>Ga0224501_10001361_pt1 | contig 19033 bp, 10 predicted proteins | sample SF_Oct11_sed_USG_4_FD_169105 | JGI IMG/M metagenome (GOLD analysis project Ga0224501, IMG submission 169105) | Sediment microbial communities from San Francisco Bay, California, United States - SF_Oct11_sed_USGS_8_1 | ecosystem: Environmental > Aquatic > Marine > Sediment | place: USA...
CTCTCTCTCTCTCTCTCTCTCTCTCTCTCTCTCTCTCTCTCTCTCTCTCTCTCTCTCTCTCTCTCTCTCCCTCTCTCCCTCTCTCTCTCCCTCTCTCTCTCCCTCTCTCTCTCCCTCTCTCTCCATCAATCCAACGTTTTCACTGTCTTAGCTACCTTAACCCACTCAGTACTGTTAGTCAAGATTCAGTCCCTGCTTTGTTGTTTCAGATTACGAGGAGGATCAAAGAGAGGCTGCGGAGCGTCACAGACGCGTCAGTTTCAACATGTTTGGCGGAGCGCAGAAAGAAAAGACTAAATTCCAGCAAGGCATGGGAATCGCTGAGCATCGGAGGTAAGGGACTGAGAAACAGAGTTATCATGGGGAGGATAATCCAATGGGCAGTGGTGGTGGGTAAGATGAATTGATGATTGCTGATGGGAGATTAAATACAAAGCAGACTAAAAACTGTATGATGGAAATGAGCTGATTTCGGTTATCTGGTTTTTTTGCCACCCAAAAAACAGACAATGGTAGATTGCTATAATGAGCGGTTGGTCAGGGTCAGTAAGGGTTGGTGGATCATGACTCAGTACAGGTCATCTACCTAGAATTTGGGCTCTTTGAATTGGCAACCAATAGACCTATCCTCCAACTCTAGGGCGACCACGGAGAGTTCACTTCAGAGAGAGGTTAAACATTTCCCATCATAGGCAAAATGCCAACTCGGTTTCAGATCTAGCTTTTCGTGGATTTCTACTATTTGGCGGCCTATCAATTTCCCCTTCATCTTTCACCCTCCACTGCATGTAGTAGTAGCAGAAGCAAACGCATTTAAAGGTTAATTTATGTTGTAGTTTGAGAGTTGTCCTATCTTGTGATAACTAAAGTTGCACCAACATGATTAAGCTATAGGTTGATATTAACCGCTATCTATGTAATACAGTAATACGGATTAGTATGATGAGGCTGAAGATAGGCACTACTGATTAGGTTTCTAATTAGCTGGCCTACCAGAAATGGCCAGGAGGCTTGTTAAAAATCTTCCTTCATCAAATGTTTTCGAAATCCACTACTGAAATGAAAAACTGTCCATCTAACTGTTACACAACCTTGGTTGCATGTGAGTGAATCATGACGATTTGGCTTGAAATGAAATCGTTACGCTGTAAGGAAACGCACACTTTTGGAAATTCACTGTCCTATTGAAATTTCCCTATCTCAGCAGCCATGCTTCATCTGAATGCGTTTCGTATTGAACCCAGATGTCATTTGACCCCTAGGGCGCTCTGAAGGTTCAATTTCTAAAAACTTCACTGATCATAATAGCCTCTATGCAAACATTAATATTGTGTAAAATTCTGGAGTATAGCGAATTAAAGTTCAGATTAGGGACATTGTAGCCGTTTGAACTAAGTGCACTCAAACTTAGCCGTTCTCGTAACAAGCACACTCGAGCTGGCTAGTTGTGTTAGCTCGAGCTGGCTAGTTGTGTTAGCTCGAGCTGGCTAGTTGTGTTAGCTCGAGCTGGCTAGTTGTGTTAGCTCGAGCTGGCTAGTTGTGTTAGCTCGAGCTGGCTAGTTGTGTTAGCTCGGGCTGGCTAGTTGTGTTAGCTCGAGCTGGCTAGTTGTGTTAGCTCGAGCTGGCTAGTTGTGTTAGCTCGAGCTGGCTAGTTGTGTATATGTTTATGAAGAACATTCGCGAGAAAAAAATGATCTGTCTTACAGCCTTTTCTTCATGAAATCTGTACCGCTGGAGCCCGAAAGGTAGCAATGCATCGCATGCCGCTGTGTATCCCGTCCATCCGCTACCCCTATGTGAACTATCAGTATGCTAAATGTGCTGGTCATAATAGGGTTGCTATCTGATGCTTGATAACAGTTCTAAACAGAAGCATTGGGATAGAAGATTGTGTTCTAATTGTGGAGATCCTGGTGCCATTTTTATACAAGTGAACCTTTCTGATAAATCTTCAAGAACAAAAGGACTGTCTTGGCTCAGACTGGCAAGATTGTTTACCATTTCTGGTCAGAGCCGTATTTCTAATTCAGCGAGAACCTTGTACAGAAATGGCGTCTATGATTTCTAACAATCCGCTATTGGGTGAATTGGAGGCTCTCAATGTGTCTTATGTTGGTTTGGGTAAATAAAATAGTTACATGGATATGAACAGCTCTAGTTGGTCTTATAACGGTAAGGTTGGATACCTCTATGGCTTGGATACCTCGAGAAGTGTACTGAGGTAGATAACTCCTAATTGGCCTGCATTCCCGCATACCTTCTTTGTGCCACTGTTTCGGTTGGTTGATGGCAACATTCCGTCTATATTTATATATCAGAAGATTAGGCAAGCTTCGTAGAATCTATTTGTGCTGTTATCGGAAACATGCCGAACACAGCATGCCATAAGCTTGTGAGACAAATATTGATACGCTGTGTTATAGAAGTAAGCATGGTCTTTACCTGTGCTACTCTAAGGGTCGATAACTCCTTCAGGTGTCTTTTAATTTCCAAATTAGGAGTTGATGCGAGCGTTTGCTCTCTGAGCTTGGAAGCAGGAGGTTGTGCAATGTTTATTCCCCTTGAGATCCCTGAGGTAGTTCCATAGAGTTATCCAGAGGTTAACTCTGTAGGTAGTTGTATGTCAGTTGTCCCCTCCTACCCTATGATTATCATAATGGTTTTAGTCAGTTTGTAAGGCTGATCTGGTGTTGCAATGACAATGTTTCGGGAGTGGCTTGTGCCTTTAGTTAAGGATACAAAAGAATTAATAGCGTTGTTTTTGTTACTGAGTTATCCGAAAGTGAATACTGCTTTCCCGTCCCTACCTGCTCTATTGAATGCAATGAACACAAACTAAAATTTATATTTTGCTGTCTCTTAGTTGGCGATACTAGGCTTTTGACTCGAATGACAATAGATTGAAATGGAACTAGCCGTGATCTATAGTCCCTCACCCCTGGTCAAAGTTGATCAGCCCAGGTATTGGACAGTACTGCTTTGTTTACATAATTACTAGTGTGTGAATTTGGTTGGATACCCATTGTCCAAAGTACTTGGGGCAGAAAGATGGAGCTATGTTGAGGTGACACAGTGCATAGTTTGCATACAATACCATGCAGTGGAAATAAAATAGGGCTAATCGATTCGAGTAATACCGCATAGTTTCGACGGGCCGCATTGCAGTGCCGCACACTTGGATGTGGTAATTTGTCACCTGTACACCGAAAGTCTTCATCTGCTCATCTGAGAAGGAGAGCTAATAGACCGCGGCACAATCCATCATTTATTAAACAGCTCTACGCTAATCTGGAAGCAACTGCGAAAGTTCCAACTACCGTATCAGCTTAGAAGAGGATTTTAACGGCTTCAAGCAGAATTGTATTGAAACGCTAATGAGATCATCGTACGAGTAGCCATTGAAGACGTATGGCCAAAACTGGTACCAAAATCGACGAAAGATTGCATTCTCTCGTAGTGAAAGGATTTATGATCCGATGGAAATCAGCTGTGCTACGATCATTGTGAATCACTGAGATAGGTAATATGATTGGAGCATAAAGCTGGATAACCTTAGCCAACACAATACACTGATCTAGGATTAAAGAAAGTCTATCAGTGAAACATTGCGCAGCATGTCACAGGGAGTACCAGTCTCATGGGTGGGTGTTCGGCATACACCACCTCACCGCGCCCCAATACCTCGAGGACGAATGATGTCATTGGATGATGATTTGTTATCTGACGCTCAGTCGCGACTCAGTCTCTATCACCTGGAAGAATATAACATCAAAGAGGAACGGGATTCGGAAGGCGAGGTCGATCGTACGGATATGCCATCGGATTCGTCTCTTATTGAAGAGTTTGATGATGATAACGTCTTCATTGATAGCGTGGAGACGATTGTAGAACAACACGTTATGAATAAAAGACAGGCGTTTCTAACTCGAACGCATAGCGAAGGGACGGTACTACAACGAGTTATAACACGACCTCGAATCTCTAGCGAGCCAAACTACAGGGCGACGTATGTTATACAACTTTCAATTGTCAGCTGTTTTTACTATAATGACTGAGTGTCCGGGTCAGAGTTTGAGTGCGCTGTCACACTTTTTTGGGTCCTCTTGATGTCCTTGGTATTTCTTCCCGTGAAAACTCACTAGTCTTGGCGACTTGCGCAGTTTTAGAAGGGCTATGTTGAGTGGTTGTGTAGTACTTGCTAAGTAGTGGCTGTAAAACATAGAAACTATAGTATTGCATTTAGTATGGTGGACGGGCTTTGGAGGACCCTTTATCTAGCTACCTTATTGAGTAATTCGGTATGTGACAGGTGAAAAAGGGGGAGGACCTCGATGCATCATGCCACCCACTTCTATGTATATAATGCAAATTTTTAGTCAGATGAAATCTATTCGCAAGTTTGCCATCCACGTATGTATCTGAAGCCAATTTTCAGATCTATTGGCCGTTTTGTACCCCAAATGATCAGCTCTTTCCTGGAATGTACTATCCAACAAGCTGATTCGCCTTATTTTACCCACCGTCATGTCATTTCACCCTCCATTATTTAGTTATCTAAGTAAGGTGTATTTTATCGACTGGGTAGGTGCATTGAAAGCAAGCCAAGTGTGACCACAAAGTGCTTAGCCGTCCGTATCTAAGACATACGTCAGCTTCAACCTGTTCAACATGTCAGCTATTTTTCTTCGGTGCCATTTTGGAGAGTTCTTTGGTAGTTTGTAAGCTTTGCCTTCGTCACAAACCAGTCATCTTTCAACCGATACAAGAACTAGTATAATGACAAGAATTTGTTTAATGACTAGAACTAGTGTTGTCGGTTTCGAATCCCGACATTGAACAAAAGAGACCTGTAGAGTTACCTTCTCTATGGGTGCTAGCAGAAAGTCTCCTTATTACGCACCCTGGGATATGCTGAATCAAAGACTCAATTAGCCAATTTCTGCAAACCCCTGACACTGGTCAGGATACGAAAGGAAAAGGAGAGAAGTGGGAACTCTCTTGTTGAGCATCCGACGCATGCGCTCTCCCCGGTTCGTTCGGTGCATTGCTGCGAATCACCCCTATTCCCATAGAATCGACCTACAACTGTCTGATTTTCCAAACCAGGGGTCATTTTACTGCCTCTGCTCAATCGGTTTATGTATTGTATAACAAAAGACCCAATCAGCAATCCCGTATCTGTTATGTCAACCAGTGCAACCCAATCCCAATTGATTTCACCATGTCACCTTTCTGATGAAGGAGCAAATTGATGTTTATATTAAGTCAGCAGGGCCAATTATACAGAATTACCCCCATTTATAAAAATACATGCATTGTTTTACTTCTTGACCGCGTTTTCAGCCCTTTGATTTTTCATCTCAACCTTAGGACTCTTATTGCCAAGGTGTGACAGCCCAGGTTCGGTGCGTGACTCGGTACGTGACTCGCAAGGTCATATTCGCTAACTAGCTGCTGCCAGCATTCTAGATACTGGTCCATGGTAGACCACTGCTAGTAAACCCCTGCTAGTAGACCTAGGTGGGTTTCATTGAAATCATACTATTGCTAGTAGACTGGTCTTCTCGAAATCCTTGCATTCAAAGATGCTGCCTCTGTGTATTGCACAGTATTACTGGGATTACACTGTCACAAACAAAGTACGCAGTGACTTCTTTTGCTCAGTCCTGCCCAGTCAAGGGTGTGACTCTTGGAGGATAGTCTTTTGTCAAAGAGCGTTCAATCAGTCTCCATATTGATACAGGCATTGTTGTTATCTTTTCAATGTTTTCACTGAAAGCATTTGAACTGTCCGCTTTGTTCTGCAATCTTTCTGCCTAGTACATGGTTCGCTATTGGGGAAAAAGAGTGCAAAACTAATAACCACCTTACCAGTTGAGCAACTTAACTCATTACCTCATAAAAGGCAACTCGCCCTGAAAATTGCATCGGTCCTTGTGTAATCACGCTGTGGGTCAGGTGAATGTTTTGTGTAACCTGTCCTACACACAGCTAACCCTTGGGGCACATCGGACAGTACTATAACGGTCATCTACTAAGAGTATCAGATCACTCATGTCCCATTATCCGATCCCCAGGGGAGACGGGAGTTCTCCATTCGGTCTACGATTTTCAAAAGTTCTTGTGATTGGGATCGAGTGCTAAGATGATGGACAGTGTATTGATCGGGTACTCTCGTTGGACATTTACTTCCTTATTAAGTATAATAGTGTGGAACAGCCAGCAACCATCCATAGCCTCTGATGGCTGTATTTAGATGATAGATTCAATGTCAAGCTATTGATTCTCGGTCTTTCCGTGCACTTGGCTCAGGTCTTCCGGGTCACTACATAGTGATGCCGTTTTTTGTTCCAATTTCTCAACGAAGCCTGTCAGTTTTAGTGGAATGTAGGAGAGGCTTGTTCCAACCACCATTAGTACATGCTTCAAGTAGAGCACAATGGCCCATCTACAGTAATCACAACCCATATCAGACCCTATCTTTAGTCTGAATGCCCGTGGGTAGAGTCATAGAAGGCTGGGACACTGCGTTAGTAGGACTATGTATCAGTGATGGAACAGTTGGATATTATTTCCTGGAGATTTAAGGCTAAACGCAGGTACCAGACAGAAGAGTATTACAGTTAAGCTTTAATAATATGCAGGAATTACGCAGCTGTCATGGTGCATGTTTCAAATTCTTCTGGCTTTTTAGGAATATGGCACTGGTGCAGCTTATCTCTGGTGTAGATTTCTCCAGTTGATTTATTCTCAGTCCTTGACAGTGATTCATTTGCATGGTGATCTTAAGGGTCTTTCTGTTTGCGTGTATGAGATTTAGTTCGTGTTGGAAAGCTCATCTGTACCCCAGTCGTCTTCTATTTTTACCCATTGGTTGCGGACCACGCATGCTGTAATAACGGTTGGTAATCCTTTATTTGTTGCCCATCCTGTTGTAGTTTCAGTCTTGGGAGCCTTGGTAGTGAGGATGATGAAGAGGAACAACTTCGACCAAGAGGAAGAAACTCCAGTGTAGAGTCAGACGATCACGTCAAACCTATAGGTATGCCGGAGAAAACAACAAATCAATGGTCCATTTGGAGGTTTTCGTGTCAAAGGATTTTATGTTGTCTTCTGTCAATGGCTTTTCTCTGACATACTGAGAATCAATATCATACTGGGTTTGCCTTTTTGGCTTTGGCGAAATGGACAAAGCTCAGTTAACAGTATGATTTCGAACTGATCTCAAATTAGCATAGTTTCATCCCAGATATGGAAATTTATATACCACAAGTGTGAAGTCATTTGAGAGTCTCCTGCAAAAACAAAATCACAGGTCTGAACAAAACCAAGACAATAGACTCTGTACGTAATCGAGGACAATCATGTCAATCCACCGTCCTATGATTGAACCAACTATTGACTGAAAGGTTACAGGCCCCTGGGGTTTATGACTCCCTTATTCCCCTCAGTATCTTAGAAGTTCTACTAGCGATATAGGAGATTAGTTTGGCTAAAGTTCTAAGGATGTTGACATGAACACAGTTTTCTTTGCCGAGTTAAACTAACCAACAAAAGTCCAAATCCTTTCTATTTACCAACACGGGACATATCTATGAACGAGCACTTCGGTGCTAATTTTGTTGACACAGTCGCCTTGTTGAGGGTATTGTGAACAGGGCCCTACTGACGTCATGCAAATCAGCTGCGATGAGCCCGCCTATTACGCCTCATTCCCCATCTAGATCACATCTTTGTGTGTAGATATTTATGGTGCTCCATTGCAAAAGTTGCCAAATGTGGACTTCTCAATGCACATGGCTCAAGGTTCACCTCTCTCCAGCTCTCCCACGGGTAGCACAGATAAGGTAAGATATATCAAAATTTAAAATGGCTGCCAACATAACCATTCCGGACAATTACCAGGGCGGATAACTATAGTTATTAGCAACTAGTACTTATGAAACTGAATGTATTCAGATCAGCCGAAGAGACATTAGGCAGTGTTCAGATTGGAAATCTTCTGACCTTGACCTGAACTATGTAACTAACTTTTATTTCAGTTGAAGCAGTACACGCATTCACTGCCCCGCTCCCATGCTTACAAACACGTATGTAGTCGGAAATTGGACTTTACTAGACAATTTATGGTCATGGTGTTCCTACTAATTTCTTATCACTGGCTTTTTTGGTATGGACTTTCAGTTATGCCGGTTGTCACCCTATGGTTCTGGCTTATAAAGGCTCTTGGTGAAAGTCTCTAACATTTTCATTCAACTTGCAGCTGGACAAAAACACAGGCTCATTACCTCGGTCGCATGGCCAGAATCGTCCCTCTATACCGAATCACAGTCATACCGCTAGTAGCAATCTGAGCAAGTCCAAATCAGTATCCACCCCATCAATCAACCACCTAGGTGACGGACACACCAGACAGTCAGCATCTACACACCAAGAGAACCGACACCGCCCACTAGGTAAGTTCCATGGAAACCCACAGAACGCCCTGGGATATTCAAATGCTGATGGTCTCTAGGCCACCGTGGTAAAATCAGAATATAGTTAAACATGTACTGAAATACGATTGTTCTTTTACACGCGTAGTATCATGAAGCCAATGAATTGTTGCTGAGATGGTCTATGGTATAGGCTCTATAGAGAAGGCAACTCTATGGACGGGGCTGTGTTATGTAAACCAGTTGAATGTGAAAGTGGCCGAGTGGTGCTCTGACCAGCAGTTCAATAAAGGCCTCCGATTCTACGCTCAGTGCTTTATCCACCAAGCTTCACTCGTACACTCTGCAAACTTCAGTCATGGCATTCCTTTCAACAAGCGCACTTGTTTCTGACCTCCATGAGATAGGAACGAACTGGTGATGAGTGTATTTATGTATATCGAGATAGCGACGTATTGCATTCTGCAAGGATTGTCAGATAATGCATGTCTTGATATGAAGTTGAGTCACTTACAGACTTTGGCCTGTCAGATGGTTTGCTTTGCGATAATTCGGAAATGACTTCATTGTTGGAGATTCAAAATCTACCTAATATGCAAATGGTGGGCGAAATTCATGCTGAGATACAGGTAGTAATGGCCTAAAAGATATAAGGCTTTTGACCCAAGGTTTCTGATTAAACTCCCGGTTTGCCGTTTTTGTATAGCGACGTCACGTAAGGGCTGTTCAACTCTAGAGTAAATTAACCAGTGTGTGGGACACAAGGGACACACGTAAGCAAAAATTGCCCTGAGAGTACACTAAGTGGCTGACTCTTCGAACCCATTTCTGCATTGGCTCCGATATCAGGAGCACGACAGAAGAAATCCAGGCTCATTCATGTGTATACCTAATTATGGCCGCTCGCTCATTGTCCTCAATCATCTGATGTTGCAGAGCTTAGAAAGAGCGGTGGACATAATCGGCCTTTATCAGATGAGACAGCTCATATTGGGTAGGTACACTGCTAAGTTCTACCGCCAATGCTTTGCCCCTGTTATGGTTTTCTATGAGTGATAGTCTGCTCAGGCGTGGGTCCGATTCTTTACCTTATAAGCATCGTAGGTTGACCCCCAGAAACAGCGGGTTAACTCTTCTGTTAATGAGTGCCCTCCTTTCCACAGATTTCTTCATCTTAGTGTTCCGTCGTTAGTCTGGTAAATATTACGGGATCATGATCCTTCATATTTCACCCTCCTATCCAATCACAATCCATGAAATCTTTCCCAGAGTTCTCGAATTCCTCTTGGCGCTGATGAACTCCTGTGTTCAGAGTTGTCTCACCCTGAGTGCTTGCTCCACAGGTCCAATATGAACTACTATGTTGTAGTCATGATTTGCCACAGCGTAAAGTAGCGGCCATTCAGCCCTCTTCCAATATGATCCAGGAGTTGCTCACGCAGCAACCCGAGTGAGTTCTGTTCTCCTCAGTGTTTATAACAATCTACTTCACTCATCGCACACCTCTCTGTCTGTCTCTCTCCCTCTCTCTTCTCATGCAGCCAATTCGAATTATGTATCATAAAATTATAAAACGATAGCGAGACTAACCTTTGAATCACATGAGTATGTAGTTTGGGTAGCGTAGTGTATAACAGTGTCTTCTATTTGTATCTAGTCACATGCCTAACTCAGATATCCTCAAGGAGGACGATACCGAGTCTGCACAACATACCGACACTTCCGACCTCCCTCCCCGACCAATATCCCCTGTTACCATCAAAGTCACGGAGCTAAAAGAAACTAACAGCGTTAACACCGACCACCGCCCTGTCTCCCGTTTCCTCAGCGCGCAGCTCAGTCCTCGTGATCGTGCTGATAGTTTAATATCCCGTTCCCCTATCATCATGCGAAAGGCTCGAATAGGCGGTAGTTTACCCAATGTGCAGTCTCGGGATGGTCTCTCTGCTGGAGATTCTGCAAGGCAGGAACTCTCACTAACAGAGTTTCTGAATGAGTAAGTCTCTTAGTTACGCTGCTTGGTCGTCTAATACATCCATGTAGCTCACCACCGGGCATACCCTAGAACACGAAGCTTCCTACGATTGTTGTATCCTATGGCAACGTGGTCAGAAGACTTCCTGTTTAGAATTAGTCAGGTGTACCTTTACTTTTAGATCTAGCTCAAACTCAGACATACATTTGCTTGCCAATAACATTTCATTTTCTCTCATAATCGCCTCATCGCTATTTTTATGTGTAAATAATCGGCTCATTTTATTCGGAGTTGCCTTTTCATTTCATTCTAACCGCGAGCGAGCCTACCAACAGGCTCAAGCCTCTACATAGATGTTGTGTATCCCAGCCATATAGTTGATTTCGGCTGACCGTTTCAGCACCAATCTCACCAGTAACGGTAGTGGCGCCGCGCTGTCTCGACTATTCGGTCGTCGAAGTAGTCTGTCGGTGCTGTAAGTATCGCTTAAAAATGTCGCTAAGTAGATGCTCTGCCTCTAAGCGTACACATCATACGCTAGTCACTGGGCTGGTTTCCCGTAGTCTAGTTCTGTTTGACTCCATCGTTGTTGCGCATCGCCTTTTGTGGATCGCCGCTGCTAGTTAGTCGCACTGCACGGCCCAAATTGCATGGTAACACAACTGCATGACAGAGAAACTGTGTTGAATGATGTTTCAGGAAATACTTTCTGCTCGTCAATGTTTTATGCTAAGTTATATCAGGAAGTAAGCACCTTTCTTCGCTTTGATTGAAGCATGATGCATGATTCAAGCACTCTAAATTATACTAACTTCCCTCCACATAATTATTTTTTCTATATCAGGCCACACACTGCTGGTGTGATCAGGTATGAGCAAATATTGTTCAAACTCTCCTCTGTAGTAGAGAATTACTGAATATTCTATCCCTCTTGGCTATTCAATAGTAGTCCTCTTACTGGGTGTCATTTTGCATTCCTGTGTCTTTCAGCTCATCTCACTATGATGATGATGACAAAAAGGGTGGGAAGAAAGCAGACAGAAGAAAGAGTGTATTCGCAAAGTTCGGCAGCGTGCGGAAAGCTGGAAAGGTGAGAAAGCTGCAAATCTTTTGATTTATTCGAGTAAAAATGTAGAACAGAATCCACCTTTCACTCTTTTTATTTTTAATTTTATGTAGGTAGTATTTCCTGATTCTATTTAGGGCACCTCTTAATAGTTGCCTTAAACGACTGAAGTTTGGGGTACACCTCTCAGCACGCCGTGCTGAACTTCAAAGGCGATGTGTTGTTTGAAGCGTTAGAGCACCAGTCGTGTACCGCACCCTAGGTACCTTGCTACATGGCGCACTTAGTCAATGGCTTATTAAACTCGTTGGCAGTTTATCGGCAAGGAATAACAACTTTATATAAAAATCCTGTCGGGAAGTTAATACGGAGTTGTCCTCCCTGGCAGTTAATACACAATGATTCCATTAAAACATTAACATTGGGCTAGCTTCAAAGCTGGACACCGCCTCTCTTTGGTTGCTTGATGTGACCATATGAGGCTAGACCTGATGCATGTTCTGGGGTGTTAGGTGAGCTAAGATTTCTGTGAGGAGCTCGTACTCACCGCTGCAACCTGGGCTTGCGATTTTGAGCCCATAGATCTAACCATTGAGATATCTCACCATCCCATAGCCTTCCCATCCTTTTATCCTGTGTAACCAGAGTAGTTATGAGTTGCTGGCATACATTCTGACCCAGTGTAATGACCCAACCCACCTACTAATACTCAGTGAAAACATCCATAAAGCTTCAATGAAGCTGATCCACCCTCACTGAATGCCAGAGTTTAGTATTGTCTAGAAATAGACACTATTGTAGTAATCTTGTGATGCAATAGTGTTTTCTTTCTGCTGCTGGTTAGTCTGAGCCCTTGAGGGCTTTGTCTTGATGGTACTCGGTGGTCATCACAGGGTATCCACCAGCAGCTAATGTAGATCCAGATGCGAAGTCTTAGAGTTTTTCGTTAGAGATATTTCTTGCGAAAATTTATGGCTACCCTTACTAATAAAAATAAAAATAAATTGGCTATTCCGTCTGATAACCGTTCATCAGTAATTTATGAACAAAACAGACCATAACCCTACTAGCATGAGACGTACGTTGCCCAATCAGCCTCAGTACAACAGAATATATCACTTTCTGTGTTTAGAGTGTGGGGGAGAATAACTCTATGTCTGTCTCTGTGGTTCAAGGGTACTCTTGTAGCTGCATATGCTTTCTGTGATGTGATTTCAAAATACCTTCAACCTACAAGGATTACTTAGGTTGTACCAAAGATGAGGATGGCCATCGTCCCAATCGAACATTAGCAATTTTAATGATTGTAGTTTCAAAACAATATAGTCTAGTTCACTTGCTACGATCTGTTCTCAAAGTCATCCAAAGGTCATAAATGCTCCGATGAAATACCCGGCACCAGTTGTTATTCCGCATATACCATAGCAAAAGAGTTGCAGGCTGGGCGGGGTAGGCATAGTCGAGGCTGACTTTACCCAGGGCCAGCTTCGCTCTTCCAGAGCACCCACTGATTCAGTATGAAGCGCAAGCTACAAGACTGAACGGATGGTCCAGAGTGGTTGAGGGTCAGCCACCCTAAGCCATAAATTTTTTTAGAAAATTTGACAAGCCTTCTCTTAACGAGAAGGATGAGGTGAATCTTTGACCCTTATCCATGGATTGGGACCTCCGTTATTTTTACTGTGGTTCTCCGATAATAGGTCTTTCAGATGTGCCAGTTATCGTCTGTCACACTGGGACAGTGAGGTAGTAATGTTATATAAAGTTTGTTCCCACCACATTCAGGTGTCGAGCTGATTGTGTGGGCACTATTTCCATTCTTGATAACATCTGCTGTTCCACTTCAGGTGAAGGAAAAGTTGGATCGTGATGCTAAGAGGGCTTCGCATAACTTTGTCAATGTTCAACTACCTAATGCAACATGCAATCAATGTGGAAAAGTTCTAAACTACAGACCTTCTGTGCAATGTTCAAGTAAGTTTTACAATGCTATCTATAAATGGGTAGATCAGGATAGTGAGATAGCTCCGGGGAGAGTGCTGGGCTCACCACGGTTCCAATCCCGGTCACTATGGACTTCCAACTGGCTACGGTTGAGAACAAAACAAAAACAATCCTCACTATGAGATGGAGCGTTGATACTGATCCCTCACTATGAGGTGGAACGTTGATACTGGTCCACCCATGGTATTCCGTGTTAGGCTGTGACTGATGAAATAAGCATCTAATTCTGCAGCTTCACCGTAACAGTGAAGATACCGTATAAGATGAAACAAATTAAATCGCAGTATACTCGCTGTTAAGTCGAAAATTATAATAAAGAATGGTGACAGGAAAAAGTTTTCCATCCAGTCATTCGCACAACCATAGAACCCTCGCGAAGCAGTCATACATTTAGGAATGTTGAATAGTAGGTGCATTCATATGATCAGCTTTTCGCGACTGAAATGGATTTCGGTCGCCAAATCTGCTAAACTGTTCAACGTGCGACCGAAAAGCACAATGTAAATCGCTCACCTTCAGTCGCGGTCTGCAACCGAAATCACGCGAACAGAATTTCGCGACTGACAGTAGTCGTTAGCGTGGTAGTTGAGGCAAATGTCAAGGTTAACGCAAAGAGACTTGATTACTACGTTGGGATAACAAATCGCGAACGATTGTTCGACTCTAAAAGATGAGTTAAAGTTGAGAGAGGGCAACTATGATGTAATAGAAATATTCTTGAGCTTTCAGACTGCGACCGTGTTGCTCGCGTGATCGTCGCTGAAATCTTTTGTTTGCGACTGACCGAAATCACGCGAATAGACCTTTTAAGGGTGAAATAACCTTTTGACCTCTTCAATATTTTAGTTTAAAATTCTTAGCTTGAGATGAGATATACATTTACACTTTATGAACTATACATACACTGCAATGAAAGCTACCCACTATATTAATGAAGGCAGATTTTTTTTTGGTTCTGCTCAGGCACTTGGCCATCTTCCTAAGCCTGAAGCTTGTTGGAACAGTAGGAGCTAGGAATTACATGAGGAGCTCATTCTCACAGTGGTCGCTCAGCATGACTAGGACTTGAACCCAAGCGTTGTAGCCATTCAGCTCTTCCGCTATCCCTCCAGCTACATTATATGAGTTATATCTCTACCATTGTGATTTTGTATCAGCTAGAGAAGGCATGATGTTTTGACAAAACATGACAAGCGTGTTAGTCGTTTAGTTGGCCTAGACAAGTCTGTAGACTAATCCAAGTTTTATACAGTAGCTGAGCGGATTAGTTAGTTATGCTGTTCATCGGCAGATCCACCACTCTATCCCTTCCATCCAGAGATGATCATTTAATCCTAGTTGGGTTATTTTATAACTTGGTAAATGAATAGGTCTGCTGCGGCAGGCATGGTTTATAACTAAACTGCTACTACTATGTATGACACAGTGTTCCAGAAGAACAAGTGGTGGTCAGTCTGTGCTATGTTTAGTTGGACCCCACAGGTTGCCAAGTTCCATTCTCCAGTGTTTATGCTCGGATTCTAGCTCTATGAGGCAACCTAGGATAGCTCATTGGTAGAATACTTGGATCAAGATGAGATCATTAGATCTTGGTTTTAAATCCCGATCCTGGTCAGGCCAGGATTTCCACTGTTAGGATTAGTTTCTCACGGGTTGTATAACAGTAAACCAAATGCTGTGAAAGCTTTACTGCCATCCCTTGAGCTAATAGGAGAGGCAACTTCGTTTATACCTGGGATACCTCCCCGGATAGAATCTTCATACAAAACCTAGCCACATCTAGGATTGTATGGTTTGTTAGGATAGAGTTTTGCATTGAAAGGCATACGCCATTGAATCTATCAACTGCGTGTATCTACATTGTGCATTACTGGCTCTTTGTGTAGCAAGACAGACACGCGTGCGTGGAAATGAAGCTCCACTATTCTTGCAACCGGATGCTCTGTGGATGCTTATTAAACACATATGTTGGATTATAAAATAACTAAATATAGTTGGAAGCATGGAGGCATTCATAGCTTTATTACCAGCTAATCATTCAGTTCTGTAAGCCTTCCTTATTGGGGTGTTAAATTTCATAAGAGACAAGATCGTCGTTACGCGGTCAAGTATTTTTAGAATGGCTGCAGGTCTACGTTCTGATTTGTAATTCAACAGGTACTAAGTTCTACACTCATATGAGCTAAAGTATGGTTTACATATTGATACGGCAAGCATGCGTAGTAAAATAAGTACAAGCAATTTCCTACATGTGATAACACTCGAAAGGAATGCGCACTCTCAATTCACTGACTACCCATCTACTCATCAAGATGCGCAATGAAAGTTAACTTATAACCCACATTCCGATTGGGTAGTTTCATTTGCCCAATGAAATTGCTTGTATTGCTGAGAATTCATGGGCACTGATCCATGCAGCTCAGTTTAGTTATAGCATAGGACGGAGAACAGTGGCATGTAGCATTAGGATTGGCTGAGCCATCAGACTACGCTTCTGGATTATAAAATCGGCAAACATTTGATTCGGAGTCTACCAGTTTATCTCCAGATAAGACGCTGAGAAATGTGCTATAAGCCGCGCATACAGTACTAAGATTGTGAAGGTATTGTGACAAGTTTGATAAGCACAGAGTTGACAGCATGGCTCTCAGCCGTAAGGACTCCAAACACAAGAGATCATTGTCATACGGAGGCGTGTTTTCATCATTTCTCTCGACCGCATCACCAACCGTCTCCGTACAGGAGGTCAAGGTTGAGAAGGTGGAGAAAATATCATCTAAATGTGTATCAGATTCAGCTAGAGTGGTTGGGCTGCCTCCTACTGGCGATACAGACCATACTAATGATCATCTCAACGTAGCAATGCCACCTGCTCATCCCGGAAGGAAGAAGGCATCGACTCTAAAATCGTTAGCTCAGAGACAGGCGTCCGTTCCTATGGATGTAATACTGAACAAGCGTACTCGCTCTCCTCACCGGGCCAAATCACCATCGAGACTCGCCCATATTCATTCTAGTCAGGGGCTGACAGAGGCGCTGATGCGGTCCTCATCAACAGAACTAAATGATGGAGAGAGTCTAGGTCAGTACGCGGCGAGGACGCTGGCAGTTGGTCAGTCGGAGTGTACATCGGAAATAACTGGTTGATAACAGACTGAATAGACCTCTCAGTATGTAGTCTTATGGATGGGCAATCAAAAATGGATTAGGTCTTCATTGAAAATCAGTGAACTGATCTTTCTCTAGTTGGTCCTATCATAGTTAGGTCTTGCAGGCAGAGATTCCAATGGTCACAGTCCGTGACTAATTCTCCCAATCTGCCAAGTTAATAATGTCATATAACTCTTGTTCATGTCCATATATGGGTTAGCCATAAGGATTAGCCAAGGGAAGTAGGCTACTGTGGTACATATTTACTCGTCTTCCTGTTCAAGGATTGGTTTGTGGCACAGTATCTCGCTGTACTGGACAACAGCTGTAGGGTGTAACAGTTATCAACCAGATGTGTGTATTGCCTGTATACACATGTCTACCACGCATTGCTGTGGGTCTCGCTTCTAGTACACGCTACGGTAATCGTTTCTGAATCGTAATACATGCGTTTCAAGAGGACTTTACGCAATGCAAAGTGATGTAAAAGCGGCAGGTAGCCATGCTTCTATTGTACCATTCATAGGGCCTCCCTGCTGTAAGTGCTTGGGTTAACTAGCCCAGCTAGCACCAATGGCGATGCCAATATATAAGTAATTGCCTGCTCAATAGGGCAATGCTGAGTTTGTCTATGCATAAGAACAGACACTGGATTTCTATTAGTGAAGACTTGTTAGGTACTACTCAGCCTGAAACAAACAGTTATGTGCTAGCTGATTATTGTATCGCTGCAATATACATTAGTACTGTATATAACCCCTATATAGGAAATACTAAAGCCGGGGTTAGGATCTAACGTCGCTACTTACAATACTTCCGTTTTGTCTACTCTCTTTTTGTGACCTGACATCACTCTGTGTACACTCCTTATAAATTCAAGCGTAATCAGATTCCTTGAGTCAGAGGTACTACTATACCCCCATTCAAAGGCATTAAGTATCAGGTATTGAAAGTTGGCGATACCCTTGCTCCAGTTCTCCCCTGAGGGAGGATTGGAGTTGATACTACCCTAGTACTGAAAGGGCGCTGACAGCTAGCTGACAAGTGAAACATCCCAGAGGTTTAAACATCTACTCATGACCTAGTAGAAGCAATATAAGTAGAACTCCATAATGACTTAAGTCAGCACAGTCGGCGGAAGGACAGCACTCAAATTTCCTAATAATTTCTCTGAGCTGATTGAGATCTGTTCGATGGCATATTTGGTTCTTTATTAGTTTGTTATTAGTGTTTTATGGCAAGATTACTGTTATCAGTACAGTGTTATTTCTAGTGGAAAGCTTAATCAGAATACAGTTAGCATCATACTGGTGTAGAAGATGGAACAGGAAATTCTGGTGTGCTCTGTTTCTAAGGGACAAAAACCACTCATTCTAACAAGCGATTGCATCCTCATTGCCGATTCTGGGTCCCTGAAATGTTCAATCAAATGTCCGATGCCAAGTATCGCATCCATTTTATTGAGAATTTCCTTTATTTTAGATTGTACGAACAATTACCACGATGAATGCAAAGATAAAACTCCAAGCTGTCCAAAACAGAAAACTAGAGAAAGAAAGGTAATTTTTAATTGTTGTGCGTAAGTTGTGTTAATGAGACTGCCAACACCACCCGTTAAATTCCCTTTTACTAACCCCCCCCTTTCTCCTTTCTCAACCTGAACTCAGTTAAGCTGGAATGAAGAAGTTTCTTCATTCCAGCTTAACTGAGTTTAACCAGGATCTGATGTTGATTTTCATCTAGTAGTCATGGTCACCGGCGCCAAATTCATTTCCAACCATGACCCGAGAAAATCTTCATTACCATAATGACAGTTTTCCAATGTTATCCTGGCACTCTCCGACGGAAACGTATGGCTCAGTGCAAACTAGTGCATTCACTACGAAACTACTAATTTCAATGCAACTTGGTAGGGGGAAGGGAGCGAATTTTTCTTTGATTTTGCTCATGGGTAGGGGGGCTGCTTACGCGGGAAGGATTCAATGAATGTGTCCCTCTCCTCTGACCAGACCTTGTTATTTCTAGCCTCCTAGTTCTCTGCGATTGCGACCCAGCTACTCGTTTCGGGAGAAATCCTCAAGTTTTACTAACTTGAGCATTCTCTCCCCACACATGAAGGTATGAGGGCGTTTGCCGCGCGTGCTACCAGCTATTTGTAGATTCTCCCCCTTTCCTTTTGTAGTCTTGCTGTAGACAGTCTTTGTTTCAGGGGTAGTCAAGCTTCACACCTAGTGTTTTCGTTTTCTTGAGATTTTACGGCCCCACGTCATGCCGCCTAGCCTGTTGATTCTTCGCTTACTGTTGTCACCATTGATATGAATACCGCAGACTGACTGGATGATTGCCGATCCATATATTCATATCAATGATTGTCGATTGTTGAGTTTCCCCCTTTTTCCTAAT
>Ga0224501_10001362_pt1 | contig 19030 bp, 17 predicted proteins | sample SF_Oct11_sed_USG_4_FD_169105 | JGI IMG/M metagenome (GOLD analysis project Ga0224501, IMG submission 169105) | Sediment microbial communities from San Francisco Bay, California, United States - SF_Oct11_sed_USGS_8_1 | ecosystem: Environmental > Aquatic > Marine > Sediment | place: USA...
TTTTTTGGGTGATGGCCACGAACTCAGCGAACTGGTTAGGCGAATCGCTCCAGATTTCAAGGCATTGGAGTTCCATGGTTGGCTGGTTCAATCGCCAGAGTGCACCGACTTGCCATTCGAGGCTGAGACACACGGCAGACAGGATTTCCTGAGAGGCCTGTGTAATGGTTTTGGCTTCGGCCAATGTTCGTGCGATGGCATATTGCGCGGTTAATCGCCGGGCCATGATTTTTTCCTCTGTCAAATCACGCACTAAAGCAATGAAGACACGTCGTCCTGACAACTGGGCCTCCGTAACGGCAAGAGATAACGGAAACGTGCTGTTGTCTTGACGTTGGGCGGTTACTTCTCGTCGAGTATCCAAGATATGATGATTACCCGTCTTCATGTAGGGGGCCATGTACTCTGTGTGAAGCTCACTCTCGGGTTTTGGTATCAGAATACTAAAGTTTTTTCCGATGACGTCGGACGCCATATACCGAAAGATGCGTTCCGCCGTCGGATTGAATGTTTCAATCATTCCAGATTCGTCAGTCGTGATAATGCCGTCTGCGGCATGGGCAATGATGGCGCGCGTATGGGCTTCACTGGCCTCCAATTGCCGAATGATGGGATGGCTGATTCGAAAGAGGAGAAACCCACCAAGGGTAATAATCCCGAGACCCACAAGGATCGTGACAATCGCGGCCTGAATAAAAGGCTGGCGGATTTCTTGAAGATCAATTTTTGATACGAGCCCGAGATTGAGCACGGCAACGGGTTCATAGGCCCCCAAGACCGTCGCTCCTCGGTAATCCAGGCCCACGATGGTTCCTGATTTCCCTGAGAGGGCGAGGCGCATCGGTTCCGCCAGCTTCCCGGCGAATGGCGTCGGTTGCGGGTGATCGAGGTCAATATGTCGGTGGGGTAAAATCCAGACGATGTTATTTCCCTCGCGACGCCCTAGGGTGATTTCGCCTGTTCGACCAAACCCCTTGTTGAACTTATGGGCCTCGATGATTTGGCTGAGTGTCGCACCTTGAGCGCCTTCAAGATGGTCCAGCACACTGAACTCTTCATCAAATCTGGCCACGGCTTCCATGAGCCGGGCCTGGGTCTGAGTAAATTCTGTCAGTCGAACGCGTTCTTCTTCAAAGGCTGTTTGATACAGGAGGGTAATGGCCACCACGGCCATGGCCGAGCATGCCAGGGTGAGGATGACGAGCAGAAGGAAAATTCGCTGTCGAACTGTTCGATACATTTCATCCCTTGGACGATGGCTTGAGAAGCCTAGTGGGAACGAGAGGAAAATCGTGGAACTAGTGTAGTCCTCTTTAAGGAAAAATTCTAGTCAGTCAGGTGGCTTGAACGTTTGAAACGTGATGAGGAAGAACTAATCTGGCATTCATCGGCCAGACTTGTGGATCAGATGTGGTCGTAGGCTTTGAAGACAGGGAACAAGTTTCCAGGTGGGTAAATGGCTTGTGAGGCCTTGGGAGTGCAAAGGAAGTTCAAGCGGTCTTCCCTGTCCAAAGAAGTATGGAAGGAAAAGATTTTGTGCGTTTCAAGAAAACAACAGGCAGCTTAGTCTGAAATTTTATAGCCTATGTCACGCACGGTCTGGATGAGTTTTGGGGAGAAGCCTTTATCGATTTTATTGCGGAGATAACGGATATAGACATCGACGACATTGGTGCCCGGATCATGGTGTTGGCCCCACACCTGTTCCAAAATCATGGTTCGGCTCAAGGGACGGTTCGGACGAGACATGAGGTATTCCAACAGCGCAAACTCTTTGGCAGTCAGGGCGATGGATTGTTGAGCACGCGTGACTTCCCGGGTGTCCTTGTTTAAACAGAGATCGCCCACCTGAAGGGTTGTGGGTGTTTCTTGGTAGATGCCACGTCTGAGAAGGGCCTGAACTCTTGCGAGCAATTCTTCGAAGGCAAAAGGTTTGGTTAAATAATCATCGGCCCCCCTTTTGAGCCCTTCCACTTTATCTTCAAGCGTATCCCGTGCTGTGAGCATGAGAATGGGGGTGTGAATGCCTTCCTGTCTCAGTGTTTGGCAAATGTCCTTTCCAGTCAGTCCGGGTAACAAGAAATCGAGGATAAGGAGTCCATAGTTTCCTCTCCCCAACTCCAATCCTTGCGGACCGGTGGCAGCCGTGTCGACTTGATAGCCCTCGGCTTCTAGGCCACGTTTAATAAATTGGGTAATGCGGTCGTCATCCTCGATGAGTAGTAATCTCACGTGCCATCTCGCTCGTAAAGGTTTGTTGGGGGAATTGAAGTGTCACGGTGGAACCTTCTCCCAGGCGGCTGGAAAAGTGAATGTGCCCTCCATGGGCTTCTGTAATCCATTTGGCTATGGCTAAGCCTAATCCAGCTCCCGGTTGGGTATGGTCTTTCACTCGGTGTCCCCGGTAAAAACGGTCAAAAATATGAGGGAGTTCCTGCTCGGCAATTCCTTGTCCGTGATCGATGATTTCGATAGTCGTATCGTCGGAATTCTGGCGTGCCCCCATTTGTATGTGGCTGTTGGCATCGGAATATTTGATGGCATTGTCTAAGAGAATGAGGAGAAGTTGCTTTAGCCGTTGAGGGTCTCCGAAGAGATTCATCGAGTCTGGAGCATTCACGAAGGTAATGGAGATATTTTTTTTCCGAGCGAGCACCGTAGCTTCTTGCCGTACGTCTTGTAAGAGTTTCTCTAAAGATAGTTCGCTCTTAGTAATTTGGATCGTCCCTGTTTCTGAACGGGCAAGAAACAGGAGATCGCTGACCAATTGATTGACCTCTCCGGTCAATTGGACAATGCGCTCCAAGGAGGTTTTATATTCGAGAAGGGGCTTGTCTTTTCCTCGGAGGGTCACTTCGGCTTCACCGCGAATAACGGTCAATGGGGTGCGAAGTTCATGGCTGATGTCGGCAAAAAATTGTGATCGTAATTGGTCCAATTCTTTCAGCCGGGCATTGGCTTTTTCTAAGGCAGCTTGCGCCTTTTTTCGTTCAGTGATGTCTTGAGCTAAACAGGCAATTCCTTGAATGGTCTCATTGGCCTCTTTGATCGTGGCAGCTGAAAATAAAACGGGGATCAATTTTCCGTGTTTAGTCCGATAACAGCTCTCAACATGGCCAAAACTGCCCTCTTTGAGTAATTGGCTGATCCGTTCTGGGGGCAAGAGATTCTGCGTGGATGGAAAGAGAATGTTAATGTGTTGGCCAATGAGTTCATCACATTGGAATCCTAGGAGCTGCTCAGTCGAACGGTTTATGGATTGAATGATGCCCTTCGTATCCAAGACCACTAAACAATCCAACATGGATGTTAGAATGCTGTCTAAATAATCTTTCGAGACGGTGGTTTTGTAGAGCCGTTCCGTCATTTGATTGAACCCGGTGGTGAGTTGTCCTAATTCATCATTGGAATGAACGGGGACTAAAATATCCAGTCGGCCAGATGCCACCTGTTTCGTGGCGTCCGTGAGTGGAGTAATCACTTGTAAGGATTGGCGAAGGAGGACGAATACTAGTCCTCCGCCAACAGCCATAATGAAGACACTGATTCCCAATGTTCGCCAAAGAACGAGATGAAGGCGGGCTTCCAGCGATTGACGATCCAGGATGACGCGGATCCAGCCCTGCGTGTTTGGAGGGCCGACCTGATCTGAGGAAAACGGGAAGGAAACGGGATGGAAAAATTCAGTCACTCTCATGTGGTTGGGCAATAACGACTCCCGAGATGAGCGAGTCGGTGAGGTGCTCAACGCCAGCTCGGATGAGGCCAATTCAATGATGGAAGATTCTATCCACAGATTGGACCGTCCGGTATAGGCGAGGATTGCCAGGACGCCTTCTGCCTCGCCCAGGGATTGCAAGAGCGTCGTGAAGCCTTCGACATCCTGGGTCTGATAATAGTTCATCGATTCGGAGGCGATGGCTTTGGCTAATTCCCGGCCTCGAATATTGAATTCCTCAAACATGGCTTCTCGAGTCGCTTGATAGGTAAAAAACGTTAACCCGCCATTGGCCCCGATCAGGATCAGCACCACAATCACCAAGAGTTTGTGCCACAAACGAACACACATGGAGATTACTCACCCTCCTCTTTGAGGATGAAAATCACCTTGATCGTTTCGTTCACCGAAGACAACTTTACATATCCAATCGCCCCGTCGATAGCGGCCACAAACCGAATGACCGCTTCGTCGGATCGTTGAATGAGACTCTGGACAGCGACCGGGGTTCCGGGCCGGAGAAATTGTTGGTCGGAGCGGGCATTGAGAACCTTTTGGTAAAAATGCTCTCGGCTATCAGAGGAAATTTCCCGATTGACTAATTTGATTCGACCTCCGTGTGCCCAATGCAGTTCTTCGCCTCGATACATTGCCGCAATGCTGGTTTTTGTCAGGGACGTGACGGGATTGTGCGTATTGACGATCACCGCTAATGGTTCAGCCAGCGCATAGGGAGATCCACCCCACGCACCGATAGCCAACATCCATCCAAAAATTGAAAACACGAGAGTTCGTAAAGGCATGTGGATGTGTCGAAGAAGAGTTAGAACAGCCAGGCAATAGATGCGATAAAGCCATTCCAGCTTTGGCGCTCAATGCCTCCGTTATTAATTTGGTATTCGGTTTTAATGACGTAATTTTCAATGGGCCGGTAATTCAGTCCAACCGTAAAACGATCTTCGGTTAAACTACCGGTTCCCGCGTTGGTGGCAATGCGAGCATGGTCAAATCGTCCCACGAGCGTAAACGTCGGGTGGGTATAGGGCTCTCCCAAAAAGGTGTGATCGAACAGGCTTGGCCAAAAATGATAATTTACTTGTGCGTAATATCCATAGAGTCGAGAGGGAGTGTTTGACCCATTGATATCAAAGTGGGCGAATTCTCCTTTGAGTTCAAAATCTTCCCAGAATGGGATTCCCCGTGGTTTTAATTCCAAATCCACATCGATACCGGTAATGGTTTTTCCGTTCCCAGGGCTTGAGGCTCCTCGATAGCCACTTACCCCAATTTCGTATTGATCAGCCAGCTTGACCGTGGCTCTCCCAACCACCGCCTTTTGCCCATTGTTGTCCCGAGTCAAAGGAGACTTGGCATCTTGAAGCCCGCCATTTGTGGAAGAAAATTGATCAGTGAGGCCATTGATCACCGCGACTTCATAGGTACTGATGACGTTCGGCGACCAAGGGATCAGGCCGAAGAGACTAGCTCCCAAATCGCCCCAGGTGGTGGGCACGATTTGGCGTGCGACGAGTGGGCGGTCGGTCAGATCTCTTCTTGGATCAAAGTGATCTAAATTCCATTTGCCAAATGGAACCAACACCACCCCGCCACGTAAATTGATCCATTTAGCGAGGAGCAGATCAACGTACGCTTGTTCCGCCTCGGCTTCACCCTCCGGGATGCCGAGGTCAATTTCATTATAAAAACGAATGCGGTCATGAATCTGCCCGGCGATGAGCACTTCCAGTTTGCCTTCAAAAGAGGTTTTCGATCCGCCGAAGGCTTCGAACTCAATGGCCCCGTATCCCCCAAGAATCACTCGTTGGGATATTTCATCGAGAATGGAGTTTTGTTGCGATTCCAGGACTTCCACGCGATCCTTGAGTGTTTGGATTTCCTGTTCATAGACGTCAGGCTTGTCGACAGTCTGAGGCACAGTGGCATTGGATAGACGTTCTTGGGCTCCGAATCCCCCTCCTGGGATCAGGATGATTCCCCACATGGTCACGGACACCAAACACGAGAGACGAAAGTTTCGAATGACCCACGATCTATGTGACCGTGGCTCATGGGGGTGACATCCGAATACAGAATTAGAACTTGCCATAGGAAGACCTCTTAGGAATTGGAGTGATAATCCAATGTGGGAAATCGTGTGTTGAGCGTGAGGAGGGCGTAAACATTCGCTGGGTTGATTGAGGGGAAAATTCCCAGCGAATCGTCGGTGGTCGTGCGAGACTGGCCGAAATGTCAAAGGTTGCTCGTTGAAGTTCTTGAATAATGAGGTGAAACTCATTCTGATGAATAAAGCAGAACCCCTTGGTATAGAGATGGCTGGCTTGGTCTGTTCTGACTCGAAAGTCAATCACTTCCTCCGGAAGAGCCTGTCCAAAGGCTTTAGGCAGTTCTCTTGCGAGAAGCGTTACTTGATAGTCGGTAAAGGTGGGGCGTCGTTTTCCCATGTGAGAGGAAAATAGCTCACTGTGCTGATAGTGAATTTGGTGTAAGAGATCTCGAAGTTGAGCGGTCTCAACATCGGCCGGGTGGGCGAAATTGGTGAGGATAGGATAACCGCTTGGCCATTCCCGGAGATCCACCCATTCGGTTTCAGTTTGGTAGATCGTCATGTGTGGAGGAGAGGTACAGGACACGCTGGTGGCACAAAGAGCCCATAGCATCAAATAATATTTCAACTGAATGTTCATTCTCATTGGTCCCCACCATAGAAAAATGATCCTATGGCGGCAACCGCCTTGCTGAAGTAATGGGATGAATGCAGTTATTAATGACACAATAGGAATCATCTCGACTTCAATGCTTCGGACCAACCTGGGACTTGGGAAAGTGCCTGATCGGTCCATTGGGTGGTCTGACCGGTGGTGCAGTAGTTGATGGCCGAATTTGCGGCCCCTTGGTGCGATTTAAGGACTGGTCAATTTGTTGAGGCGGATGCTCAGATTCTTTCTCGTTCGTATGATCCTCTGCAAATCCTTGACGCAGCAATCGCAGTTGAATGACTGTGGGTAATACGCCCGGTTCCATCTTCTGTTCATGATCCATTCTTGAGTGTTGTGTTCTTGGATTAGGCGTATTGATGTCGGGGGAAGGTGTCGACGAACATGCGGCAAGTAAGATGATGTTTACCAATAGGGATATTTGTGACCCGTTCACCACGACCATTCAATAACTGGTACCCATGCCTGTCTACTCAAAAAAAATCGCGTTATGTTTTCCATAGCGGTGGACTCATTTGGCCACAGGCTCAAGGCTTTTTTGTTGGGGGAGATGTCATCCCCACTTCTGAAGAACGTCATGGCTCCCTGGCGCCTCAACTTATCCGAGCCAAATGAGAAATTGATGAGAGTGACATGAAAAGAACATGAGAATTTCCCCTTTGCGTTCCTCTCCCTCGTGGCCACTCACTCGTATATGAGCTGAATTTCCGCTACAAATGCTTATCGATCAGCCCGCCGATCTTCGCGTCTGTCCTGGCGTCGATCCTCGCGCCGGTCTTCTCGACGATCACGTTGCTGATCGTTTTGTCGGTCTTCCCTGCGGTCCATTCTCCGGTCTTCTCGCCGGTTGTCCTGTCGAGCCATCCGCTGGTTATCTCGTGGTTCTCCTTGGTGAATCTCTCGCCTTTCCTTGCCATGCGATCCATGGGAAGATCCAAAATGCAGAGAACCCCGGCCAGAGTTCATGGATCCTTTCCCGGAATTCAGCGAACCCGGCCCGGAATGGCCATCATGGGCGACACTCTCCATTGCTGGGAGCATGAGAAACGTGGTGGTGAAGATGAGCATCTTGAGTGTCATGGGGCCTCCTTTTGGGACAATGAGATTGTGAGCGGTTGATCGGGTGCGGCAGGATTTTCTTTGCCGTGAAGCTACGAACCGTTAGATCAACCACTAAAAATTTTATGCTAGCCAAATCCTCGATGCTGTCGTATGGTTGGTTGGACGAAGGAATTGGGTAGATGTAAACCTCAAATTCATGAATAAGTGCAGACTGATGGGCGATGCGAATTCTGGTGTCTAGGGCTTGCGAGGAAGTCTTTCCCTAACCTATTGTTTTTCTTTGTGATTATGAGAAAATTTTCTGTCATTCTTCTCTGGTTCCCTCGTTTACGTTTGAGGTTGATGGGACGTCTAACTCAACAAGGGTGCATGGCCGCAGTTCCATTGATCAGGGAAATGTTAAAAGGAACCCTGAATGGGTGAAGCTTCAGACCATGACGATGAGTCGGCCCTCATTGTCAGGTCCCAACAGCAGGATCATCAGGCGTTTGGCTGTCTAATTGATCGTTATGGCGGAACGGTGCTGAATGTCATTGCCCGAATGATTGGCAACCAGACGGATGCGCAAGATGTGGCACAAGAGGCATTTGTGTCGGCGTTCAAGTCCATTGCCAATTTCCGAGCTGACAGCCGGTTTTCCACCTGGCTTCATCGCATAGCGGTGAACAAAGCGAAAGATTATTTGAGAACGCAGGGACGGCGGCAAGAACGAGAAATTTTCAAGCCAACTGAAGACGATGGGAATGATCCCATCATGAATATTGCCGATGACCGAACCCCAGAACATGGGGCTTCCGACAAACAAACGGCCCACCATATCGAGCAGGCCATTCAACGGTTGTCACCCCTTTATCGGGAAGCGTTTGTGCTGAAGCATGTCGAGGGGATGGAGTATGAGGAGATGGCCCAGGTCCTCGGGGTCGGGAGGGATGTGTTGAAAATGCGAGTGTATAAGGCCAGAATCAAACTCGCACAAGAGCTTGAGTGGCTCAAGGAGGATCAATGACCTCTTCATTCAATCCAGACATTCCAGATGATCAGGACGACATGGATGAAAGGGATTGGCTCATCCAACGCTTTGTGGATCATGATTTGTCACCACTAGAGCGGATAGATTTTCTCAAGGAGATGGATCGGGATCCCATGTTGCGCAAGCAAGTCCTTGCGACTGAGCAGATGCTTCTTCATTCAGCTCAATTGCCTCGAATGGCGGTCCCACCAGGGTTTAAAGCGGAGATATTGAAACAGCTGGCCCCTTCTCCGGTGAACAAACCATGGTGGAAGCCCTTCTGGTCTATTCTCTTTGCTCCACGGGTTTTGCAATGGAATCCGGCGATGGCCATGGCCGCCGCGTGTCTTCTTATCGGAATGCTGTGGATCGTCAAGCAGCCGATGATTCCTAGTGGTTCGGAAATGGGAGCAACAACTTCGGTGATGAAGGCCAGTCTGCCAGAACCAGATGATAAACCGGTGATGGTCAGATTGGTCATGTTGGAGCCGCAGGCACGATCGGTCGCGGTGGCCGGGGATTTTAATGGGTGGCAGCCACAAGAAACGCCTTTGCAGCGGACTGAAGACGGGGCTTGGACGGTGACGCTCCAAGTCAAACCGGGGCGCTATCATTATATGTTTGTGATCGATGGGCAAGAATGGATCACCGATCCCTTTGCCGGTGAATATAGTTCGGATGGGTTTGGAGCGAAAAATGCCGTCTTGGATGTCTCTCATGCTCTCTAATTATTTTCGCACTTGCTGGATGGTCTTCCGTTGGCTAATCTTTACGGGACATGCTGTTCTCAAAAAGATCTCTGCCTTCAACGTCTTTTCTGGTTGTGATTGGGCTGGTCCATGGCTTTCTGAGTGCCTGTGCCTCCGCTCCAGCAGTGCCGGTCGTTCCTCAACAAATGGAGGATGGGGTCGAATTTTCCTTGGTACTGCCCAACGTGCAATCTGTTGCGGTGGTGGGAGATTTTAATGATTGGTCTCACACGGCAGATCTTCTGGGGCGGGAAGATGGAGATCGGTGGTCTGGGGTTGTCCCGTTAGCATCGGGCGAGCATGTGTTTATGTTTGTCGTGAATGGAGAACAATGGGTCGTTCCTCCCATGGCGGAGGATTATGTTGACGATGGGTTTGGTCAAAAAAATGGTGTGGTGGTGGTGCGGGAAGAGTAATGGGAATGGATTCCTAGGACTCTCTAAAGAAGAAATGATGCCTCTCATGCAAAAATTGAACGTTTGGTTGATGGGCCTGGTCATGGTCGTGGTTCCACAGGTGAGCCATGCCGCATCCTTGCCTGCCAAGGATGTTCAGGACATCAATCAATTGGGACAGGCCAGAGGCCATACGCCGGAATCGATTAACCGGCTGTTGGAGCATGCGCAACAGGCTATCGATCAAGGCCTTCCCGAACGGCCTATCATGAATAAGATAAAAGAAGGCTTAGCCAAAGGTGCCTCCCCTGAACGCATTCAACCGGTTGTTCGGGATATGGTGGGGAACCTTCGTGATGCTCGCGAGGTGTTACGAGATGCCACTTCAGGCGGTTCAGGGCAGGAAGGGGGTGGTAACTCTCGAGCGACCGAAGTCATGGCTGAAGCCTTGGGTCGAGGCGTAACCGTTGATGAGGTGCGATTCCTCGGGCGTTCTGGCGGGAAAAATCGAGTGAATCAGGAAGACCTGGCCTTTGGCGCCAAAGGGTTGGCATTGACGAAGGAAGGGGGCGTGTCCGGGGCCGATGCCATTCCGGTTGTTGGGGAAGCGCTGCGGCAAGGCTTTCGATCGAATGAATTGCTGGATCTCGGACGGGAAATCAAAAAACGAGGCAATGAATTTCGAGCGGACCGCAATCGTATTCAGGATATTAAAAAAGCGGTTGAACGAGGGGAGCGCCCCGACAAGATTTTTGACCGTGATCGTCAATCGGCTTCGGGACGGGGTGGAGGTGGTAAAGAGTCTCGCAAAGAAGATCGTAATTCTTCCAAAAATGTCGATCGTGAACGAAGTGGTGGAAGAGATAATGGATCCGGCGGAGATCGGGATCGGATCGAATCGCGAGACCGAATTGATCGTGGGAGGGAATCGGGAGGGAATTCCGATGTTCAACGGGATCGGGGAGACCGAGGAGGAAATTCAAGTGGTCGTGGTCGAGGTGGACGCGATGATTGATAGTTAAAACCTGAGCCGAATTCCCCCGGAAAATCCAAAATCTGCCGCACTGTCTGAAAGACCCACAAACCCTCCAACATTCACGCGAATCGCGTTGGTGATTCGATAATTCAGATCGCTATAGATGTCCCTGGCATTCGGTATGCCTTTTACCACGGCGCGATATTCCTCATAAAATACGCTGGCACGTAGATCATCGGTGAGGTAATACCCAAGACCCACATCGTAATTCCATTGGTTGCGAAAGTTTCTCCCCTTAGGATCGCCTAAAAAGGTGTAGCCTCCATCAATGTACAAAATCAGATCTCTGGTAAGAGACTTTGCGAGCTCACTACCAAATCCATAATCAAATTTTCCGGTGCCCAATCCTTTATTTTCACTGGCCGTAGGGAATTTCACTCGTCCCGTGAGATTGACTGACGGGGTCCAATCTCGTTCATCCAGCAGATAATAGCGAGCAGCCAACGTCACATCGCCTAGGCCGCTCTCGGTTTGTTTGTTGCGTTGGGTAGTAGAAATCGTAGATCCTCCTCCGCCGGACCCGCTTCCACTTGAGCCACTTCCGGAACTTCCACTCCCGCTCGATCCCGACCCGCTTCCGCTTGAACCACTTCCAGAGCTTCCACTCCCGTTTGATCCTGAGCCACTTCCGCCAGATCCGCTGCCTGAACTGTCGCTTCCACTTCCACTATTGCTTCCGCCGCCTCCGCTTCGATCACCACCAAGAAGCGTCACGGAACCATCACTGGTAATGCTGACAAAGGGGACAGTGACTGATAGGTCACCAATACTAAAGAGGCGTTTCACGGCAAAGGGGAGGTAGAACACGGAGCTCGTGGTGCTGCCACCATAATCTCCTTGGCTATAGGACGGATTGGCTGAGATTTGCCAGTTCGGCGTGGATTCTTCCGCAAACACCGTCGGGCAGTGCGAGAAAATGATTAACGTCAATAAAGCCCGCTGCCAAATTCCTGCTCGATATCTTTGGGAAACGGAATGATGATTGTTCAAGATCATGTAACGAATCTCCAAATGACTACGTTGCGGTTTGTACCACCTAGTTTAAAAGTTGGGCCGCAAAAAGAAATTGAAGCTTATAAGTTCTGGAATGAATCGTACTCTGGTAGGATCGGAGATATTCGATTTATTCATATTGGGGTGAGTTGAAGTGGTTGAGTAGGAATGGTGAGCCAATCGTTTTTGTTCGGTTCAAACACATGAAAGGGGGATGAGTAATGTGCCCTGTTGGTAGGGGCAACAGTTATTCTCTGGATAAAGAGAACATGGCACCTCGATTCGGGATGTTGTGGGTGAGGGAGGAGTGCCTAGTTGTTGGGTTCCGACATCATAAAGACGGCCTTTTCTCCTAATATTTTTGGCATGGACATGGCGAACATCATGAGGAATCCGATAGCCATCAGAAGATTTTCAGTCAATTTGGTGAAAGCAAATATGGATGGTCTAGAGGAAATAGGACAGGGAACGATCAGCATTTATGGCTTTTCAGCTAAAAACCACCCGTGGTTGTTTAAGCATTGCGCTAAAGCTTCATCCGTGATTCCCCTACTGAGGGGGTTGAGAGATGTCTCAGAATATTGCACGTCATTGATGAGGAGTTCGCGACATGTGCGCAAGTCCTGTTCGAATTCCCCCTCGACGGCGTCTGGTTTTGCCCAATACAAATTTGGGGTACAGGAAGAAAGACAGAAAAATACGAGGCTGATGCCTATCCAAGTCCCGGAGCCATTGTGGAAAATTCTTGGCCAGGTCGATGCATGATGTGGTCGAGATGCTTGCTCTTCTTCTCTCATGAAGGTTTTACCGTCGTAGGCGATTGAGTGAGAAATTTCTTCGTCGGGCCACGAGACCGAAATCAGTCATCTGACTCCGGCATCATGAACGCGGCTTTTTGCCACCACATTTCATACATGGGCACGATGAACATAATGAGAAATCCAATGACCATCAACGCATCACCCGTCAACATGGTGAGAACAAACACGGGTGACACATAGGTAATGAGCCAGGGAGAGAGTAAATCGAGCGTGACCCCCAAAAACGAAATCCATGTGGTGAGCACCTTCAGGAAGGGGCTGATCATCGTTAAATAGAGGACATGGACCAGAATCATAAAGACGACCGGCATGGTAAACAGATGGAAATGTGTGGTTTCGGATAAATGCCCAAACGACATCGGTTCCCCGAAGTTCGCGTCGGATCCCCGATAATGGGCGGCCAGGCCTTTGGGTGTCAGTTGAGTCATATCGTGAGCCCACACGAAAGTGAACACGAACCCTGCGAGCATGAGCAGGAGAAACCAGGTATAGACTAAGCGGATATGGCGGTCGGTATCGCGGAGACGAAAGCGGGCATTAAAATTTCGCATTCCATTGTTGCAGGAGGTTAGAACCCCAGCAGGGACTCCAAAAAGGCTTTGTCCGTCCGACTGGCCGTATTGATGGGAGCACTTTTGCTCTGGGATTTTAAGTAGAGTTCATCGGCCAGCACGAGGGCTCGTTTCACGCCCGCGCTCATGGATCGCACCGACATGGTGGCGCCGGAAATATTGATCACGTCCCGATTGATCCGAATGGGATCAGACACCGTTTTCCCTTGGAATTGGTAATTAAAACGTTTTTTGCGGACTTCGCTGCCCCGTGATTCTCGATAGACCAGAATTTCTACATTGGTGACTTCCCCATCGGGGTCAACGCCAACCATATAGGTCATTGGCTTATGCTTCCCGATCGTATTTTGAACAAAGGCCCATCCATCGACTGTTCCTTTCGTTTCTCCAATGAAGCAATCAAAGGTTGTCTCGGGGAAATGCCATCCAATGCGTTCTTCGATCAATCGTTTTTGGTCTTCGGAAATGGTGATGATTTCGGAACGGATCGAATCTGACGAGGGAAACATCAATTTTGCGGCGTCTTCCTGAGTCAGGTAGACATCCTCCTGACCCATTTCCTGGGGCGTCAGATATCGGTTCAAGTCCTTATCCCAGATTTGCTGATCCTGGGCCTGGACTCCAGCGATTAGGATAAGAGAAAGGAGCGTGTTGAGAAGCAGGATCGTCAGGATTCGATGAAACATCCTTCAGCCTCAAGTTTCTTGGTTAAGCTGTTTAAAATATGATCCACCTTTTGTTGTGACGGCTGGACCGGATACCAATCATAGATCCGAGACCCACCCCGAAATCCCCAATGTTGCCGCCGTTCAGCAATTTGCAGTCGCACGGTATTGGATTCGAGGGGTTTCAAGTTTAAGGTCAGTTGGGATCGTTCTTTATCGCCCATGCCTTCTCGCCCGAGCAGGCCATACCCTGGGCCCTGTACATATTCCACGCGCCATCCTGTTTCGATCACGCCGTTGGCTTTATCTTTCACCGTCACGGGATAGGCTTTCAGCGATTCAAGGGAGGAATTCCACACGGAGTCCATGGGACAGGCCATGTATCGGTCGACCATTAAGTCTTGGCCTGCAAGGGACCCACAGCCCAAGAACATGGCTGTGCATATGAGGAGAAAAGTTCCGCGAAGCAGAGAGGTCAAGAATAAAGCCAACATGAAGAACTCTAATGAATTGAAAAATAAAGAAACCAATGAGAACGAATATCAATATATCTGAATTTGATTCTCATTATTAAAAATGAAAAAGCGATTCTATCACCGAGATTTGAAGTCGGTCAACTTGGCTCCTAATGCCGAAATTGCCTAATGTTTTCAAAGTGTTCATCTTTCATTCCATTGCTTTAAACAGGGGAGAACAACTTGCCGCTTTCTCCCCCTGTTCTTTTGCCCAATTTTTAGAAATAGGTGGCCCAAGAGGCCACAAATGCGGTGTCATGAATTCTCTGGCTACCACTACGTCCCTTGGGCGTATATTGGAAATCCGTTTTGAACACCGTATCTTCCGTTGGTCGGAAGTTCAGCCCAACGGTTGCACGTTGCCATTCCCCCAGTTTTGCCGCTTCGGAACTACCATGTAAGTCCTGGCCCAGGTTCATCTGTTCCCACCGTGCGACAGCGGTAAAGGTGGAGATTTCCTGCTTAAAGAAGGTTGGCGCGGCATTGGTTAACCATTGTGGAAGGAAGTGGTAATTGAGTTGGAGATAGTACCCGTACATGCGCTTGGGTTGCCCGTTCGGGGTTCCGTCTACGCCACGATCGTTTTTCTCAATACGGGCCCAAGCACTTTCCCCGATGAACTCAAAGGGGCCACGCTGGAATGTCCAATCTACGGCAAAAATCCCCAGTGACCGGTTGCTCATCGGATCGTAGGATCCGTAAAAACCCGATCCGCCAATTTCTACTCCCAAAAGGGGGCTTACCGCCACACGTCCAGCCACGGCCTTCGCATCATTATTGTCAAATTCCGTGTTAGTGGTACGGGCCGACCGGATTCCATTCGATGTGGTGATATTAGAATCATTGTTCGGGTTACCCTTTCCTCCAAAGGCGTTGGTAAAGCCGCTGATGAAGTAAACCTCGTAGTCCACCTTGGAAAGTGTGGTGGGATAAAACGTTCCATAGGCGCCAATGCCTGGTTGGTGGAGGGTGGAAGGGAGGATGCGTTGGTCCACAAGAGGACGTTCCGTGAGATCTCGAAGGGGAGCGTCATGCAGGAGGTTGAATTTTCCCAGAGGCAGAAGAAGGATTCCTGCGCGAAGATTGATGGGTTCCTGAATGAGATAGTCGATGGTGGCAAATTCTATGGCGAGTTCGTTCCCATGCTCGAATTCAATTTCTGCGGCGACTTTCACCCGATCACTGACGTCTGCATAAATAAACGGGACCAAGTGGTGCTGGTCGAAGTAGCTATTCCCTTGGTTTCGACGATTCCAATATTCGATGTCGATGTATCCACCGACGATGGCTTTTGGGCTGGAGACGAAGGGCCGGGCATAGACGAGTCCACCGGATCCTTGCATGGTCGATCCATATTTCTTTTGCGGAGAAATTTCCTGCAAACTCTTGCCTCCACGGATGTTGAGTTGAGGCGCGGTTCCCGCTTCTGACGTTACGCCTGGAATCGCGCCCTGTCTCAGGAGGTCCTGAAATCGTTGTTCGACTTTTTGATCGACTATCCGTTCGATTTCTTCATTTGAGATGACGTTGACGGGAGATGAAGAATCGGAAAGACGCTCATCCCTTGCCTGGGCCCCAGTGGTCAAACCAAGCGCACTTGCCATAACGCAGAAAACTACAACAGCTCTACTCATTAACCGACCCATCATTGTAGATACTCCCAAAAAATTGGGGACTCGAATGGTCCTCTGAGGTGAATGAAATAATGGAGCTCAGAGGCCCTCAGGTGTTATCGCACGTCAAACAAACGGCTAGGATTGGACCCCTGGGGAAGGTGTGGTGGCGCAGAGCGTGACGGTCACGTCGGAGTGGAACAGGGAAGAAAAAGGTATAGAAACAAGACGTTTGCAACGTTTGCACTTCAACTCTAAACTCCCTAATCCAAACTTCGCGACCAGCTGACCACATTCACACCGAGCCTCAGACAGGCCAGTCGTTGAGCCTGTGAGAGCCGTGTGTTGTTGACTTGCGTTCATGAAAAATACGATCTATGGTACTTAGTAATTGAGAATGATTATGAATTCCATGCTAATTGATATTGATAACCATTATTAATAAAGAAATGCCACTGAGTTTGTCAATCCCCAAAGTGCTATTTCTTCTAAAATTGAATAAATCAGGTGATAATCATGAGCTGTCTGAAATGTTCTGTGCTGTGCAACGGCTTTACGACAACTAAGAAGGAGAAGGACTTTGAAATCACTGGCGACTAGAAGATTTGGTTATGGCCGGTTTTGGCTTATCGGGATGCTTGCCTTCGGCATTGCGGCCACAAGCGTAGGAGAAGCTCTTGCGAAAGATTCTCTCATCAAACGAAGCCAATATTTAATGGGGACTTTGGTTTTTGTGACGGGAGTAGCCCAGGATGAAGAAACGGCCAAGACTGCGGTAACCCAGGGCTTGGCTGAAATACGTCGTATTGAACAATTGATGAGTACGTGGATTCCCACCAGTGAGCTGTCAAAGGTGAATGCGGCTGCGGGGAAACATTCCGTGCCAGTCAGCCTGGAGAATATGGAAGTGCTAAAGGCCTCGCTGCGAATGGCACAATTAACTGAGGGCGGATTTAATATAGCCGTGGGCCCTGCGGTAACCGCGTGGAATGTCAGTCAGGAAGGAAGGATTCCTTCGCTGGCAGAATTGGACGCGGTTCGTCCCTTCATCGCTCTCGACAATGTTGTTCTTGATGAAGCGGCCAGCACAGTGTTTCTCAACCGTGCGGGAATGCAAATCGATGTTGGTGGTATTGGCAAAGGCTATGCTGCCGATTTGGTTGTAGAGGTCATGAAAAAGGCCGGAGCGACAGCGGGTGTGGTGGCGCTTTCAGGGGATATCAAAACATTTGGTCGTATGCCGGATCAGGAACGATTTGTCTTTGGCATACAGCACCCCAGAAAAGAACAAGGAGAAGTTTTGGGTCGGATTGAACTAGAAAATGAAGCGGTGTCGACAGCAGGTGACTATCAACGCTTTATCATGAAAGATGGTATTCGCTACCACCATATTCTTGATCCGACCACACTTCAGCCGGCCAGAGGATGTCAAAGTGTGACGATTATTGCCAAAGACGGCGTCATGGCAGATGGCTTAGACACGGGTATCTTCGTCATGGGCTCAGAGAAAGGCATGGCGCTTATCGAATCGTTACCCGATGTGGAAGGTGTCATTGTTGATCAACATGGCAAAATACGTGTGTCCTCAGGCCTCCGATCCCGCCTCATGCTCGCCTCACAATCCTCTGAAAACAAGAATGGTGAGCATAACAATTGATTAATTGATGTTGGCCTTTTGTAGTCCAACCAAGAGCAAGGTTTGGATTCTTTTGTAAAGGCGCAGTCCGGGACAAAACATAATAGAATTTGACTATGGTTATGACTATGGTTTCATTTTGGGTTTCAAGGGAGATATGAGGATGAAAACAACCAAAGCTTCAGAATTCAAAGCGCGGTGTCTCCAGTGAATAGATGAGGTATTCCAAACAGGTGAAGCCCTGCTCATTACCAAGAATGGGAAGCCGGTAATCCAACTGGTCCCATATCGTGAGAAACCAGCAACGGTATTTGGAGCGATGAAAGGAACTGTGACGATTCAGGGGGACATTGTCTCGCCACTCAATGAAGAGTGGGAGGCCTTAGAGTGATTCTCCTTGATACGCATGCCTTAGTTTAGCTGTCAGAAGGCCTGCCCTCCCTCGGAAAGCAAGCGAGGAAAATTGCGGATCAAGCCTTGGCTGATGACGCGTTAGCGGTCTCTGCTATTTCGTTTTTGGAGATTGTCTTGCTTCACCAGAAGGAAAGAATTATTTTGACCCAGGGGGTCTCTGCCTGGAGAAATCAATTATTGGAATTTGGTTTGCGGGAGCTACCCTTGGATGGAGAAATTTGCATCGCCTCGACAACCCTCGCGAATTTCCATTCAGACCAGGCTGACCGATTCATTACCGCAAGTTCGGTGTTTTATGGAGCATCATTACTTACTGCTGATACGCGTATTCTCAAATGGACAGAGAAGGTCCACCGTATTGACGCGAGTCGATAATACGCTTAGTTAGATCTACCCGTTTCTTACCCTAGAATTTCAGGGTCAGGCTTACCTTACTATTTTCATAGAGTCGGCCAATGACTTTTAGCCCATGGCAGAAAACCCAGGCTGCATATATCGTGAGTATGAGTTCAGTAATAAGTGACTCCCACAAACAAATGCCTATGCAGATTTCTATTCAGCTATCATCCAAGGAGGCGAGACAAGAACTGCAAGGGATGCGCAATCCCACGCCCCTCAAAACGCTGTACCTGCGATCGACACGAGGCGCCTGTTGCCACGATGGGTCGGTTGGAGTTGGCTAGTTTGAATTTCCAGGATTGCTCATAAATGCCCTTCGATTCCTCGTAGTGCGCGGTCTCGTGCCCGAACGCACCCGCCATCCCGCAACAGCCCGCCTTCACAATCTCTAAGTTCAGACCAAACGCCTGAAAGACCGCTTGCCACTGTCGCCCTGATGCCGGAATCGAAGATTTCTCGCTGCAGTGCCCCATGAATCCGATGGTGGGTGAGGTAAGCTGAGTTAGTGTTGCGGCGCGAGATGGCAGCGCGTGGGCTAGCCATTCTTGCGGCAACCAAACGTCGACGTCTTGTCGGTCGAGATAGGTGCGATACTCTTCCCGGTAGGTCAGGGTGATCGCTGGATCGATCCCAATGATTGGACGCCCCATTGATGCAAGCTTCTCAAGCTGCTGAGTGGCGTGACGGGCGGTGTGTTG
>Ga0224501_10001363_pt1 | contig 19024 bp, 13 predicted proteins | sample SF_Oct11_sed_USG_4_FD_169105 | JGI IMG/M metagenome (GOLD analysis project Ga0224501, IMG submission 169105) | Sediment microbial communities from San Francisco Bay, California, United States - SF_Oct11_sed_USGS_8_1 | ecosystem: Environmental > Aquatic > Marine > Sediment | place: USA...
CATAGGTACATAGGTACATAGGTACATAGGTACATAGGTACATAGGTACATAGGTACATAGGTACATACGTACATACGTACATACGTACATACGTACATACGTACATACGTACATACGTACATACGATTAAGACGCCTCGATTGAGAGTATTGTACTGGTCGGTTAAGTGACTGGTTGGCTTTTCTATGAGTGACTTGGAAGGGAACTCGCGTGATAATAAGGCAATCACAATATGGCGGGTAATTATTTCAGGGTGGACACTCACTTTACGGAGATATGGTCTTCTGTAGCCAAGCAGACGATCCATTTGAGCAACGAGGTATCCTACAGTTTTATCCCTAACCTCGGGGTTTAGGTTATCTGCCCCTGCTGTAGCCTTCACCATAGCCTGAACATCATAGCCTCCGGAGTTACTTGCCCATGACCATAGTTGGGCTGGTACAAACAGGAGAAATTATGAGTGTCTCAAAGTGAACAAATGGCTTATACTGTGTAAAATTTTTTTATGACCTAAAAAGAATCCTTTTTCAAGGATTTCCATTCTGTCCAAAGATTTGCCAAATTTGGCCAGATGCCTGATCTACTGTTCTCTCTTACGATTTCTATCATCTAGATTTCATATGAGCGTATACCCATCTAATGTCCTGTTCTAACAGCTTACCAGGTATCGAGAATGTGAAGGCACAGAATGTTAGGATGATGGGTACCCATTGGTAATACGCAATCTCCTGTTTATACCCAGTAATAGCTCCAGGAACCAGTCCACCAGGTGGTATGGTAGGTTGCAGGTTCACATTGAATGGATGATAGTATGTATTTGACACCTGAAAAATTAAGCCTCATAACAAGCTAGATTAGTGAATGTCACAGTATCACGAAAATAAAAATCACGTCCTTTTTACCGCATCAGATTTAGATTCGAGTAAGCTGAAGGATACCCACAAATAGAAACGAGTAACTTTGCTCCATGGCCCAGAATCGCAGGACACATGGTGCAATAATACAGATCTTCCAATTATATTACAGTGGAAGACTAAGAAGAGGAAAGAGGATGAGCTCATAATACAGGATGCATGATAGCCATCATACTGAGCAATTGGGTACAATGAAACCGAGTCCAAAAACCGCTACTAAACTCTATGGTACGTGAATGTGACTGTATGGTTGCTATCAAATAGGTTGGGTCGCCATTGTTTCATCCACTGCTTACCCAACAGTAGTTGTCCGTATATTTATTCCATTGCACCAGAAACTCTTTTGGTGCGAAGCAGCTGATGGGAGTCGCAACATAGGTCTCCATAGCAATAAAGCCTATCAGCATGACCAGAACAGCTACGAAAGAGTTTGAAATTTGACATGTTGGGTGTCATCATTTTCTTCTGTCTCCTAACCAGCGCCAAGCGTATTCAGAAATTGGTCTTTTGAGTCTTTGGCGCAGCGTTTCCCAGAATGTGTCATTAGGGGACTTTTTGCTTGCTTTCGCGTGCCCACGGAGAAGGGTACTCTATGAGTGGGCCACTTTCATAATCACACAAGGGTGAAACGTAAAGTGAAACCTTAACTGGAAATTGAGCCGTGCAGGAATCTCTGCTTTCTAATCACCAAGCTTCTGCTTTACCCTCATATCACCACTGGACAACATCTAGCGAACCTCAGCGATATCCCCCATACCTACCTATACTGTATCTATTAGAGAGGCGATCAAATGAGTCATCATCCCTTCTCTCCAACAGCTTAGCTCCACTCCGCAGGGCATCCAGTAATTTTGACATCTACCAAAAGCTTTTTTAGCATAGTTTAGGGGTAATTTAGAAAAACAGAGCACTGTGACCTCAGGGCGGCTAAATGGATATGTATTCATTGCCTGTGTTGGTTGGTACGAACCATTTGGCTGATGAGCCATGATACTGATGTATTCGGTCTATACGGCCTATACGCTGAACACGAATGCACTATTTATCTATGGTTATACCAGATTCCATGCAGTCAAAAAAAGTTCAGACTACCTTTTCGTAATCCACACTGTTTTACCAACATATGGGATAACCATATCAATTTGGGGGAGGCGGGTAGAAGATGGGAAGCTTTAGCTTAATCTATCAATTACCAACCAAATCTGTATTTCAATACTTTAGCATAGGTAAGAATGAAAGCAAGCATTAGTGATCTTGAGTAAATACATCAACGTGTAAATAATACACGCATCAATGACACAATGGGGTATGGTGTTACCTGTGCTTTATAGACCTACCTTAACTCAGGGAAACAGCAGCTGCGGCAACACTATACACACTTCATGTGCTGAAAGACTGGTAGAAAATAATGCTGTAGGCAGACATTGTTATCTAAGACAATCTGGTTTCCTGCTGGCAGTGGTGGAGTTTAGCGGGGCCATTGGTGATGACTAAATTGGAAATTCCTGGCTGTACCAATATAAATGCATACGTAGACAATATTGCAGTTTAGGGAAGCTTGCTGGTATTTTATTGAGTAGTGCAAGTGTTTTCTGGGTTTATATTCTGAGAATATCTTGAAAATTCCAGCACAGTCTTCGCTGGCTCCGACACTGAACGCCACTGTAATTCCTGGCAAGTAAGTGTATCCACACTGAACTGAAATGATAACAATTGTGAAACATTTGGGCAACTGAGGGTGTGTATCGTTTCAGCCAGACATCATCGTGGAACGTTATAGTACAAGCAAGGATACCGGGATAGCTCAGTCGTACAGCGAACCCACGCTAGCAATTTGGAGGGGCTTGCAAAAAGCCCATATCAGAGAATCGCCCCGTCGGCAGTGCGGCTCGAACCTACGATCTGTAGATCCATAGATCATAGGTTCAAGCTTTTTACCAATTTAGCTATCCTGGTTGTTCTAACATCCATTTTTACTGTCAGGATGGGAGGATAACTCTATGATTTCCACTGACTGCTGGGAGGAAATTAAATCATGCAAACAATCACCGTTAGACCTCATGAGAACTGAAGCCTGGCCTTATCACAGATGGCACGCATTATTATATTGATAGGCTTATGAAGTGTAGTAAGAACTAGCGCTATGAAAGCACAGCATTTAATGCATCTAGTATGTCGATTTTACTACAGACATTCGCAGTGTTTTCTACTTTTTATACTCACTACCATTCTAACAATGATCGGTTTCCAGGTAGGAAGATGAATCAGGTTTATCTGGCAGTGAATCTACTGTTAAGCCTCCTAGCTTGTCTGAATTTTCATAAATAAATACTGAGTAGAGGCAGTTAGGCTAAATTTTGGCAGCTTTTTTATTGACGTTGTGTTGTCTAATGGAGCCATGATAGTTTAGTCTCTAAACATTGAGTGAGTCTCAAAAACTCACTCATAAAATACAGTTGTTGGTCGCCATCCCAACACCACAAAAGGCACACAGATGACATCAGACCAACTATTGACCATGTCTGTAGAGATAGACACCAGGACACTATTCGCATGGTTGTTTTAGAGCGCTGACCAGTGAATGAAACCTATGCTACACCTTTTGGTCTGATCAGAATCACACATGGAAAGTCTTGATGTGAATGACCTATGTTAGTTCCTAGCTGCTGTCACCTAAATTCAAGCTTTAGGCTTCAACACCTAGTAGTTAAATTGAGTTATAGTAAACCAACACAAAAATGTGACAATCCTGGTTTAGTAAGACCAAGTCAAATTTTCATTTTCAGTCTATGTACAATCGATATGTCTGGGGTTTCATGACTGCTCTTTGAGGTACATGAACGCTTAATAGAGTAAGCTGTTTGAATGCCAGCACATGCATATAGATGACATTATACTGAATTGATAGATATACAGCCTCATCATGGAAGGCCAGTGGGAAGATTTACCAGACTACCCAGAATCACCTGGTAAGTAAAATTTTTAACTGCGCTAGAATGTTTCATATTCATCTCTGTGATTGTCCGTTGGATTTCATCATGCAAACCCACATGATCAGACCTACTTGATTTGATAAATTTATCTTACATCTATATTCAATCAAAAGTCCTGATGATGTGGGTTGTATCGGGTTAATAAAACAGAGATCATGTTTTTTATGTAGCCTTATAATTTAGTTGATGATTCAAGTATTCTCTTTGTATATGTTTTGTTCTGTAATCCTAACATCAAGGAGAGAAGACAGAATATCCCGTGATATTGGATTGGATGAATCACTATGCTGTGGACCAGCCAAAGTTAACAACCTGTGGGAGAAACAAATGTGTATTCACAAAGGATAGAGCATGGTTCCACACCAACCATACGCAGGTGAATAAAAGGGAGAAGCGGTGGCCTAGTGAATAGCTCATTCAGCTTTGAACCAGGTGACCCAGTTTCAATTTAACGATTGTGAGTCATTTTATGCTTTCTCCCTTATTGGAGTTTGATTGTGACGGCTAATTAAAGAGGCTTGCCCGGTACCCATAGAGTACCAACTCTATGGGGGCGAACCATCGACCAGTGATGCCATCCATGTAAAACCAGATTATCTTAATCAACTTACAGCACGGGAAGATCAGGTGAATCGTAAATTTGCTATGTAAATTATGGCAGTAATATAGTATACCGTATGTGATGTTTAGTGCTATAAAATACACATACCCTTGTTAGAGCTTCAACCACATATGTAGCGACTATTATGCCGTGTAAGTCATAGATGGTTACACGGATGGGTGATGCTAGTTGGGTCTCTGGTTTAGTAGGGGGTCACATTCTACAATGTACACAGTCTGTTTCGTTTCAGGCTATCGTGTTCTATGGGACAGACTTTGAGTTAACAGATCTACCATTACCCAGGAAATCACAGCATCTCTGGACACTTACGCATGAGGAATCTCCGAAAAATAACATATTGTTCTCCTTCAAAGGTATGGTGACTGTATTGCGAATGATTGACCATTAGGCTGTAATATCCTTCCAGTATACAGAAGCTACGTAAAGTTACAACTGTTTATTAAAGTGAAGCTACCAATCTGCGGGAAGTTGCAATTACTTTACATTTTTCAGCCTTTTCACACGAAGTTTTGTGAATAATTAGTGAGAAATGGATATAGGGCTATAAAGGAAGATAACTCTATGGTTAGAAGGTAACTCAATTAGGCAGGTGACCCGGCTTTAAGGCATCCATTGAGGGTGGAAAGCAGTAGAAGCTGTTGCCTTCCTCTCCCCATCCCTGCCGCAGATCACCTGGGTAACTCAATCAGACTGGCATACAAAATTTCAATGAAGTCAACTCCCCGAGTCATGTTATGCATTCCTGTGAGGTTGGTGAAGTCAGCCCACCGATTTGCCCTTTTTGATATGAGCCTGACCGAGAGTTGTTAAATTGACAGAGGTGATGGAAATGTTTAATATAACAAGCACATTCAGAAGGGAGTCACATTATCCGCTCACAACGCAGTACGTCAGAAGTATTGACCAAATTGAGTCAAAAAAGTGGACGAAGACATTCAAAGAGAAAACCAGGTAACCATGTAGTATACGCTGAAATGATTTCTGGTCAGGTCAGGCGCATACTAGGTGGGTGCTTTTTCACCGAAGGCTTGCTTTACTCGAATCGAAAGAGTCTGATGATGCGGGTTAAATTTTGGGGCTATGGACATTTTAATCCATATATACCCGCGTGGTATAGTCTAACATGGGTCTGTCATGATGCTGACTTTCTGTGCGGGTGCAGAGATAAATAACATGCTTGCAGATTAGCCAAAAAGGAGAAGCTGGCTTCGGTTGTTTATGTACAGTCCGACTGTGGTACGCCAAGTGACAGAGATCGCATTGTGAAGTTATTAAGTGATCACATTAAAGTGGATTCCTATGGAAGCTGCTTACATAACAAGGACTTACCCGAACAGTATGTTTAACCCTATCAACATTTGCATGTAATAACAAACTCAAACAAAAACCATGTGGAAGATCATCTTATTTCATACGAATAGCCGCTGGCTTGTTTTCAGGATGGCCTATGGTGTGCTCCATAGAGAGGTTTAGCTTTATGCGTTGACCATGGAATCTAAATCCAACGAGAATGAAATGACAAAGTGGTGCTCAAATTTGGAATGAAACCATGCATTGCACAGTCAAAGCCCAGTAAGCTATCCACTAACTCACGCTTCATCCTGAGCATGAACATGCTCATAGATAGATTCCCATCTTGTTGTAGCCTAGTAGATCCGATCCAAGGAATGGTACACAATGAGTTCCTAGAACTTATATCTAAATACAAGTTTGCCATAGCTATGGAGAATGGACTGTGCACAGATTACATTACTGAGAAGTTTTGGAGACCACTAGTTGTGGGCACTGTCCCGATAACACTAGGATCCCCACGAATTAAGGTAAGAAAAAAATAATAATGTGGTGCAGGATAGTTCCATCCTCAAATCATACCAGGAGTAAATATTTGAGTTACCTAGAATCTATTTTTAAATACATTTTCATATTTTTTATTTTAGGACTTTGCACCAAGTAATCACTCAATCATCGATCTGGGAGATTTTGCGTCAGTGAGGCAGCTAGCAGATCTAATCTTTAGTCTGAGCAATGATGAGGAAAAATATGAAGAATATCGAAGTTTTAAGACAGAAGGAGTAACTAATGAGCTTCTCAAGAATACGCTAGAAAACAGGGAGTGGGAACCGGACTTTGATGTGCAAGAGAATTATCATAGACGCAACAAACCCAACTACCCTACCACATTTGAATGTTTTCTCTGCGATAAGCTGTACGAGGTAAACTTGAAAGGTAAGTCGAATTAGCATCAAAACTGAAGAACTTGCAATGAACTGCTAGATAATGAGCCATGGGAGTTTCCTAGTGAGATAGCCATTGTTTATATATGTGCTATTTGGTTTTGCAGGGTCAACTTTTAGAGGTGATCTGAATCATTATGGGTGCCCGTGGCCACTAGAATTCACAGATGCGAATGATCTGAGTCAAAAGAAGCCATTCAGTGATATGTGGTATGCTGTCTGGCAGCAAAAACACAAAGAACTTCAAAAGTTTTTACAACTAAGTGACAATGCTGTGAAACCTGTCTCAAAAGCAGCGCTTGATGGTTACTGATGGTATGAGTCGTTTTCAATGTTTATTTTAAGGTTCAACACAATACATAAATTCTCCAGAATATCAGGGGATGAGAAAACTCTATAATAACTCTAAAATAATCAATACTGTAATCAGTGATCGAGCTGCTCACTGATGACCAGCAACTTTCTGCTGTTTCTTCGCTTTCCGTGCAGCATCCTCAGCCTCCTTTTGAAGTTTAATCCTCTGCAGGGACGATTCTAACGCGGAATAGTCACCATGCTTTTGAGCGATCAACAGTGCTACTTTATCTAGCTTTTCTTGTAGATCCCTAGTGTCTTTGCCCTTAGCGCGAGCTTCCACGATCTTGCGCTCAAGTGTTTTAGCTTCGCCGCAAGGGTCAACATAAAGATAAACCTCCGATGATAGAAACTCATCCACATCATTTTCCTCGCGTAAGATCAGAAAGTAACCAAGAAAGGCGGCAAGACTTAGCACGACACACATTGGTTGATAAGGTGGTGCATTACTTTGTACTGGTATGAATGAGTCCAGTGCCGTTCTGTTGGCGGCGCTCTCAGAAAATTTTACAGGTGCATCATTTAATCTTTGTGAAGACAGCTGAAGTCTGCCGGTGTACCTAGAAACGAATTCTTGCTAAGTCCACCAAGCATAATTTTAATACTAACAGCAATATTGCTGTGAACTGGTAAATAATGATCAGGACAGGAATGTTTAATCCATTGACTTCGCCAGGTCAAAGGCTGATGGGGGGGGGGTATCGACATCAAGACCTGTCCAATGCATACATTATATTTGAGATTTTTATTACTTTAGTTTTGCACTTTGGTCTTCTGACACGACAGTGAGGTTTGAGAATAGATGGGTGGTATGGCCAGACTTGGCTTCACAATGTTACTAGTATAACTATAACTAAGTATGAGAGGAAGTGTGACAGCGACTCGAGTGAGTGGGTCAGTCACTTGCCTTTCAAGTTTTATACTCAGTCGTACAGTGATTCATACTCATAGTCCTCAAATTCAGAGTCCACTCAGAGTCAGACTCATTCAGACTACACCCAGCTACGCTAGTCATATTACTTATTTAGTTATTACTAGGCTATTGCCATTGGCTAAGTGACTCAGCGTCAACCCCAGAGTCATAGTGAGACCGACAGTCACTCACTGGGTCAGTCTCAGTGAGTAAGTGAGTCACTGTCAGTGAGTGAGTGACTGTGAGTTGTCCGTCTGCTCACGCCAGGGTGAGCATGCCGATGATGACTATGATTATGAAGTAACTAACTTAAAATTGAATTATTGATTTAAATTGAATAAACTAATTTGCTTAGTCAACTTAGTTACTTAGTTACTACTTAGTTAGTAACTAACTAAGCAAATTAGTTTATTTGCCACGTTGAGGAGAAATACGCAAAACTTACTTTGGTAGCATAAGCCTTCGAACACGAAAGATCCTCGTCAGTAAAGACGCTAACATGTCGTGGTTAACTAAACAATGGAAATATTAGTTCAGTTTTTTTGGGGTAACTCCACACTTTGACTTTCTTCGCTGGAGATTTCAAGCTAAAATGATCACTTAGCAGGTTCTAGAGACAACCATCTCCTACGAATTGTAGCACAATAGTGATACTGGCGGTTGTATACCTAACCAGTTCGTGTGCCTAGCATGTGCGCGAATGCGCATGCAACTCCGCAGACACTATGACTATTCAACTAGCGGAAACAGCGTGCTGACTTGGCCTTGCTATTAGGGACTTGGTGAGTCAAGATAGAAAATTTGAATGACTTAATCGACCTGTCGCGTGGTTGTTGGTGCTCTCACTCCCGTCTGATGCTTGTGTGCTAACTGTCTAGCTTTGTTCGCTGTGCTGTTCAGCAGCAGATTCAATCATTAGTAATTTACTATTTTAGTATTTAGTAATTTACTATTTAATTTAGTATTTTAGTTTTTTACATGTTTTAACTTTAACTTGTTTTAGTATTTAATTTAGTTAGTACTAAACTTAGTAAAGTTAGACTTAGAGTTAGACGAGTTGGTCCTACTCTTAGTCTTAGTCTTAGTATTTTATTTAGTAATTAGTTACTATCTAAATAAAATACTTGGTAAGTTGGTATATAAATTATAATTATAAATTAGTAATTTAGTTACTCACTTACTAGTTACTCACTTACTTACTGGTACTGTCACTGGTAGTGGTAGTGGTAGTGGTAAATCTTAGTCAGTGTCACTGTCAGCGTCACGTGTCAGTGTCACTGTCACTACCATTCAATCAATCATGCTATCACTATGACTATCGGTATCATACTCACTATCACGATCAGTATCACACCTTCAGTAGTACAGTGAGTGAGTGACTGAGTGGGTGAGTGATGGGTAAAGTAAATTTGGACTGATAAACTTGGACTAATAAACTTTATTTATGTCTTGGAGATTTAGATTTATTTATTTCTTCATCCAGTTGTTAAACTGACAATATTTGGGTAATTACAAAATGACTCCTAAAAAACTGAAAAAAACTATTCCTGCACGTCTCCGTACGACACTTAGCCGGATAAAACTTTGCGGCTCTGCATGAGGATGTTCTAAAAGTATTAAAAATTACTGTATTAAAAAGAGGATGGCTCGGGTTCCCAGCTATCCTGCTAAAATGACTCGCACAAACGTCAAATAAAAACTCGCTGACTGTGGGGAGGCTCAGTTTATTCAGTCTGGTGGTACACGAGTCTGTTTCTGGCAGTATTATTCTGGTCGCCTTTCATTGGATTGACTCGAGCTTTCTCTTGTTGTTCTCACCAGGTAGGCGCAGCATACGAGATGACAGCTTTTACATTTGTTTTGTAAAATGTCGGTAAACCTTCTCAATTCATTCCCTTCTGTCTGAGTTGCTTCATCAGATGCAACCAAGGGTTGCATTTTGATGCAACATTTGTAGTGTGCTCACTAAAAGTTAGTGTCTTGCCAGTGGTGAGTCTGAGAAATGTAGCGGAATTCGCTGGGTGGATGTCTGTACCGTCATAGGTGACCGGGTTGTTGATACCGAGACGTTCAGAGAAGACGACATTCAGGATTACTGTCTTGCTGTCATTTAGAAGCATATTGTTCGATAGTGACCACTGGTGTGCTTGCGCTGTGCTTTGAGCGACGTTCTCAGAAGCTGATCTGATGGGCATGTAAATAGTGGTATCGTCAGCATACTGCACTTTTGAAAAACCATCAAAAGATACATCATTGGATTAAATCAAATATGGCCTAATTTCGTGCCAATTTCTAATGTCACTTACTAAGTAGTGACTTAGACTTACCGAGTTACTCATTGCTCAGAACACTCACTAAGTCCGTAGTCACTAAATAAATCACCTGTCTTTTGGTTCATCAATTCCATGTATCATTGTATGATGTAACTACTACTACTAGCTATCACTCAGTATCACTGTTGACTGTAGTGTATCACTCACTCAGTGTCACCCTCACTGCGAGTATTAACCAAATTAGCAGTGACACTGACCGACAGTGATCAGTGATGTGAGAATGACTGACTGAGTGAGTCTGACTCTGACTCTGAGTGAATGACACTGGCAGGGTAAGTAATATTATGAATTATCAGTTAGTGAGTTACTTGTACCTGGACCTTTTATATGTGTGTACATGAGATCTATCTGTGGCACAATATGATACAATTCACGTTTTATTCAAGTAGATGAAAAAAAATAAAACGGAGCTACTCAAAAAGTGAAAAGGGCTACTTGTGGCCCAAGGGGCTGCAGTTGAGAACCCCTGTACTGGAGTACCGTTTTAGTTACTCGTGTGGCGGCTTTCCGCTAAACGAAAATGATCCTCTGTTGAGCCTGTGAGTGTGGCTATGAAGTCACCGATTGGCTGAAGTGTAATGTTACTGTGATTGAATTACAGGCTGATATCGAAACATGAACATTATGATTTATTCGTTTGATTGAATTCTGGAAATTTCTTCAGGAGTAACTTTGAAACTGAATACCAGAATTGTCCCGGAATTAGATTCCTAGTGTCTGTTGAGGATTGCAAGTTAATTCAGAATGTAATTGTAATGCCATGTACTGAGATTTTGTGACTTATGTAGTATATCTGGGGTAGGCCTATTACCAAACCATGATTTGAAATATGCATTGTGAAGTTGTACTCATTTATAATAGATCTCTCCTGTCTGAAAAGAAGGAAATTCTAACCACTACCTAATATGGATGACTCCCGCACAGAGGAGAGTAGGGGAGCTACATTGGGAATTCCCCATGACGCAGACGAGAAAGACATCATAAAAATACTCATATCTACAGACAATCACATAGGGTATGCCGAGAAAGATGAGGTGCGAGCTAATGATTCACTCATAGCTTTTGAGGAGGTCCTTCAACTCGCCCAGAAAAATGATGTTGATATGATTCTCCTCGGTAAGCGATGCTATAATGCTATTGCTCCGTGTGAAGCCCACCATATGCATGTATTAGTATAATGCAGTATAGGTCGGCGTCAGCCATTCCCAATTATGCCGAGATAAATGCGAAAAAGTCAGGTCATCAGTCGCGACCGACTACGGCGCCTTCTCCCGTCCTGTTCCCGCTCATCGTCCAATACAACGCCACAATGGAGGGATGCATGTTATTTTAAAATAAATGGAATGTGATCTTGGTCTATGAACATCTGCACATATTTCTCATGGGAAACATTGAAGTTGATCACCTCAGTATGGATAAACTTCATTGTAAAAGTTGACACGCAAAACTGCATAACCTGAATTAGTGGATCGCAAAACATGAATAGCACTGGTTTTTTTTAATCATGAAACTCAGCGCGATTTAAATCTTAAATCGCGCTGAATTTCATGATTAAAAAAAGCCAGTGCTATTCCTGTTTTGCGATCCACTAAAATCCCTTCTCATAAAGGACTTCTGAGACTATGGGCACCAAGACAATCCCAGTACAGAACTGGAGGGGATAATCCCAACATAGCAGTTTTTAGATGTGTATGATGTGTGTTTACGGGCAAAATTCCTGGCAAAGTATGAGAGAAATTTTGTCATTGGTTGCAGGTGGAGATTTGTTTCATGAGAACAAGCCTTCGAGAAGGATGGTGAATGGAGTAACCGAGCTGCTTAGAAAATACACAATGGGGGATAAACCAGTGCAGCTGCAATTCTGCAGCGACCCAACGCTTAACTTCAAACATAGCAAATTTCCTGTTGTGAACTATGAAGACCCAAATCTGAATGTAGCGTATCCTGTCTTCTCTATACACGGCAACCATGATGATCCCAGTGAGTTAAGCCAATACTAAGTGGTGCTTAGGTGTTACCAGAGATATGACATTAACGCAGATCGCGATATTACCATCACGAGACTTGGTGGTGATTACGAGATCGAGGCTGCCATTGTATCATCTAAAATCTCCAAGTCTCTATAAAAGCTGACCCAGATATTTGAACTTTAGTGATTGTTCAGAGGGTCTTATTACGTAGGGGACTTTGTAGATGCCGAGATCATGTATAATCATATAGAGAAGATAACTCCCATTATGGTCTCTGTGCCTATACAGTTACAGTTACTTACCATTTTACCAGTAATAATGTAGAGTATAGATTATAGATCTGTATAGATGTCTAAATGAGATTACTAGCTTATAACTGTGGTGTTACAACTTGCAAGCCATAATTCTTTGCATATGCAACTTTTTCATTTGGGTACCTCCGCGAACAGCACGCAGACATATCAAACAAAATCTATCACCAACATTGATTTTGGGACAGCCTTTCCATAACAAATTTTTGTCTTAGGATCAGCAGTCTTGCTTTCGTAATCACCAGGGGGTGGGGCGACTACTTCCGTTGTCCGATCTCTGTTTCTATATCTTTGGGTGTTACCAGCACTCATGGTACTTTTTTTACCTTATTTCTACGGATTCAATGTTTTGTAAAAAATCTCCTACGCCAACTCTTCAGGCTTACATTTAAATTTCACTTCCCTGTAAGATCAGTTGCTATTACTTCTGTTTTTGTTACCATTTCTCTATGTATTTCTTCTTTGTTTTTCTAGGTATGGGTAACTTGTGTGCACTAGATGTTATGAGCTCAGTTGGTCTAGTCAATTACTTTGGTAAAAGTGCTTCTCTTGAGAAATTGGAAGTGACTCCAATACTTCTAAAGAAAGGAGATACGAAGCTTGCCCTGTATGGACTAGGCTGTATCAGAGATGAGAGACTTCATAGATTGTTTCAGCAGCAGCATGTAAACATTCTGAGACCCAGGGAAGATCCTCAAAGTTGGTTCAATCTTTTCACTATTCATCAGGTCAGTCTTTGTCTGGGGTTGACATGATGCTAATGTGGCACATTTGTTGGAAATGATATATCTGTTGTCAATGGTCATTCTCATTGAGAGGCGCTATTGCCAATTTCCACATTGAGCTCGCTACCAATATCAGGTTATACCTTTCAACTTCATCAGAACTGTCAAACTTTATCAACACAGCAATGTTGAACAGAGGCATTAGTTGCTCAATCAATTGTTGTGTTTTAATTTTGACAGAATCGAGCAAAACATGCCCAGAAGGACTACATACCAGAAAGTTTTCTTGGAGATTTCCTTGACCTTGTGCTCTGGGGTCATGAGCATGACTGCCGAATTGATCCAGAGTACAATGGGAACTTTTGGGTTACTCAGCCTGGCAGCAGTGTGGCCACCTCGCTTAGTGAAGGTAGGTTTATTGAAACCATTATCAATGCCAATTGTTTTCACATGTCATTTCGTTATGCAAACGTCTGTAAACCGTGGGTTTATTGCAGGGGAATCAAAAAAGAAGTACTGCGCTTTGGTAAAAATTCACAGAAAGAGCTTCAAGCTGGAAAAGATACCTCTGAAGACAGTTCGGCCATTCTATTTCGAGGATATTTGCCTGAGTGCAACAGATATTAAGGCTGATGATGTCTTTCATGAAAAGAAAGTGCTCAAGTTTTGCAGAGAACGAGTAGAGCACTTGTTACAGCGAGCGAAAGAAGAGTTTCCACACCACAAGTAAGGTTAAAATTCATGTTAGCCACCTTTATAGATGGTGTGCAATTATTGGCCGTATACATGGGCATTATATGCATACTTATTTGCTCCTGTAGTATGCATCATTGCATGCTGTGTGATCTGCAGTTTCCTTTCTCTGTCTATTGTATTGCTCTTGTAGGATACAGCCAACACTCCCACTTATTCGTCTTCGTGTAGACTACAGCGGTGGATACGAATCCTTCAATACGGTGCAATTTGGGCAGCAGTTTGTGGGTAGGGGTTTATCTTCACACATATTTCTTGATTTCGTTTACAGAATAATAATGATTTCATAACACAAATTCTAAACTTACATTCTAAGGTTTGCTACATTCGAAAGCATGATCTTTGAATACATTTTGAAGACTAATCTCATATTTTTTATCAAAAGCAGTTATAATTCTACCAGTGTGCAAGATTTTAATTTGACATGACCAGTTCCATACACAATATTTGCCATCATTTTATTATCGCACAACATCCATTCTATCAGGTAGAGTAGCCAACCCGAAGGACACAGTGTTGTTTACTCGCAAACGTGAAGCGAAACTGAAAGGGGAGGGCATGGATTTGGCTGACATCGATGCCCAGATCTCTGATCAGTTTCACCTCAGTGTGGAGGAACTGGTGAATGAATATCTCGGCGCTGCTGTCGCTAAGTGAGTAAATTTACTGATTGTTCTCTTCATTTTTTATTCGGGTTTTATGTGCAGAGTTAAACTCAAAGAGTTTGCCCCCTGGTTAACAGAGAGTCCTGGTTTGAGCTCGGATGCCCTGCTACTGCCATTGACCTTTCTGAAACACCAACCCGTGACCTATTGGATGCAACTTGGGTATTCTGAACGCCAAGCCACATAAAGATATTTGATGTTGCTGGGGTAATGCCTACTAAACACGCACCAATGACAAGTCAAAATACTATATTGTGATAGGCTCAGTTACAGTGTCCCCTTTTAAAATATCCGGTGACAAATATAACCAGTTATAAAAAGTTTATAATAGTGTTAGACTGGGATGAATAGGGCACTTAGTCTTGTGCAGTCTAATTTACGTCGGATTTGCCCCACCATGACAGTATTTTGACAAAGACAGACACTAGTCTCGTTGTCAATCATGAGTTTAGTATTCTAATGCAGTAGAGAGGTTAAGATACCAACGGTTGCTGGTAGCGGTTACGAATCTGCGCAATATTCGTCATAAAAATGTGTATGTCACGTGACCAGAGAAGTTCCCCAGACGACTTCTGACCGTTTGCAAAACCGGTAAGATTCTTTAAATGGTTACAGCTCCGTAGACCTTGGTAAACCTACCTAGACATCTTGCTCAAATACTCAAGCAACATATCTGGCTTTATCCATTGTGATAGCGGTGTCCGGTCTGCCCCAAAACCCGTTATAAAAGCAAAAATAATAATAGTTTCCCAACAAGCGCTTTCAGGACTAGCACTGTAGTAGAATCATCACCAAAGGCCTTCATCACGGAATTCCCTGGGCTCTACGCTGTAGTAACTATAGTAACTGGTCGAAAACGTGATGGTGACCCTGTTTTGATCTTCGTAGCCGATGGATTCCCATCATTTCTCGAAGGGTTTCTTTAAAGTTTGAATGACGCAATTTTTTTTTGACTTATCAGAATCAGCATGTCTCAAAACATACCTGAGTCCAATAGAAGTTTATACTGAGCAGGCAATGTAGTAAAAAAAATACGGTTACATGTTGGAATTCTCAAATGAACTTTCATTCAGTTGAAATTTTCCTGTTTGACATAAATTGTCGCAAAAGACATAGCGAGTCCACGTTATTACATTTGCGCGCCAGCACGATAGCCAATGTCCAACTTCTAAAACCTTGTCACACCTCTGACTACTGGGATAGAAGTATGAGGGTGAAATGGGCCCAAAAACGTAAACAAATACCTACGAATTCACCAGGTTTAGCTTAGTCTTAACTCTAGTCTACCTCGCAATCAAAGTGAGTGCCACTGACTCGGTGATCGAGTTAAATTTCTCATCGAAAATGGCCTTTCACTTTCAGTCAGTGTTTCTGTTAGTAACTAATAGCCAAACAACAGCTCTTATTGCGCAGACAGGCCAGCAGTATGTTTGCAACCTAGTCTTATTCCATGTGGCTGTCTGACAGAGAACTATTTAGCTGTCATTCACCCACAGTGGTGGTAGTACAAGCCTAAATGTAAAGTTGTAATGTTTTATTCTCATCTGCAATCACATATAGACCCCACGACATGATACCAAGGTAAGTGAGTCGTTCACAATTATTCTTAGGTGACTTATAATATGTGTGCCTCTTACTATAGGGTGTCTTTTCTGCTGGACAAAAGAACACGCAATTTTGGACTTCAATCTTTGCACGCAATTACTAGGAAAGTTGAGTTGATTTATCATTATCTGTTTTAGTCTCTCGTCTTAGTCTTGCTAATCGGTATTCAGTTGACTACGCACACCTGCCTATAATGTACATCAATCCTAGCATCAGTAGTAGGGCCAGATTGTAGTTCGCAATGTGTTGCCATCACTTTACCAATCATACAATGTGGCACAGCTAGATTCTCAACTCTGAGGGTTGTGGTTCGAGCCCTGGTCATGGCGGGCTCCCACTGTGAGTATAGCGTCTCATGGTAATCCTAGCTTAAAATGAAAAACTCGCTACGGAGTGGAGCGTTAATAACGACCCACTCATGGTGCTCCACACTAAGATAACCAAGCAATGGGATCGCTTAACGATAGAGCGCTGGGCTCGCACGGTGAAAACCCGGGAGCAATTGATATTGACCTGCCTATGGTGCTCCATGCCAAGTCGCAACTGGTGACAAACATAGTATTTAAACACTTCACAATAACACTCAGGATGTCAAATAGAATTACCATGCATGTGGGGATATGTACATGTTTGGGACATTATTGTTGTGTGTGCGTGTGTGTGTGTGTGTGTCTAATAAGAGTCACAAGTTGTTTACAAGTGAATAGCTTCTGGCATATTCTCCTATGCTGACAGTCCTGCATATAATCTGAATGAGAAGACCTGTTTTATCAGAATGTAAGAATGAGACTACGAGTATAAACCAAGGATGAAAATGGGAATAATGAATTTGAATAATCCCACGTGTTCGCATCAGCAGCATCTGTCAATAAAAAATAAGTTTACAAAACTCTGCGAAAGACACAAAGTAATTTTTCATTTTATAGGCCATACCTTTCCAGATGAATATATGAGAACTATGGTATGAAAAGCAAGTTGAAGTCAGGATCGATGATATGTACCATGCTGGATAACACCGACCAATTAAATTAACCCTGTTCTGATAAATAATAAAATAACATAACACTTTGCATTCACCACTTTCTCACTTACAATTCACTGAGTGATATCTTTGTAGACATTATTAATACCATTAAGACGGCTGTCAAAGTAGCATCAAAATCAGTTCTGTAAATGTAGTAGTCGCCAGGGTTCAGTCTGATCTGATTGTTCGTAGAACTAAGGGAGACAATCATTTTTTTCAGAATCCTTTGGTTGTTTAGAGGGTGTTGCTGCTGCTCGTAGCAAGATGAATCAGGGTTTGTCCCACTGGGACTAGTACTAGTAGTGAATAGTGAAATGTTCCCAAGGGTTCTTTCTTGTCCCAGTGTCCAGTGAATTTAAACTGAGAAAATCGCGGTTATTCGGTCACGTACGCTGGTCATTTTGTTTGTGATTCCCAGCGTAGCTCACGCGACTTCTGCCACGCACCCAGTCACTGGGAGTGAGATTGAGAGCGACATCATGTTGAATTGACCAAGTCACAGCCGGTGACTGAGTCAGTATCACTCAACTCCACAGGGACCAGTTTCCGCTGGCTGTCCTGTCTCTAAATAACGGCGCCGTGCTCTTTGTTGGATGCAGTCTGATCATCTTTCGCTGTCGATACTGCATGCTAGTTGTCCATGAATGCTAACTAAATTCAAGTCAAAAGTTTGTTTCCGAACACCAGCATTCCCGCAGCAAAATAATGTGAATGTAACCCATTGCCCTATTTCTAACCATCCAATCAAAACAGCGGTACACTGGGGTTGACACTATGGACTTGTGAAAACAGCGGGTTTTATTTGAATCTCTTGTGCTCTATGATGTCAACTCCTAAGGCGGACTCTAACTGGACTATATCTTTAAAGTGTAAATGAACTGAGAAACATGATCCCGCAATGTATCCTTGATCTCATTTCTTGGAAGATCTTGCCCAAAAGCTGCTGCCTCAAATGCCTCACAGGGAATGACCAACACGATAGTGGGCGGAGCTTAGCGGTTCCCGTCGGTTTCGCCCTATTTAAACACGCATCCGGTAGTCAAACTGTTGGCTCACTGTATAGACTCAACCTCTCTACGCATAGCGGTTACGTTTGGTCAACGGTTAAAGCAAACCGTTTCAGCATACTGTGTGCATATTAATCTCTCTAGTATCTGACTCAAACAAGCCACTCTGTATGGGGAAAAAGCTTACTGCTAAACGGGACCAACAGATGTTCCCTCTCCACACAGATCCCTAAAAACACTTTGATGTGCATATATTTCAATACTAATATGCTGATATATGGATTCCACCTGTTGGAGGTGTGTCTCTTGTTATCGTGTTTGTTTGGAGTCAACCACAATAATTCAGAATCGTTAGGGCTGATGTAAATTGTAGAAATAGTGACTCCATAGGTCCTAGCGCCATCTGTAGTATGAATACGAGCGGATAACATGATGCGATTTATTTTTAACCAGGGGCAAAATGAACTTGGAGCTACTCAGTGAGCGAGGCATGAGTCTATCAGTGCGAACATTTGTACAGAAAGAGGACACCGAGGCGATCCGCTGCATGGTAGAAAAACAAAGCAAAGACACCGCTGCACACTTAATCACAGTAAGTCC
>Ga0224501_10001364_pt1 | contig 19022 bp, 11 predicted proteins | sample SF_Oct11_sed_USG_4_FD_169105 | JGI IMG/M metagenome (GOLD analysis project Ga0224501, IMG submission 169105) | Sediment microbial communities from San Francisco Bay, California, United States - SF_Oct11_sed_USGS_8_1 | ecosystem: Environmental > Aquatic > Marine > Sediment | place: USA...
TATTATCGTTTGCGAAACACACGTGCTTCCGGCAAGTTAGAAACCAAGAACGGAAAAATCAATATATCCCGTCAGTGCGTCCACTGACGAACACTGAATTCCAATTGATTTGTTCACGCTGATCGCCCTATAGAGGCCTGACTAAAGCACCCAGCTATACAAGACTCTAATGTCTCCCATGACCACAAGGTGAGTGTCGTAGATTGGACTTCGGAATGGAACCCTGGAAGGGCAGTTGAACTAACTGGATTCGATGAACTTGTAGTTGTAGTAGCTGTAGTTGTAATGTAATTGTTGTATTGTTTGTGAACTACTGTTATTATGTTTCAATTACCAAAGAGAAAACTGTAGCAGTGCGAGGTTTGCTAACCAGTTAGAACACTTCACTCTATATACATTTAGTAGGGGGCTTCCATTACTTGTCTAGTACCTACGCGGGAACTAGCAGGTTTACTTGAGATTGGTTGTCCGTGTCACGATTCACTGGTCACATACATCATCATTTCGGTGTTCACTGAACAAAAAATCTATGAAGAGTGTAGGCATTCAATGGTATGCCCTTTTCACTGACCCTACTGTATACAATCCAGCGTTCTCTACACCGACTACACCACATTGGTTGCCTAATGAAAATGGTACTGATTTGGTGTCTATTGGAATAGTTTTTGATCATTTACTTCATTGTAAGTAAGTCGATAGTGGTCTATGAATTGACTATGAGCAGCTTGTCTAACATCTGATAATCTTGGCCATATGCGCAAAACAAGCATGTATATCGGTGTCAGGAAATGCATGGTCTTGGTTTTTACAGGCCAGTCGATGATGAATAGAGCGTCTGCCATGAACCTTCTCAGGGCCCTATACATTGGCCTGTTTCTCTCAGTCTGTGCCGGAGGCTCCACAGCTCGAATCTATGGTAAATATACTTCACTCTTCCAGCAAATATAATAAGTTTAATCTCTTGAGACTTACTTCCCCCCAGCATCTGGTCATAATCTGCATCGTACGTTTTGCCTGATTGCCTAGTCTGTTCGCTCTGACAAACTCAGCGCATTTAGCTCTGTTCTATACGTTTCATTTATTTCAGCTGCTGCCTAGGTTTTTATTTTTGTCTAATTACTAAATGGCTTCATGATTGCTCATTTGAACTGTGAAAGTCACCAGACGCATCTGAGCGCTTGCTGGGTATCAACCCCTACTGGGAACTGGCATTGATTATCAGGTTTAGTCATAGGTCAGCGAAGCTTGTGTCCATCTCTCTCAGTCTAGTTTTTCTGGACTGTGAAACAGATATTTGAAATTGATGAAAAGTCTTTATTTATTGAATTGGTTGAACCATTGCTCGCGACCAGTGATCAAAATGAGGTACAAATACATTTTTTACAGTTGAGACTAGCATGGTAAAGTCGAGCAAATTAGAATCTGGCCCAAAGTACAAAAAGAGAGACAGTTCAGGTCGTCAGGAAAAAGTCCGTCATCATACAATATACATACTAGCCAAATAATTATATAACATGTCTGTATGTCTTGCTAGGGTTGCTGTCCTAGCAGGTCTCGTGTGAACTAGTTTGGGTTCAGTTCCATTTCACATCAAGGGAGTTTTTCTGGCACATTTGGACCCACGCGCTGGTTGACGACATTCGGTCTATCGAAACTCCTAGCTATCACAATACCTTAGAGATTTAAAGATTGGGAGCATTAAAAGTAGATACAAAAGCCTTTTTGTTGACTGTTCTTTTAATTGATCGCTGCTGTTTTGTAACTAAGCTAAAAATGAGATGTCGTTGACACATATAGCGACACGCATGACTGACTTGTGATCATCTAATGTTACTTATTGCGAGCTTGACTCTAATTCCGTATGCGAGTGTGCGTCACACAGACCGGCCATTACTAGTATTACTCGTGTTAGTAGTTTGTGGCAACTCCTTTGCCATGCGGCCAGGATGGCAAATAGAAAATAAAGTGATGACCTGGTATAGCTGGCAAATCAGTGTCAACGATTATGCCGTTCATAGCGTCTGAGATGTTTGTATGATGATAAGCGTTCACTGAGTGGCTAGAAATATTGATGAACTTGACTACAACGCTCTGACGCATGGCTAGATAAGTTTAGATTTGAATTCCGCTGTTGTAATACCGTTATATGGATTGACTATTGGGGATTGAAGATTACTGCGTAGGCTGTCTTGTCGGAGATATTCCTCGTTTGCGTGCTGTGCCCCGCTGCCGAGCAAATACTAAGTCCGTATCTTGACTAGTCTCCATTCCCGGCAAATATATGCTGGTATAGCTAGTTTTATGACTTGATTAGAGCCCCTACATCTCATTCTAGACAACAAAGGCGAATAAAGTCACAGATACAGTCAGCCATCATGTTAGGACCTCTAGTCAGAGAAATTCTTAATCAAAAGGACAACAAGCAGTAACCCTTTCCGACTAAAATGATTGTACGTTAATGGTAATTCATTGGGGACTCCAACTTAAGTAAGCCAAGTATTTTAGTTTTGCATAGGCTAGTATAGTTGGACTGAGAGACTCTACTTCCCCATTATGCCAGTTTAGGACCTTTATTCTGAGAAATTTTCAATCAAAAGGACAGTAACCCTTCTTCACTATTTTATGTTAATTGGTAATTCATCAGGGTTTTCCAACTTTAGTAAACAAAGTATTGTAGTTTTGCATAGACTAGTAGTTAGGTTGGGAGCGGGAGAGGCGGGATGGCTTAGTGATCAAGAACCGGCCTCATAATTGTGAGCACCTTTGTTTGAATCTCGATCACGCCGGACTCCCGTTGTGAGTATGAACTCCTCACATCGTAATCCTAGCTCCAAACAAAAACAAGCCTCATTATGAGTTATAGCATTGATACTGACTTGCTGATCATATGCATTCTGTGTCTAGGGGGTCACTATATGGCTATTTGTACTGTGACTGTGTTTCGGCCTACACTTCAACTGCTCTTCCTTGAAACGGTGTACTATCGGTGATATTTCTTCATGTGATTGGTTGGTGGGTTTTTACTCAGATTTCACAGCTAGCGGACGGTATTGGCGCTTTAAGAGATGTTATATGTATTTACTTTGTAAGGCAATTATACTTTAATCATAAATCATGTAAAGCCACACCCATTGATGGATCAGCCGAGCATAAATGAGTGAAAACTGACATCTGTATAGGATGAGCCAATAATCCCAAGAGGGCTATGAGGCCATTGCAAAAGTAAGCTTCGATTTAGCCTGATCCATGACGGGAAGATTGATATACAGCACACCTATTATTGTCTTATAATTCATTGACGCTGAACAATCTCATCCAAGTATGCGTTACTAGTGTACCCAAATCACGTGTCAATCCAGGCATATGGGCAGTGTTTCTTACTGTACATACATTCTTTGAGAAAAGCAAGCACTGTGCATATACTCTGTGGATAATATTTGGGATATACCATGGACATGGTTAGGGAGGTGCCATGGCTAGTGGTTAGAGCGCCTGCCACTGGTGCTGAACATCTCGAGTTCATAACACGGCTTGCGCACGGAATTTTCAAAATTTCTCTCTGTACACCCAGCAGTACCTCTCTTCAAAGCTGATCCTCTAGCAGCAGGGTTGGAAATATTAAATACAATTCGGTACTCGTTAACGTTACTCATCCCATTTTGTGGAACGAAAATGGTAACAACTAACTCATGAAGATTCAGTATCGAAATCAATATCAGTTACAATCAAAATGCATTCGATACTCTCATTCTCTCAATAACTGACTCACCTGCATTCAATGGTTATGAAATTTGTTAGTACCCGACTAAAACAGCTAACTGCTATATACTACTAGCTAGTAAGTATTGTACTAGTAGTAGCTATGAATTTCCATCCCTACCCCGCTCTGGCGAGTTTAGTCAGCTAGACTTTAATATTGAGTGGTGTAAAAACAGTGCAACCTATTAACTTTGTGCATCCTCATTGGCGTAATTGGTTGCAAAAGCTAGTTTTTTCGTTTTTACGCTAAATTTAAAGAACTCCCAAATAACATTCATTCAATGACATTTTTGTTTATTTTTTACTTGATAGGTCTGGCATTTTTATGCCACATCTCCTGTAGGTGTATCGAGTATCAGATACAGATTCGTTCCTTTCTCTGAAAGTATCAGGTATTTGTAACTGATACACAAATAACCAGTGTATCGAAATCGGAGTATTCGATTAAAAAAAAGGAACTTTTCCAACCCCGTCTAGCAACCGCTTCCCCACACAGCCTTTATGGGCTAAGGGAACAACCTTTACATAACATAACGTGGTCAAACATGCAGAACTGACATATGCCTATGAAGGGGATTAAGCTTCAGAATCAGTGAGATGAGACTGGGTTCTCATCCAATGTTCACCGCCCAGAAGAGTGTATTGACAGTATGCTGAAATCAATACAGAGTGAGGCAAATCAGGCATTTAGCTCTCTTTCACACGACTTGACGTAAAGACTTTAAATTGGAATGAGGATTATTAGATTTTAGTAGCTGATGACATTCAGATAGCTAGCCTTCAGCTCAGCATCATTAGTTTCAACAATTATCATACATGGATGCCACAGTAACTAGCAAACAGAGCCTTCATTTACATTACATTATGCATCTTATAGGATGTGGGCATACTTCTGGTTTATGATGAGGGTCAAAACAGGAACAAAGATAATTTAGATTGACTGAATGGACTCAATCTCCATTTACACCCGTTTAGATCATATTTTAGCTAGAGAGCCCCAATGAAGGGCTCTCCTGTTCTCCTGATCTGCACGATTTCATTGAACCCTAGCTCTTCCACCATTTCCTTCGTCATACCTTAGCCTGATCAGATCAAATATACTGATATGAAACTTTCTCCAGGCTATTGGGGTTCTCAGTATGACTGTAACTGCTCAGTAATTTCCATTTCATAATAATACCGGGCGGCGTAGAATTGTATAATTAGACGGGAGGATAACTCTATGCAGAGAGGTACCTGTACACCTATATTCAGCGGTGGTAATCGCCGGTGTATCGCATTGCGCAACCATAGGCTTCTACCTGTTTTGAACTTGGATGGTGTCATGTAGAGAATTTCCTATATAAAGGACATATGTGAGTATCACCTCAAATAACCTAAAGATGAGAGAATATAGGACCATTGTATTTCATGTATTGATATTAAGATAAAAACATTTTTTTCGCAGCTACCATCAATGAAAGAAACTGAACTCAAAAGTTCATAGGTGCATAGTATTACCAGCAGTATCAGTTAGTACAGTTCCGAGTCATCAAGCAAAGATAAGTAGGTTCTAAATCAGGCGTAGCCGTGACCGAATCTGTCAGAACGGTGCCATAAAGCAGGCCTCAATACTATTACCCGTCAGAACAACATCGTAACAGTGTCAGAATGTCGTCCGAGCCACAACTGTTTTTTATTGTTCTCTTCGGACATTTCGCCACCCAATTTGACGAACCTCCTAAGCCTGAGGCTTGTTCTAGAGCGTTAGGAGCTATAGGAATTAGCTATCCTGCTCTGTGCTCAAATACTCCATATTCTCCCAAACTAGTTCTGGTAGCCCATTTGGTAGAACCTGAAATCTTTGGGCAATTCAATAACCATTCCCTTGTGGTCCACATTTAAAAATCAAAGTCTCCGAAAACAAATCAAAGATCTTCAATAAGATATAGCCTGCTAACCCTGTGTCAACAGAAATCAGCTTGAGGCTGTACATGCTTGGCATACAATTGAAGAAAATGTGAACCTTAGGTGTAACTGATGACGCCAAATGAAAAAAATCGGTGTGTTCAGGTGTGGCGATGTAACGGCGATTTGTTTTTGAGACCATTGCGGTCTTACTCAACATCATGTTTGTATGAAGGTTAATGCAGTCTGATTACTTTCTATTGATTTTTAGGCTGTCGGTACAACCCCGCTCTCTGCGAGGACTTTGAGACCTGTGAAGAGGGTAAGTGTTCGACGGAAAACTGTTGACACCACATGTTGGGCCCACATTGGGGACTGTTGCGTGGTAGAGAGTGGACGCAAACACATTTTTCCCCTTGTTTTTGAAAAGGTTTCAGTTGCCAGCACGCGAACACACGGTCGCGGTGAAGAAGCGCAGTTGAGTTCAGGATGGATTTCAATCGTATCAAAGTTGTCCTCTCTCAACTTTAACTCCTCGGCTAGAGCCGAACAATCGCTCGCGATTCGTTATCCCCACGTAGTAATCAAGTCTCTTTGCGGTAACCTTGACATTTGCCTAAACTACTCCGATAGCGCCTACTTTAGGTCCCAGAATTCTGATCGCGTGTTTTCTGTCGCAGACCGCGACCGAAAGTGAAAGATGCTTTTTAAAATTGCGCTTTTCGGTCGCTCTCCTAAACAGAAATGGATTTGGGTCGCGAATAAACTGAGCACGCAAATGCACCTATAAAGTGGTACTGGGTGGTACTGCTGAAAAAACGAATTCATATAGTTATACAGTAGAAAATTATTATAGGGATGTTTGCTATAAGACTACTTTTTGGTTGTCACAGTTAGCTCCAGTCATTACAGTGTGTCTGCCTTTTCTTGACACCTCAACTGAGGGACGGTAAAAGAAGGCTCTGGCGAGAAATATTTCGAGAAGGCATCTGTCCCATGTGAATTAATCTATAGTCTGAGTGTGTCACGAAATAATTCATAAACCGCAGTGAAATTTCAAGGTGGCCGTTGTACTTTTGATTCCAGGCTACGGTCAGAATTTCAAACTACTGTAGACTGAGCGGAATTGGAACTGTTGCATTACGACAATAACTCTCGTTGAGGTTTAGAGAATAGATTTTCTATCTCCTTCCTCTCTATAGTGGTTAAAACCGGAACCTCTATAAATCCATATATGCCATCACTGCTGGCCGATCCTAGTGCACCATTAGTCTATACGCAGAATCAGTGCAACATACAAATTGGGGCCCCAGAATAAAACTCAGAATGGTTTCCATCATCACAAATTCAAGCAGATAAAAAATAGCATCACACGCCCACATTCACAGGTTCCTCACAAGTTTAATCATCCGAGTAACCCAGTAACGCACCTCTGGCTAGTCGTATCTAGGCAAATCACTATATCGTCGCCATAGCCCCTAGATGAGATGCAAATGAAAGCTTGTGATGGCGTTGTTTGATCTGTTAATTTTAAATGCTTCTTAGTATGCCCGCTGTATATATTTGAGTGAATGGCTTCGAGCGTGTAGCTTCAGCTAAGCGGAGGAGCATGGTTTATTGAGGATGGATGAGTCCCCGATGGTTTTTTGCTTCAGTTCATTTTCCACATTACCATTCCTTGTGTGGGGTTATGGTTGACAGGGAGACTTTGTTGGGGCTCAGAACCGAATTAAGGTTGGATGCTCTTTTTTTCATTCTCATTGACTTTTCTGGGATTCGAATCCACGACTCACTTCGTGCAAATCATGTGTGCTAGCCACTAAGCCATGGCTGCTCCCTGTGCTGTATTGATGATGTATAAGTCATCAATAGAAATCTAGCTAATATCCTGAAAGACCTCCAGACCAGCCCAAACAGAATCGATATAGATCATCATGGCTATATATACAGGAGGATCATCCATTGCTAAACTAAATTCTGTCGTTAATATTGAATCGCTGACGTAATATTTGTTGTTTACCATCTACACTGAACAGAACTGATTGCCTAGTAGTTAGTTATCACTAGCTTGATACCCACGAGACTATCGAAGCAGCTCCTTTATGTATATTTCTTTTTTTAGATAATCTATTCGGCTTGTGCCGAGGCTTGATGGAAGAGGAGCCGCCAATATTTATCCTAACTGACTCTCTGAAGAGTCTCCTGGAGTTCACACTGAAAGGCCTACTACAGCTAGGTATCTATAGTATTACATTAAAAATAGCTTGGTTTAATGAACTTCGGTACATTCCGTTTCAATGCATATGGATTTATTTGCCTTTGGGCATATTTCTGAGCCTGATGATTCGTCAGTCTAAAGACTTCTCATTTTACACGTGTGGTTAAGCTTGGTGTGCGCCTCTCATCAACATATTATGACACTATGCGTCTACGGTCCATGATAATTTTTTTAAATGTGTCCTCACACTGTGATCATGATGAGTTTGTGCCCATCTCATTAGTTCCAGCCCTGACGCCGGGTGGAGCCTTGGTGCTGACTGGCTCATGGTGCTCTATGCTTAGCCATCACCAATGAACTATGTGCAATAAAATATCTAAACTGGTTATTCAACAAGCGGGTAAAATGAGTGCTGCTTTTTTTCTTCTGTAGGCTATAGTTGGAGTGATGAGTATACGCAATGCATTGTGGGTGGCCTACTCGAAAGCCATCAAAGAGCTCTAACTCCAGACTTGGTCTATTGTGATAAGAGAGAACAGGAAAAACTCAGGTATGAGAACTGTGGGATAAAACACTGCGAGACACCAAGCGATTCAGCACAATATCGCATCCATTCACCACTAAGCCAGGCATTGAGCCTTGGTCGTGTCGACACAAACCCAATGTCAGCTAGTCAGCAGACTTCTGCAGGCCAACGGAGTCGATAATCGGTCTAGTCTGCAAACGTCTTTAGCTTAACCTGGAAAGTACTTTCCTTTGTTCGCTCTCAATTAAAAGTGATTAAATGTAAGAATACGCAGTCCGCAATAGAACTGAATACACATGGGAAGAGTGTGGCGATAACAGAGTATTCTCACCAAATGAACCAAAATGTATTTGAAACTCCTGACATCTGCTTTCCAAAACATTGAACTGATTTGCGATGAGTTCAATCTAGCACAATGGTCATATACCCAAAACAATGTTATGTAACAAAGTTTCAAGAACCACGCCATTGATCAAAGGAGTGGCGAAGCTAGTTGATACCATAAGAGTTCTCAAGCAACTCTAAATCCGTAGAGTTTGTATGTCGTTGTAGATTATATGGTTTCTCCTCTGAGCAGCATATCTAAAGCATCATGCAGAGCATTATTGATTTCATTGACACTGTTTCCTGAATATTCCTTACATCATGGATTGATGTCTATATTGCAGTTATCAGGATACTGCTTTAGGAAACCGATTTGATACTACCCCGGGCTATCTCACAGATACAACGCTGCTGAACAGTCAAACAATGGTTGGTTCTACTCATTTTACTGGGGGGAGGGGGCTTTACACGGGACTACGAAGCTGGGTGAAGCGGCTTAGTGAATAGTGCACTGGGCCTAGTTGAAATCATGGGTCCCTGGCTTCATTCTCATTTAAGGGCAATACTTTAGCACTTCACCATGACGGTATTTGTATCCTGACGTTAAACAAGGGAGGTCCACCCATTGAATAACCTTCTCAATGGGGCCTGGAAGGTTCACAATGATACACCCCGGTGAACACAGACTCAAATACTCGATTAGCCAATTTCTGTACACCTCTGATGTGTGTCACAATACAGAGGAAGCCAAAGAGTTGTTAAATAAAAGCAGCTAGCTGCGCAGTTTTGTTTGCATCAAATTTTTATGACCTTTTGGTCAGTCAATGAAGATCCGCTGCCGAACAACCAACTTTCTCTTTCAAAAAGAGATTGCACACAAAAATTAGGCCTGTGGTTATGATTTCAATTTTTCAGGTACCATCTTAAAGCAAAAGTTGCCTCGAGGTCCACATAGTCTCACTCACTCCATATTGATCGTCCAAATTATAAGTTCCTCACCATGTGTCCCCTGTGTTTTTCCAAACTAATCATCCCACTGGGCAGGGTTTTTCTAGAATCGCTTCATTGTCTCGAGAATAGATCAGATTGCGTTGGGAAATATTCCCGTGTGGGTTCGAGTACATAGTTGGAATACTTTCTCTTGTAGGCTGGTGACTTTTTATCTGAATTGACTGATGCCGAGCTCCTCTTTCTTAAGAATTATCTTCTCTCTCAAGATGGCCGACCTAAAACAGTTGTGGGTAAGAATGTGAGCCAATCATCCGCCGTAAAGAAGTTCTTCTACAGTATTACACGCAGTATGTGTAATTCCATTTTTGCTTCCATTACTCCACACTACTGCACTACTTTCAATAAGATCAGATTATCCTTTCTCGTGCAGATAGCGTGACTAAACCAATGGCTAGTTTCCTGGGTCCTCCATAACACGATGCACCTCAGTGCTCTTTTGAACCTCCTATATTTGATCGAACAAACTGACAAATAGAGATAAACATAATCACTATAGCTGAGACCAAAGGTCTGCAAACAGTGTGTAATTACCCACCTTCGAAGCGTGTGAATGACTATTATGTTGGATCAGCAACCTTTACATGTGCTACCAAGTAATTATTTCACTTGAAGGTGACACCGGTAGAGCATATTCCAGTTGAATTTCCCCGGATGGTATTCCCTACTGAGTTGGTGATTAGGGTTCACAGCAGAACCGGTCACCGAAGCTACCTAAACTTCATACCCGTGCTACTAGATATTGTTATGCGTAGCATACGCTGTGACTGGCCTAAAGAAGAGGTCCATGCCGTAAAGCCAAACATTGTACAATCGTTAGCGCTAAAACCCCCAAAGGGGAGTCCCCATCTAGCTTCACATTCCCTAAAGAGTTGCGTTGCTGAGTTATGAGAAAAAGCGGATTATGTGTCTAGGTTTTCAAACAAACCGTACATGCCATGGAGATGAAGGCTAGTCCTGCGTTAGTGTGATAAAAACATAGAAAGAAGGTGTGGAGGTCTCACCTGTATCCTCATTCTCATGGCACCGGGATGGCACAAGGCCCAGCATGGTCAAGATTATACCATCCCTAGTTCAAGCTCTGGTCACGCTGTGTGTTTGAGCATGTCATGTGATTCGCAGCTCCTTTCGCCTCAGGTTCAGGGTTGTCGTTAAGTAGGATGGTCCGACGGAACAGGGAATATAAAAGTCAAAATCTTTAGTGGTTGTGGTTATCTGGTGGACCAAAGAATATTGGTGAACTAGAAATTAGCATCCCTTTTAACTGTTTCAAAGGGGACGTTACTTGAATGGTCACCCTATTTACCCAATCTCTTAATCTGAGGTGTGTTCTGGAGTGGTGGGAGCTAGTTGTTACTGAACTGAACATTGTGTGTTAATTATCCTGTTCTTTTTCTTAGATGAAGCGGTTGAGAGTGATAACTTGATAGGGATAAATACCGATCCAGTGACAGACTTTCTTCCCACTGCCAATCCACGTGCACCCACACTCAGTGTAGAGGATGAGAAAATCCTTCAAGGGCTCATTCAAAGTGAGTTGCCCATAAAAGCATATTTCCTATATTGTATCTACGAGAATGGAATGTGAGGGAATGACAACATTTTTGCAAACGAATGAGGTTTTTGGAGTTATCATCTCCTTTACCCTGTTACCATTATATAGTAAACCCTGCTTTCCACATCACTCATCGACTGGTTGTATGTAATGTGCATTGTTAAGGACCATATCAACTTACCAAACAGCCTCTTTTACTATCTATTTTCGGTTAGATTTTAAAGTATGTGTGGGGTCATGGGGTTTGCACCCTGGTTAGCTGGGAATTTATTTTTCATGGCTTTAGTGCCAATTAAGGTTGGATGCCCTTCCTGTCACCACTATTGACCTTGCTTGGGTTTGAAATCGCTTTTCACGAGTCACAGATCCCACATCTCAAGCAAGCCGTCTGCTTGTTCCATTTATTGTGGTCACTGAATCTGGGTCACCCGACCATTTTCACCTATGGAACATTTAACCTGGAAGTGTGGCGGGACAATTATCACCATCACTGCAACTCACAATTGAATCATATTGACATCCATTAGTATTCCTTTCACTGATTCCTTCCACTCATTCCTTCCACTCATAAACAAGAGCCTGTTACGACCAGGATTTGAACCCGTGTTCATGCGATTGAGAGCGCAGGGCTCCACCACTAAACAATCGCTATCTCCACTATGTAATTATTAATCCAGCGCAGATGAGGCTATACCGTGGACAGTTCGTTCAGGTTGCCCACTCTGTAATGGAAACCTCCCATGGGCCTTGTCAATCTTAATAGTGTTGGAATTATTTGCTGATGCATGTAGATCGCAGACACTTATTGATACAATGGTGATTTTTGTGTTGTGCAGATGAAATCACCGCTGATGACTTGACAGCATCCCAAATCAAACGAATCAAAAACTATCTCCTACGAGTTCTGTCTATTCATGATGAGAACCGCACTGAATCAAATGATGGGACAACTCCTGGTCCCTTGGTCGACAGCACCGAAAAAAGTCAAGTGGCTGCTAGTACTGACCCACCGGCAGAAACGACGACAAAGTATGAATTCGGCATGTCAGATTTACTCCGCAAGTTTACCAAAGGTGAGTGAGTAGGATGATCTTTCTACTAGACATTCTCCTTACTAATTTTCACTGTATCCCGCTGTTGACATTGTTATATATCCATTAGTGCATACTTAACGCAATCTTTGCATTTGACCACTGGGAGAAGGTAACCTAGAAAACCATTACTAATATTGCGCACCGATGACCTTTGCAAATTGGCAGATAGGCAAAGTGTATCTCACTGATCTGCGCGGTCTGTGTACGGAACAGAGATGTTTCAAAATGCCAATCAAACAGTGTAGCATGACTGAAAATACTGGTATTTGTAAGGCTGATTCTGAAGGTCGATTTCGTGTGCTAATCATCGAGCGTGCAGAGGTCAGCAGGGGAGATGATCGCTAAACGGGGCGTTCATCTTGTTATACCGAGGTGTCGCTCATATTGATTGAAAATCCTCTGCTCAACTCGCGGCTTCGGTCAAATCCCTTTTCCAGTAAACTTAGCGAAATTGGTAAGCGTGCTTCGTGATTTGAAATCTTGTACGTTAATTGTATTGCCAATAACCATCTACTTGGCACAGGGGAGTATTGAGCATCATGCCAGCCATTTCATTCCCATTATTTCATCTCCTTCTCGCTACACTGTCATGCCATTCTAGAAACTGATTATAGCCAGGCGATAACGGGATGGCTGGCCGGTTAGAGCCCTGGGCTTAAGAGCTCAAAACCCTAAACTCAAACCACAGTCATGATGGATTGTAAGTGTGAGATCCTCATAATTTATAAATACTAACTCAGCCTCCATATAAAGGTTGCGCATTGGTTACTGACCTGGTTTCTGTGCTCCATGCTAAACCATGCCTGGTGAATTTACAAAGATCTAAACGGGTATTTTAACTATATAGCTGCGAGGAGATCATGGGGAAAAAGTTGGCGTGTGTGAGGTTCCTACGAACGGACTCTCTCCAGTTTCACCACCTTCTTGGAAAAACGAAGATTTTTTTCGGTTTTTGATGAATCTCGATATCATTTGTTGCAGGCGGAACAGTTAGCAAGAATCGAGAGAGATTGAATGATGACATTTTGGGACAGCAGCTCTCAGATAAAATCAAGGAGCTTGATAACCAGTATGGTCAGTAAAAGATCCCTCGAGAGTCACTTCTCTTTATTCTCCACGCTGTTGAAGAGCCGCTCTAACACATTTTGCAATCTTGATCCTTGTCTGAGCGTGGCAGGAGCTAGGTCATTGGGATCGAATATGGGGTTTGAATTCGACTGAATCTCTGTAAACTCACTCGTTAACCTTAACAACGTTGAGTAGGGGTATCGAGATTGCTCAATGTCTGGAGTGATTGACTCAGGATCGGAAAATTCTGAGTAAAAGTCCTAGTCGTGCTGAGCACCCACTATGAGAATGAGCTCTTCACATAATTCTGAGCTTCTATCGCTCCTACAAGCCTCAGTCTCGGGAGGTTTGTTTAATGATGATGATCAAGTGCCCGAGGAGATAAGAAAAGTTCCCTCAGCGGTCCGAGACTCAGCTCGGAATCTTGTCACTACTAGCTGTTGGTTTTACTGGATGAAACTCGGACTCTAAGCTACCAGATGGGATCTACCGAATCAATATGTCAGATGCATGTGTGTCAGGCTCCTTATTGATCAGCGAGTAGTCATGCTTTATTTCAGAGATTGAGCTAAATTATTTGTAAGTTTAATTATGTTCCTCTTCCATTTATGATTGCCATGTCCTGTCAGCCATTTCTGCTTTTAAGGAGGAGTTTGGAATCTTTCCTAGTACTCCCATCAGTACTAGGGAGAAGTGGTGGCTTAGTGGATAATGCATTTGACCTTAGACTAGATGACCTGGGTACTGACATTATAGGACAAACCATGGACCATTCTAAAAACAACCCATTGGCTTACTGATGCCATTCTCGTTAAACAAGGTGAAACAGCCCGGTGAAACAGCCCTGTGTAACGCGCGTGTCAGAAAAATTATTATAGGAATGACCTTTAATGAAAGATTGTGTCCGCGATCTGAGGTCAATTTAAGATTCTCTGGAGTTATTAATGAGTGTATTAAGATTGGGTCGAATTGTGCATACAAATCACAATGGATATCCACAAATACGGATTTAAAAATTAGGCAGTTGGGAACAGGTAATGAGCAGTGTCTCCCTGTGGGGCATCGCTCGCAGCTGCATCCGATGGAATTTAAATTCATTTTAATGAATATTGCTCCTGGACTATTATAGACCGCAAACAGATGGGATTTATTTTATCCTCAGAAGAGCACGTAGTACGATTTAATGATTGTCAATTTACGTTTTGCATTTTTATTCCGAAACATTAGGGCCGAAAATAAATCTACTCCAGTTGAGTTAGTATCTCCCTCAGGATAATTATAATGATAATACTCATAGTGGCTAGCGGCCATTTCCTCGCCCCAACCAATGGCTCCATTTATTTTAACAACAGCACTATCGAACTGTGCATGAAAACGCATTGTCATTGTCATCAGGCATTCTAAGCGTATCCATAATAATTTGATTGTATCAGCACATACTCGACTATGTGAGAAATCGTTTTTTATGCATTTATGTAAGCGCGTTATTATATAAGCTGTTTTTAGTTTCCTGAGCAGCGAATAAAGTCATTATCATCATTTTCAATGTCTTATGTGAACTCGGCGACATGTTGATGATGGCTATGTATGAATGAATATTAGGAATGTAGTCAGATTCTACACGATATATTCTATTCTAGAATTTTCTTGGCATTATACCTGGTGGAAATACACTGTTATGTTTCTGTAAAGGCTTCGCTGTGTCGCTTGCAGCGCAGATTGAAGGTCAGGCTTCTAATATCGCGTGTAACTAAATAGATGCTCAGATGTCTGCCCGTATTCCCCAGGGATGTCTCCTTGTCTGGTTCCCTTGATCCTTTAACTCATGAATGCTGTTCTTCTAGTAGATAAAAAGTCGGCATCTGAAGTACAGGCACCGATGGAGAAAGCGCCAGAATTAACCCTGCCACCCACCGATCCCCCAACCACTCTGTTTCCTCTAATTGACACTGCCTACGTCTGGATCTCTCTGCAGAAAGGGTAAATTCTCTTTATTTTCTTTGCATTGTTCTATGAAGACATTTGACTACTTGACCTCCCCTAAGCCTGAAGCTTATTTAGGAGGAGCTAGGAAATATGAGGGGCTCACACTCAAAACAGGGCTCGAAATGGCTTGGGCTTGAATCTGGGATATTTTCATTTTTAGTCAGTGTTCTCATCAACGAGCTATCCCACTATCTTGCTAGTAGTAAATACAGTGTAAATACAGTGTAAATACAACAAACTTCAGACTCTGTAGAGATTCTACAAATGAGTTAGAGAGAGTTAATAATTCACTGCGCGGGAAAGAGAGTAGTTATCTTAAGCAGCTGAAAATCTGAATTTCTAATGCATTTTCTCTGTATGGGGTCAGATCAGAGCAGTAAATGTTAATAAGGCTATCAGCTGGCACTGCGGTGGTTTCGTTCTTCTCTGCGTGTTATAGATAATAACCAATCTGCTTCTTACATTCGATTTCGCTCTCATTTTGTAGAGTGACCAACACAGTCGCGATTGAAATGGTTAAATACATACGAACAGCTCTGAGTTTGTCACCCGGTGAACTTATAAATGCCAGGTTTGTCCTTTCTCGTACTTCACACCCACCGTCTTATGGCGTGGTGTGTGACCCGTTTTACATCCAGGTCACGGTAAAGCTGAAATCAATAATCAAAACGTTGTAATTCTGTAGCAATACTGCTCAAAATCAATTTCCTCACAATTTTATGCCGAATGCATCCCTCATTCACCTAATCAGAAACATGTAATTTTTCTTAACTCGCGGAAAATCCCCTGGGATATCAATGATTATATATTAGAATCCATTTAGTCTATGCTACGGTTAGCAGCTGGCGTGTTCTGCCAGTTCCTGTATGCATGAGTACAATCATACCTGAATATTTCTACATATACACTGACACAAACCACGGATCGAGCTCTTCCGGTGGATTTGTGAATCTATAATGAACTGTTGTGCAGATTGTCCAAGAATACTATGCATCAATCGATAGTTGAACCTTTCTGGTATCTCCGTTATTGGTATGGCTAACCATTGTATCGTGGGCATTGATTGTGAGTTGTCCGTGTTTATTTTTGTAGGAGTGATGGTATAAATGTTATATTCCAAGTGGCCAGGTCAGCAACCACCAATGCAACATTGGTGGCACAAGCAGTTGGCGGTATGTTTTTCCATAGACTCATTCATCCGTTATCTGGCTGTCCACATTTGCCCCAACGACAGTCCTATAGCCAGATCTAGAGTCCAGATTTCAAGTCTCAGAAACAGAAGTTAAGCGGGGTGACGTTTTGAGACAGATATTTCTTGTTAAAGTTTATTGCCCGTCACTCGATTGATCATATCACACAGAGGTGTGCAGATCGATTCAAAGAGTTGAGCCGATTCCAATTCGAATCACAAGTTGCAACGAATCCTAGTGAATCATAGTAAATGAACCCTGAATCTGAATTCCAAGGTGGAGAAGGCAGAGGGTCAGGATTAATTGAATCCAAGAACAAGCAGTAGGAATCTGACTCAACTCAAGTCATAATTTTTGTTCCAATGTACACCTCTGTTATAACTATTTCGAACCACTGCCATTCTTCACTGACCTTTCCCGCAGGAAACGTGCAACGAACGACCTTCGATATTGACCTATATGCAAACTGGTCCAGCTGTATGAAGTGGCGCAGGGACAGTTCATTAGAATGATACATCCACTGGGACAAAATGACCCATATGATTTTTTCAATTTCATATGCTGCTGAATCACTAATGCATGTGTGACGATTCGGCCCAGCTAATATAAAGGACGCCATGTGAACTAAATACGCTTTTCTTCAGCCTAAAGTCCCTGAAATTTAATGGCAGCCAACACGGATTGAATAACACAGTTTATTTTTCCCCGAATTGAGATGTCCTATTCAAAGCATCGGTTTCAGATCTCGTGGCCATCCCATAGAGTAACTTTCTCTATACGACCGTGGGTCTTCTAATGGCGCACCCTGGGAAATGCTGCATCAAAGACTCAGTAGGCTAACTCCTGCGCCACTTCTGACAGCTTCTGTCATGAGAAGAAAACGAAGAGCAAGGATGAAAAAATGGGATTCATTCTTAATTAAAAATGGCTGCCCCTACTGGTGTCTCACCCAGAAATCTGTAATTTTCTGCCAGTGTAAGTGTCAGCAACATGGCATGCATTAGACAGTTGACAGCGTCCTAATCAAAAGTGAAAACTACTGAAAATCGTAAATATCAATAACTCCGACTGACTTGGCTAGCGATGTGAGACCAGTGTGTTAATTACTGCTGTTGTAGCAGATCTAATGTTCACCCTCGTGATCCCAGTCTCACACATCTGACCATGTCCATGGGCATATTTCATTATTGCTATAAGGTTGTCATTTCAGAACTCCATTCACTGTCTGCGTACTTGATAATCAAAGATGTGACAAATAACTAAATACGCATCAGAACCTAAGCTTCTAATATCATGTTCTATCGTTTTAGTAGAGCACTAGCAAAGCTTCATCGGCAATGTTTTTATACTAATGTAGGTACCTAACCAATAAACCTACAGTGGTACTTCAGACATGAAGTCATATTACCCAATAACTATACAGATAATGAAATTACACTACCTGTGATACTAGTCTGGCTACAATACGAATGAACCTACAGCAATGGTTTTTTTACAATAACCACTCGTGCCATAGTAAAAAGGATTGAGTTCATGAAACTTTTTAATTTGAAATAATTCTTCTGTCTTGTGACTTCATTTTACACAGCTGACTTGAGGGTATAGACAGCAGGAGTTCATGCATTCCCCTGTCGCTGCCAGACTACCATATCTATCTGACTGCTGTCTGATTAGATCATTCAGCCATCTGTCAGAGAAATAAATAAAATTATCTAAAAAATACCCTTGACAGCTTGCAGTAAATGATTAGCATGAGTGATCAATACAATGATCTACCATATCAAAACTCCGAGGTAGCAGAAAATAGCGGGCTGCTCAATTGCGAGATGTTTAGGTTGGTGCAACGTGGGATAAGTTGGACTGAAATGCATGCTTCAAGATCGAACCATGCTGGGTTCAAGCCTGGGTCAATCCGGGCACACACTGTGATTATGAGTTCTCACATAATTCTCAACACCGCTCCATCTTGGTTGGTCCAGTAAATAGAGCAAACTGTATAATACAATGAAAAGAAGCCTTCTCAGATCGAATTGCCGCACCCAATATTTGTAAGGAACCTCTTTTGCAGTGAAAAATATCAAAAATAACTTTCGCATCACCTAGTCATAATTCAGCAAGCCCCTCAGGGCACAACCAGGAATTTGGGTCGAATAAAAATCTCTGTGATATTTTCCTCACCTAACGAATTGGTTACTATGGAAATCACTGAAAAAATCCTCTAGGGGACTAGTAGTATGTAGCGTACAAAAGCAACAACACTATCAAGTATACTACTGTTAATATTTACCAAGGTGATTCAACTGAAGTGAATATATATGTATGTATGTATGTATGTATGTATGTATGTATGTATGTATGTATGTATGTATGTATGTATGTATGTATGTATGTATATATGTGTATATAT
>Ga0224501_10001366_pt1 | contig 19010 bp, 16 predicted proteins | sample SF_Oct11_sed_USG_4_FD_169105 | JGI IMG/M metagenome (GOLD analysis project Ga0224501, IMG submission 169105) | Sediment microbial communities from San Francisco Bay, California, United States - SF_Oct11_sed_USGS_8_1 | ecosystem: Environmental > Aquatic > Marine > Sediment | place: USA...
TATATATATATATAGTATAACTAAATCATCTATAAACATTTTTTATGAAAACTAGCATAAATAACAGGCGCATTCGCGTGATCGAGTTTTGGCATTTGAATCCGGGTTTCAGACGCATTCTGAGTTCCAATGCTCGAAAGTGCACCCGAGAAGCGCATTCTTACAAACCATGTACCTCGGCTGCGTCTAAAAGTGAATTTGATCACGCGAACAGAATTCTGCGCCTGAAAGTAGGCGCTCTAGTTTATACAATGTCAAGGTTATCACAATGTGGAGGCTAGCGATCGATTACTTATTCTATGGTCGCTTCACGGGTCGCTTCGTTGCTGTGATACAGACTGGGAAACAGACTGCACAACTTTTTTTGTCCTTAGACACGCAAGACGTTGTAAGAGGGCATCTCCAATTCATCCGAAACCCTCACGTTTTTAACTGCGGCAATCTGGTCGTGTGACCGTGTCTGAAATTTTTTGTCTGTGTCTGACGGAAACCATTTGAATAGGCCTATTATCACACTATGAAACACCGATGAAAGGTTGTGGGGCATTTCAACATTTCGCCTTCAATAAGAACCTTGGAAACCTTAACTAAAGTTGACAGGAGAGGCCAAAGTGAAACTTCACCCAGTCATTGAGTGGAGACCTAACAGTAATAGTGCATTGAGTACAACTACAAGAATACATAACAACAAATAAACAATTTAACAAGAAATAAATGGAATCACACATCGCGACATGAAACAAGGAATACTTATAGACAATCTTACTCGGAAATCACGGATGGAATTCATTTGATTCTGACAGAAGTTCACTCGAATGAAGGAACCGAATTATTTATACTCAATACTCAAATACTGACTGAGTGATCGAAAATCATTGATCGATTCATTGAAATTGATTGAATGAACTATGAAGTATAAACCGATCATATGACGATTATCATTAATTTAGCGTATTCATTTGCCTCACCGGGATTCCGCAGTGCCCTGCTGATTGTCCGAACACGGTGACAAGACAAGCCACGTCTTTCTGATAACCGAGCGATTCTATCAATTTCTCCGCTCTAGCGATGGGTGGGCGGAGCGTGTAACCAGTTTCCGGTCTCCGTTGTTGACACGCGCGTGCGCTTTACAACCCAAGCGGTAATTTCGAAACCTGGCATGTCGGCAAAAGTTGTGACCAGTTGATAAGTATTTTGTTTCTATCTAGCTTTCAGCCATACGCACCGATTAACAAACACTGATGTTGCATATGGAGACGGATATTTAAACATGAGGTACGCTGTCACGAACTTTAATTATGTTCGAGAGCTAGTCTACGATTTTCTTAATCTTAACTGAACTCCGTCTCCAGTCACCGAGTCACTCGTAGTCGTACAGACAGTGACAGTGTCACTAGACTAGTCAGTTTTTGACTGCGTCAAGACCAGACTCCAAACCAGCCAGACAGTCCTTGAGTCCATGACCCAGTTACCAGTCCAGACCCAGTTAGTCGGTAGTTGGCTCGACGCCTTAGTCAACATCACACTCAGTGATGAGTAGCTAGTCAATAAATAAGTAACTAGTAAGTAACTAACTTACTACTTAGTAACTAGTAACTACTAAGTGTTAGTCAGTAACTGAGCAAGTCACTACCAACTAAGTACTAGTAATAACCACAGTGACCTTCACTTCAGCAATCGCAATGGCCTGGTGTTTCCTTTTTTTACAAGTTAGTCACTTACTCACTGTACTCACTACTCTACTGTGCTTGTTCTGTACCCTGTAACTGTAAGTGTAAGTTACACTAGTGTAAGTCACTAAGTCGTAAGTGAGTAAGTCAGTGTAGTCTGTTCTGTTGTTATACTCAATTAGTCAATACTGTTATCAATAGTGAATAGAATAGACTAGTACTAGTAGTATAAGTACACTGACTATTGTATTATTTACACTACCTATTCTACTCACTATTGAGTGATGTATTGTACATATATTTACCTATACACTATATCTACTGTTCCCAGCCAGTCTGCACTGACTAGTGACTGACTCACTTGTCACTTGATTATAAGGCAGTGAGTGGTGTCCCGTCACTGTAGAGTGTAGACTGTAGTGTAGACGTAGTATATGTTTACTATGTGTAATTGTAGTTGTACACTGTTTGGCTGTCACTCAGTATTATGTGTCGCTGAAATTGAAATCAGTGGTCAATAACGCAGACTGTGACTAATTTTGTAAGTGTACAAGTACAGAATAATGAGCTGGTTTAGTGTGCACAACAGTCAGGCCAGTGTGATGTGTTTGAGGCTCTAAGTAGAGTGAATTCATTACTTCATAAAAGTGAAACTTATTTTATTTGCTAGCTTCTACAGTTTTGGCACATTCAAACAGACCTGTTCTATGGCTTGAGTGATAGCCCACTGTGATAATGGGTTCCTGATTGGAAATTTGAGCCTCTTCTTGTTGTTGCGAAGCTTCAAAAAGTTATCATACCCCGGCTGACACTAGGTGTTAGAGCATTATTTTCAATTACAGATGATAGTTTACTGTACATAATTAATAAGCTGATGGCCTTTTTTTACAGGAATCACATACCTCTTAGCTTTCCCGCCACACGGAAGGCTCTCTGGAGCCACATGGCCATAGGAGGTTCGGTGACTCTGGTTCACCCTCGTGTGAACATATCAGTGTCAGAGCAGGTGTTGTTCTTGGCACATGGACACTCGCGTTCTGGTAAAGCAGAGCATTGTCTTCTCTGTGGAGACTTCAAAGTTGAAGCGGATTGTAGTGAGGTTTCACTAGTCATCACCCAGTTTGACAGTGGTGAATCATCCTCGGCTTCGCCTATACAGGGTTACGTGAGGATACCGACTAAGGTATGTTATTAATGTTACTTTGATGGAGGAGATTGCCACAGCTAATAGACGCTAGCTGGTGTTAGTCGGATTTCTAATTTTTGTAACACATTGTCATCCCAATAATCCAATGGCTTTTTTTGTAGCTGATGAGAAAAGCACGTTGTGATACACCAGAACTTCAGACAGCTGAATTGGAGGCTGCTTGTACGGTGAGTCCTGACCCATAGAGAAAGTTATTGTGTTCATCGTAAGGAACCAGAATAGGCATTGTAGTTGGATGGTGGACATTACAATATCAGGTCCCTGGCTAAATCATGATTTGGCAGGTGTATGTTATTCATTCTCCCTGTCTCCAGCCACTGGGGATGCAAGCCAGCACAACTCAATCTGATTGTAGAAAGAAGGTTGTTGGCAGGATGGGCATCCAGTCGTTAAAATCTGCCTGCGAAACTTGACAATGCGCGAACGCTAAACTCGCATCATTGACCCGTGAAAAACAACGCCCGAATGGTGAAGAAAGTTCCTGTTTGTAGTCTGGCAATTGTTTTTCATTGTCTGTTTTAGTCGGTGACCAATCGAGCGAAGAGCGCTGCAAAAGTTGATGTATCGGAGTTCTCGGCAGCCGTGGCCGAGTGCACGATTTTCAGTGGCAGCAATCAGATTTCTTGTGATGTGGATATCTGCATGTTAACCTTGCAGTCTAAATTCAATCTGACACCCCTGGAGCCGGTCAACATAGCGATGACTGCTCTGTCCAAATCGATACTTGGACCTAACAAGCATGGTATCGTCAGCAGCCATTATAAATCTGGGTAAGTTCTAGAACGGTCACGGGATCACACTCATGAAAAGATCACCCATAATTTATTGGATGGTCCGAGTTTCCCATCAGTTAGTTCTGTGATCATTGTAACTTACTCTTTATAATCTTTCTTTAGTTTTGTAACCATGGATCAGTACAGGAAAGCTGTCTTTCTGCTGGAGTCTGATCCGAAAGTGCAAACAGTCCCAATAGTTGGCATGTAAGTATGACTGTTTGTCACCCCATTGCCTGGCTTAATTTTGCGACTAATAGAAATTTGTTTTTCCCCTGCCTTGTGTTATCATTACCTTGCTTTTTTGTCATTGAAGTTGGGTGAGCGGAGTTGACTTGATCACTGACCCGTTTGTATGGGCGGTGTGCGTGAAGTACATGCACGCGACTCACATCTCAGATCGAGTGAGCAAACCATCAGAACCTTTCCTCCTTATACACAAGTCAGAACTCATGTCATCGCCACAGTTCTTTGACTGCGTGGCCTCCTCAGCAGCGCTCAGCATGAAGCTTCTAACCGGTACACAGAGCTTCTCTATGGAGAAGGTTGGTGTCTTCCCCTCTGCTACTTTCGGTAGAAGGAACGGGTCATTTTGTCAAGATTGATATAATGAGACGGTTGACTTAGTGAGCTTGATGCAGGACCCTGACTGGCATTTTGGATAAACTGTCGCGGCCATGCCCATCATGTAACAAATTTGAATAGGTTTTACTGGTCTCTTTTAATGCAGTAGAGTTCCAAGATGCCGATTAGAAATGAGTCGCGGAAATACTCCTCAGTATTGCAAATTGACTGTTCTATATAGGTCCAGTGGTTTAACTGTTGTCATTACCGAAACTGTTATTTACGTCCCATATGGTAAATGCCAGTGGCCATATAAAATATAATGAAGCCAGTGAACCAAGTTTTTTGGTCAACACCATGTTGTGCATTCTCAGCGCAATTTACTCGCTAGTCAAGTTAGGCAGGCCCTCCCAAGACCAACCTTACTTGTTTTTCCGTGATATAGTTCCAAATAATACAACTTCCATGTTTCCGCCACAGGAAGTAGCCGGAAAACGTAAAGGTGTCTGCTCGGTAAGAATGGAGCCACTGGACATGACTTTACCGCGTGGCAGAGAGTTTACTCACATTGTTGAGCAAGCTCTTATCAAAGAAGAGAAAGAAAACAGAATGTAAGGGTAACATGGAAATAAGTATGGTTTTCAACAGTGTTCTTATTGTTGATGGCAAAGTATTTTCTCTGTTGTTATTCGCTCACCTTGAGTCTTCATTTGAACTAGAGCCTCCCCCCTAGAAATTAAAATAGAGACTATAAAAGCATCATCCACGGTTATCCTGCGTGCCTCGATCATCGTGAGAGGAGCGAGGACCTCATAGCGGAACCCATTATAGCCAGGGCTTGAACGTATAGAATCTAACAACCATGACCAAGCACTCTAGTCACTAAGATATCCCGCTAACCTGCTATCTCGCTATCGATTCATGCCCTCAATATAACTTATCTAGTTCGAGAAAGATAATTTCGAATGAAAAAGCATTCTTTCAGTGAACGTCTATTGTTATCTTACATGCAGTCATTTTTGAAATAACTTAAATATGTAGTGATTAGTGATTGACATGAATAAATTTACGCAAAATTGTGCGCTATAGGTATAATTGTTCCCCTGAAGGTGATCGCTTCATTAGACAATGAGACATGTATATTGCACAACGCAGTAGTTCCTGGTGGCTTTCAAGTTATGCAGTCAACTGTACCTTGTAAATTTAGAGCTACCCGACAGACTCCTAAAACAGGAAAACACATTGAGAGTGTGGAGAACTTAGAGGATAGCCTGCCATGGGGGTCGCCACACATGCATAAACATATAGTAAGTTTCACTTCTCTGCGAAAATAACCAAGTCCTTTTAAGTGGTTTACAGAATAAGCGCTTACTTTGGTTGGCTATCACCCTGGGCAACAGAATGATGCGTCGAGTACGCTGGGGTGTTGAAACGGCAAATGTTAGAAACATTTTTGCGTTTGTAATTATAACACAGAGGTTAACGGAAATGTAAGCGAAAGTTGACTAATGGAATTTTGACTAATCACTCACTCGTTGATTAGAGAGGTGAAGATGCCAAAGGGTACCGACGATAGTTACATTTCTGCGCGACCGTGACCATGACCAAAAAAATTACAGATGAATTTTAACCGTCAGCAAAACCGGATTCTTTAAACTCTATTGTCTGCACCGTCCCGGGTTTCACAACCATACAGGCACTTTTAGATTGTTATTCATGTCATTACATGTCACCTCTTCTGCGTGATTGCAGAGCATGGCCATAGCACCGGCAGTGCCTGATGTGTCTTTGCTTGAGGAGAGTTCTCCGAAGCTGGCGCCGCGACCCGAGCGCCCAGCTCTACAGCAACTGACCGATAATCGTCTCAATAGATCGCCACTTGTTAAAGAGAAGACTCTATCCTCAGCGTATCACCATGATCAGGCTGCTAGAAAGGTGGGTCTCAAACCCTGTGTGAATAGCCAACTGGAATTGGATGTAGGCTGTAATGTTTTCATAGGGATGGAGGCAATTCTCTTTCCCAGGCGTCCGCTCTCGAAAAGGTTACTTTATGGGAACCCATCTTGACTTTACGTTTAGATATGAATCCGATAGTTGTTTCACCGTAAGCCTGATTCACTAGACACAGACCTTGATGTAAAAAAGACCCCCTGGTCTTATTAAGTTATCCATGTAAAATAAATAAATTGTCCTATCCTATCCTGCACACAGCTATTACTCTGATAGAATTCATGTTAGCAAGGCTTATTTAGGTTTACAACAATAACTATACAGTCTTTTCCTTTTATGTTTCATCAATGGTAGTCACCTAAGTAGCTGTTGTTCTTCCTCCCTTGTGACTAACTTCCATTTGTAATTAAGGGTGATTATGAGAATAAGAACCGGGTAAGCATATACGCACAGTTTTCTGTTGGTCTCCACACTCGTTTCTTTTAGTAACACCAACTTTCTTCACCTGGTCAGCCGACACTAGAGGTGAGCACTACCCTTAATATAATTTATGGGTTTTGTAGATCTCGTTTGATCACTGTGAAAACAATCCAACAGTTACACCCCGAAAACTGCTCTCAAGTCTGCTCGCCAAAACGCCGCAGAGCCCAGGCCCTGCATCGCTCTCTAGACCCACTAACCATAACTCGGGGAGGACCAACAATAGTCGGAAAGGTCCGCGGTCCCTGAGTCACACATTATCTCATTCAACAATGGGAAAATCCCCTGTGGCTAAACTAATTCCTTTCCCACAGTCCCCCCCAGAGGTTCAGTCGCGGACACAAGCTGATCAGCCAGCAGCACATCAGATGAATCACAGAGCCTATCCACAGGCCCCATCAGCCATCCAGGAGGAGTTTAATATGTTTTATCCACAGCCATGTGCTGCCGTAAACCCACACCAGCAGAACTCCTTGCACCCTTGCCAGTGTCAAGCTGCTAATCACTACAATACTCCCCAGCTTACCCAGCACACTCCCACCTACAGCAGGCAACATCAAAACATTCGTACACCGGTCCAGAATCAGCTTCCACCTCAAGATATGTCACCTGAAGTTCAAGCGATACTTCATCAGCAAGACCAACAGCTAAAGGCGCTACAGGTATACATGTGGTACGGAAGATTTGGTACAGTGTAGTTTTTTACAAGCATTTATTTTCACGCTTATTTATCACTGCTCATTATTGTAGGCACAAATTCAAAAGCTGTTGAATTCCCAAGAAACAAGACCTGCAGCGAGCCATGAAATCGAAACACAAACATCACCATTTAGATGTACGGCCTCTGTGAATACGGGTGTGAGTTTGTACCAGGTGGCCAAGGATGAATTGGTGAGTGCTCATGGATGGGTCAAAGCTAGAATTAGAGATCCATGCATAACTTTCGGATCCTATACCTTCAGGACAAGACACGGGCGTAGGAGAGCCCACATAGAACGCTAAATAAAAAACTTCATGGGCATTTTTCTGTCACAAGGTCTATACTGTGCCTACACCTTGTAGCCTTGATTATGTTGCATCATTACTAAAGCGCAACTTCCTTCACCTCGCTCCATGTATTTTATGGTTTCACGTTTTAAAGGGTTTGTCACGGTCGAATGTAGACGCACTTTCGGAGTTGTACTTCCCATTCTTAAAGGGAGGCGACTCCGTATTCATTCCAGCGGTAGCGAGTGGTCTTTTTCTAAGAAACTCGAATAACTACGCTGTGAATGACCCAAATGGAACTAAAATGGGATCTAATTACTAAAATTCAGTAACCTAATGATCTTTATTCCATCATAACATTGGGCAAAGCTCAAAATTGATCGTAATATTAGAGAAAGTTGAAGTTATAAGAAGTGCTTTGCCGGGTTTCCCTAGCCCTAAATAGAGGCCGTTGCATTTGGGCTTCTTGCGCAATAATAGCACTAACGCTTGCTGACAGAGGTGACAAACTGCACTCTGAAATCCTATTTCTATATTTTTGTTGAACATTGTCTCCATTCAGACTTGTGTAACTACAGCGCCAGTATACACCTGCAAGAGGACTTTCCAAACATCAGCGCGTAAGCCGAAAAATCAATGCAAACACCAACAGCTTTGTGTTAACTTCCTATCTCAAGGCCAATTCTGTTGCGGCAACGGTCTGAAAAGTGCATCATCGAGGGCTCGAAGTATACGCATTGAATAGGGTTATATCTAAGTTTCCGTTTGAGCTGGGTATTGGGTTCATTCGTTCATGGTGAATCTGAAAACAAATGAAGACACTTTTGACCATGACAAGTGTCCACGGACATTTAAATTGACAGAGGGCATGACCTGTGATAAGTGTTCAACCCCAGTTGTTTTCCACAGAGTGATATCATCAGTAACTCGGCAATAAGTCCAGACCATGACAGCTCACAGTCTCACTCGCTGACACAGCATGACCTTACTCACCTGGATATCACCACACAGGTCACTGCCAGGAGTTTCACCTCCGACATCAACGTAGACTACGAGAGCTTCGATGACAGTATACCCAAGTGAGTTTGACGTGTTTAGTAATGAATTCGTCTCCTCTGACATCTGTCTAGAGTACTGGAGAAATTGTCCCACTGAGAATTTGGCTCGGTGTTTCCCTGATTTAGGTACCAGGAGATTTTCTACTGGTTTTCGCACACCCTTTAGAGAAGGTTACTACTATAGGTTAAATACATGACAGGATTCGGTCATTGGAAAATATGTCTTCTGCTGCTACCACATCAATCTTACCCGAGTTTATTTGCTTCAGTTCTCCGAAGGCCGGTTGTGGAAGCTCAGAAACGACTGAAGAGAGTTGGCAGAGCCCAGTTTTGGGTGAGAGCGTCAGTATGATAGCCCAGGGGATGGACCAGGAGTCCACACGTCATCAGCTGGACGTTATTATTGTGAGTGAGCAGCACAATAATAACCTGTCACAAAGCTTATGCCTAATCTTGATACATGAAACTAGTCACTCAGCTTGTTTAGCAGATGGTGTGGGATTTGTGCACTACACCCCATTTCATCCGCCACTTTGCTCTCTGTACAAGCACAGTTGTTCTTTTACAGAAAAATGTACAAGGGCTTCTAGCGAAACACACTCCGATGCCTCCAGAACAAACAGTCAAGGAACCAGAGTCTCACAGTAGTAAAATTACACTTGCTAATGAACATACTTCTCCCATAAGCAGTGCTTCCGCAGCAGCAGTAGCATCAACTCAAACAACAGAAAAAAAGCATATTGGTCCTGATGAGGTGGCTGAGATCACTAGAAATCAGTTGAGGAGGTTCGGAGTAGATGTACGGACCTCAAATCAATCCATGTAGGTTCAGACTGACTATAAATATTATTCCAGCATTGACAGCATACCTTGTCATATATGAGCCACTCATGTCTGTCTCTGAACGATGCATCAGGTACCAATTGCCATCCCTGTAAATAGGTTTTGTCATCACAGGGAAAAGGTTGAGGCGGCTATACCAAGACTGCAGTATATATCTATGCGTCTCTCGGACTCGGTTCTCTCAGAGTCGGATAGAAGTCTGGAGTTGAACGCGCTGGCCCTGAAATATCTGAAAGATGAACAGCTCACTGAACTAGCCCAGTTCACTGTGCAGAGTAAAGCTACGGATGGAAAGGGCCACTCGAGCCTACTGAGACAGGTATAGTGCCATCAATATCCTTAGGTTCGCAGCATTGTTGAAGCTCTTTAGAGCGTGTACAACGGATATATTTTATAACTTTTTGTAGATTTTGACCATGAGCGCTTCGCCGACAAGCACCACAGTTTCAGCCAATACAGAAAAAGGCATGTCCTTTGCAACCCATCAATACATGAAACGATATGGGTTAGTGGAAACTAGTATGGAAGAAGATACTGGAAACACAATAGACGTGGCCCCACAAGTCTTCGAGAACATTCCAGCCAAAAACCTCAAGTCTATCCTTAAACCAGCTGTTGAGAAGCCTAGGGACAGCGATGAGATGAGTATACAAGTTCTAGACATCGCCAGATTAAAGGAACTGCCGAAGCTTCTTTAGAATGTGAAATCTATTTTAGGCACATACTGCGCAGTGTTTTTTATGCTATAACTTTTAATGGCACTTCTGTTGTGTGAAAATGTGTGCTGAGCATAGTCTGGTTGTGCAGAGAATCTACTCAATTATCTCTGGCCAATCTACCAGGCTCTGCATCTTTGTATGGTTTTGATCGTAGTCTTTAAACATTCGTGCAATACAAGCAATCTAGAAATACTCCACCATATGCGAGAGATAACCTGTTTGCGTGCATGTCATTGCAATCCATACTGATTTATTAACAGTAGATTCTTTGAATGTCAACAAATTTTACAAGTAACAAAGGTTTACAAAAAAATCTTTCTAACAGTTTTCTCTTTTGGCAAAGTTTTGAGGACTGTCAAGACAATGGATCCATACTGAAACCTAAATATCAACATAGGGCAGAATACAGACATCGCCGGCGGATTCCCCATCCCCATCTATAGTGAAAGTATCTGTCCATTCATGGAAATCACCACTTGACTTTACTTGTGTTCCATTGACTCCATTCCATTTGTTGCCTAATACTCGGCTAACATGTTGTGAGCAAGCAGTTACTTGTGTGCCTGTAGTCGGAGTATAGCCCTCAGGCCACTCACCAGTAATCGGGTTGCGTCTCATCACATCTGGTTCTTCATCACTGTCACTCCAAGTGATGCTAGCATAATCTAATGGCGGTAGTAAGCTATACGGATCTATAGAAAGGTCTATGACGGGCTTTTCAGGCACCTTAGGAATGTCTGTCGCATCCAAGCCCAGGATATCGACTTCATCATCCTCTCCGTTCACTCCGTCTAATGAAGAATCATTGGATATGCTCGCAGTCTGCTGCAGGAATCTATGAACTAGATCCGATTTGGTTTTACGCATGTCATTGATAACATCCGGAGGATTGATGGCGGCACCGGGCTTTTTGCGTGGCCGAGGCTTGGCCCCAGCTGGTACAATTGAAGCATTGATATCATCAGGTTCTCGTTCTATTTGATTTGTCACTATTTTCGTGATTGTATCACTCGCCGTAAGACTGGATCTCTTCTGAGCTTGTAATTCGGCTATAAGTTGCACAGTAGTTTTCACTTTCGGTGTCTTTGTTCTCTCAGTCAAGGAAACCGGAGTAGAATCACCATTGGTAGTGCGTGAGCGCTTAGCAGATACATCGCTGGCCACGCTTTCATCTGACCGTCTTCTCTTTTTATTGGCAGCATATGTCTTACTAGTTATATTTGTAGAGTCTGTATTATTACCTATGTGATTATTCGCTGAATAAGGACTTGACGAGGACTCGTATGGTCTGCCTAGTGGTGTGCTGGAGCGAGAAGAAGGTGTGTTGGGTGAAGTGGCCGTACTTCCAGTCACATTATTGGACACGCTTGGCGAGAACCTGCTACTTCCACCCAATCTAGAGTTTGGTGGTGAGATTCGTCTGTTCACTGAAGGGGCAGCTGACAGCCCATTTTTGGAATTCTGAACTAAAGGGGATACTACGCGATGAGCCGGTGAGACCAGACGCGCTTGTGCTGATAGCGAACTTGCAGGTGAGGAGACACGATGATGCTGAATAGACGTTGGTGGTGAGGTCAGGCGCGCACGATGATTTAATGCCGGTGAAATGCTTCGACCTTTCTGCACCAATTGGCTGACAGCCGGTGACACAGAGCGCCCCCAGTTTGACTGATGCACAGCTGGCGACACGATTCTGCCCGTTGATTGTCCACCAAGTCCTGGTGAGTTTCTGTGCTGCCTTTGCAAAGCTGGAGACGCATTGCGTGAGAGAGTTGGAGTAGTGCTTGAGCTATAGGACCCAGCTCCTACGGAGAGGGCAGGGCTGTATCCTTGAGGGAGGGATGAGTTACTGGAAGGTGTATTACTGACTAGCGATTGCCATGCCTTGATAAGCTTTCGACCGCGCTTTGCTATATCCTGGTCGCTAGTCTTCTTTCTCAAATCATTCACATATTTTGCTAATCTGGTGATCTGCAAAACAAGGTGGATGGGGCTAACTAAGTGTTCACACTGACACATTTCAGTTAACGTAGATCAATTGTCCATACAGAGAATGTCACTCAAGTAATTATATAACTTACCTCTAGATCCTCTCTTGTAATGCGCACTCGTTCTAAAGTGCCTATCACCTCTCGCACGAGCTCAGCATCAACAACCTGTTAAAAAAAGCAATGGAGCCATTCACGATCACACGCAAAGGCTAACAAATCATCTGTTTCAATCTCCAGTTCAATCAACATTTCAACAAGACCTCCAGCAGCCATTGTCCGACTACCGCATGTATAATCTTTGCGTTCTTCTTTGAATTTACACTACCTACCCTTCTGGTTTCAAGAAATTTCAATGAATGAACTACTTCATAAATACGAATTCCAGCTGATCAAAGCCTAGATAAGAGTTCCACCTCCAAGACCAGTACCAGTTTCAAAATTCGATCTCAATCATCATTCATGACTCATGACATGAGTCATGAGCTTTGCCTGGCTTTAGGTGTGAGAACTTTCGGCTTCGCATAGTCGAGGGAGTGACTGCGAGCAGTGAAACGAAACGAAACGAGTAATGAGAGTAACAAAATGACAGTGACTGAGGGATTGTGAGTGGAGTGGGTGTCACGGACTTACAGTTACTCACGGTCACTGAGTCAGTGACTCAGTCAGTCACTCTAAGTCTAAGGCTAGCACTGCACCGATCATGCTACTGCTAGTACTAGTAGCAGTAGAATGATCGAGTCAACGCAATCACCAGTATAACTAGTAATGCCTAGTAAAAGTAACCATATCAATGGTAAATTACGCCTAGTCGACAGCGAAATGCCGCCTGCCGGCAAACCACATAGATTTGATGAGGATTCGACTCCATGCGAGCGCGACCGTGGTGCAAAAGACAGGACCAAGAAAAGTTGATTTGATAACGAGGCTCCCTTCATCGCCATTGTAAATCATTCGCCACCGAAGGTGGCAGCGAGCTGGGTGTTGATTGTCGGCATTCCGTCTCGAGAGTAAAACCAGTTTAACGCACCAAACAAAGGTCAAACTCACATTGTTCTGTTCGTCGAGACCCTTGAGAAGTTTTTCTTTGATTTGGGATGGACTAGGAGGCATTTAAATGACTTGGCTGCTCTGTAGAGTGACTGTCCGGTCAGAGCGCAGTCTAAACCCTTCCACTCGCTACAGTCAGGCGACATTGCTTGAGTAGCTTGCGGACGCACAGACCGACTTACGGAGATGACGTTTTAACCGAAACTGATGTCATATTCGACAATCTACGTGAACACGTGTCCAGTATTTGTCCAATCGCCGTGGTAACCCCGCCTACCGTTGAGCGACTCTCGTCACAGCCCTCGTATCATTGTATCGTTGAGGGGCTCTGTTACGACAAGGGTCAGTTGCCCGGTTTTCAGTCGTGAGGTGAACTGACGAAAATATTGTCAGAATCGGTGACATGCCACTGGTTTAACTAATCGACGACGGGTTATCTAGACGATGGCCTCCCATTGCTACTGAGAATCCCTCGTTGTATCAAAAACCGATCTGGAAACCCTGAAAAGTCAGATACAAGCAGCAGCCCAGCTGAACAAAACCAATCTATAAAAATAGTGTTTGTTAGTTCCATATTATGAAAATTGAAAGATGCAGAGTACATACAGGTAATGCTGAAATCTTTGTTGGGAAATCCAATACTTTTCATGAATGTATTATGCAAAGAATACCAAACTAAATACACCAGCAACTAGACGACTAGGTGCGCTAGGATTCCAAAGATTGTCCCTAGAAACCACTCTGAAGCATAGCCAACCATCTAAAAGCCCTAGGTGGTTGGTGGGCTGTGGTAAAAATGGTAAACCTAACGGTACCGCCAGCTAAGCATTCATACATCTAGTGAATTTTGAGTTTCTATCAATAGTTAGTGAGGAACATGAAGTGTTTGTTGTTAGCTTCCTTCCTAGCTTCTATGTTGAATATTGAGCTTTTGCCTTCACTGTCAATCTGAAAAATACCAGTCCAATTGGAGTGGACTTTATAACAGAAGCAATGTAGCAAAGATAACAGACAGCCTCATTCAACGATGCAAGTCAAGCTGTAGCTCCTTGACTAGTGTTCAATTGCAATACAGTCTGAAGATGAAGAATATGTGAGAATCTGGTAGTTTATCAAGTTAAAGGGGTTATGCCACGGTCGGTGCACTTTCGGAGTTGTGTTCCCCATTCTGAAACGGAGGCAACTCCCCATTAATTGCAGCGACAGCGAGTGGTCTTTTTCCACAAAACGAATATTGGTCACTTGAATAACTACGGCCCAAATAGAACTAAAATGGGATCTTATTACTAAAATTTAGTATGATACTTACTCCCTCATAACATCGAGTAGAACTCAAAGTTGAACGTAATATTGGAAAAGACTCACGTTATAAGAAGCGCTTTGCCGGTTTTCCCTATCCCTAAATAGAGGCCGTTGCGTTCGGGCCTCTAGCATTTCCCAATAATGGCACTAATGCTCGTTGACAGGTGAAAAGCTACGCTCTGAAATCCTATTTCAATATTTTTGTTCAAAGGGGTTATGACACGGTTGATTGTCGACGTACTTTCGGAGTTCTTAAAGGAAGGCAACTCCGCATTCATTGCAGCAGTAGCGAGTGGTCTTTTTCCACAAAACGAATATCGGTCACTCGAATAACTACGGCCCAAATAAAACTAAAATGGGATCTAATGACTAAAACTTAGTAACCTAGTGATCTTCACCCTCTTATAACATCGAGTAGAACTTTAATTTAAACGTAAGATTGGAGAAAACTTCAGTTATAAGAAGTGCTTTGCCGGTTTTCCCTAGCCCTAAAAAGAGACCGCTGCATTCGTGCCTCAATAATTGCGCAATAATGGCACTAACGCTCGTTGACAGAGGTGGGAAACCGCGTTTTGAAACCCTATTTCTATATTTTTGTTGCACTTTTGCCCATGTCATAACCCCTTCAATAAAGAGTTTGTCTTTGTCTCCACCATAGGGCTAGAGGAGGATAGCGCCATAGTCTCCATTACCTCTCGGCCCAAGTTTTTAAAGATGCTCACCTCATCCTGAATAGAACCATCCAAATCGGGTACATCAGGAATTGAAGACTCATCACTCCATAAGGCACTGCTATCCTCAATGACCTGGCTGTTATTGGTATAGGCCTTCTACAACAGTAAACAAAATGATATGATAAAAGCGACAGCCTAATGAACATTCAGCTGCAACAGTTGAGGCACCTTCAATCGACCCAAAGGGAAAGTCAGGTGCTCTGGAAAAGGCTTCATGGGAGCTAACCACTCGCAGCAATCTTTGGGTCACATGAGGCAGGGGTGCATGCGAATGCATGGTGGTGTCCAGAATTTTCAAATGCTTTGCCTGGTGTACAATACGGGTCATTCCTGGCTGGTGATGATGCTGTATTGTCTCTAATTGTGCTAGACGGAGCTGTTGAAAGGTACACGACTTAAAGGGGTTATGCCACGGTTGATGGTAGACGCACTTTCGGAGTTGTGTTTCCTATTCTGAAAGGGAGGCAACTCGGCATTCATTGCAGCGGTAGCGAGCGGTTTTCTCCACAAACCGAATATCGGTCACTCAAATAACTACGGCCCAAATGGTCCAAATAGAAATAAAATGGGATCTAGTTGCTAGTACTGAGTAACCTAATGATCTTTACGCCCTTATAACATCGAGTAGAACTCGAAATTGAATGTAATATTGGAGAAAAGTGAAGTCAAAAAAGTGCTTTGCTAGTTTTCCCTAACCCTAAATAGAGGCCATTGCATTCGGGCCTAAATAATTGTGCAACAATGGCACTGATACACCCTGGCAAAGATGAAAACTGCACTCTGAAACCCTATTTTAATAGTTTTGTTCCACCTTTCTTTATTTAGACTTGTGTAGCTACAAGTCTAGTATGGACCTGCAGGAGATTTTTTCAAACATCAGCGCGCCAAAGTCAAGATTGGACGTAATATTGGAGAAAACTGAAGTTATAAGAAGTGCTATGCCAGGTTTCCCTAGCCCTAAATAGAGGTCATGTCAGTCAGTCATGATAGCTCAGTGGGATAGCTCACTGTCTGTCCTCCCCGTGGCTTCAATGGGTTGTGGGTTCAATTCCCAGCCACGACAGAGTATTTCAAGGGATTTTTCCCTGGCTGATCGCACTCTGCCAACCCATCCTGAGCCAGCGTGGCAAAAAATAGCTCAATCTCCCCTCAATGACACCACACAACCTGTGGACAGCGAGGAGGAAGGCCGAAGTCCAACCACGGACAGACGATGGCTGATGAAAAAGAAAAAATAGAGGTTGTTGCGTTCGGGCTCTATCATTGCACAATAATGGCACTAATGGTCGTTGACAGAGGTGAAAAACTGCACTTTGAAACCCTATTTCGATAGTTTTGTTTAACATTTTCTCTAGGGCTCTAAGTATGCCCATTGGATAGAGCTATATCAAAGCTTCCATTGGGCCCATTTGTTTATGGTAAACGCCAGAATCTGAAAACAAGTAAATACACTTTTGGCTGTGACATAACTCATTTAAATTCAGTTAGCATATAGCCTACAACCGTTTGAAACTCGGTAGAGGTGGGCTGCCGTTGTTAGTATGAGCTCCTCGCTTTAATCCTGGCTCAAAACAAAAACAAGGTAAAACTTTGATACTGACCCGCTCATGATACTCCGTGTTAAGTGGAAACTAGTATAAAACAAATATTTAACCCGACAGGAAAGATGACATCAAAAGGTCTTTTCAGGCACATACCATGCATATTTCAACCATACCTATACAGTGTATGTAAACTTTTAAAAGACAACACTGCAGCTAGCCAGTTACCAAAGAAAAAACATACCCGATTGGCTGCATTACTTATTGGTGATGTAAGTTTATGATGGTCTTGTTTCCCTGTCTGTAATTCACTGGTTTTCTCTGGCAACGATGTGTCTAATTTTCGTAACTTGGCAGCGGGTTGCGGGGATGGGCCGACGAAACTGTGCAATCTGTATGGACTGCTGGAAGAACGTGGTTTCGGAACACAACCTGGTTGAGGCCGTTTTTCAGTAGAAGGCATTGTTGATTTTCTCTCATGAATGGCAGTGGCCGAAACAAAACCCATTCTAGACGCTCGAGGAGAACCTTGAGCTAAGCCCATATAGTTTGTAGGATGATTCAAGCTGTAATTATTAGCATGCTTTGAAGAAAACTGTTGCCGCCTGTGCTGAGCTGCATGAAGACGGAGTTGTCTACACTCCTCAGTTAGTAATCTCTCTGTGGTCATCATATTCTCCATCTCCTTAGTCTGTTTCTGCCTAAAGTGATAAGATTGCATTATGCGCATGGACAAGAAAAAAATTATACTTATCCGCTCCTAATAAATGACAAGTACACCTGCTGGACTACAACAACAACAACAACAACAACAACGACAACAACAATGACAACAACAACAACGATCGCTGATTTATCTGCCAATAACAAGGGGGACTAAACTGACCTGATAATTTCACTTTCCTTGGTTGTGTTAGTCAAATCTACAGAATAATCTCAATGTATGTAATTACATCGACACAAGAAACTGTAGAATGGTTGTGATATTCACACACAATAAACTAAAAAATGCCTATCTGATTAATTAACATGTATGGATTTATGGTGTGGTGCCGGGCAGTGTAGGGCTGGGAGGTGTGGTGCCGAGCGGTGTGGTATGATGTGGGACAGTCTAGGGTGGGACAGCATTGCGGGTGGCGGTGTGGTGGGCGGGTGGTGGCAAGGTGGGCGGGTGGCCTGGTGCGCGGGCGGCAGCATGGTGCGCGGACGGCGGTGTGGTGCATGGGCCACGGCATGGTGGGTCAGGCATGGTGGGGCAGACGGGTGCTAGCAGAAAGATCTTATTGACGCACCCTGGGAAACGCTGAATCTACAGACTCAGTATAGGCCAATTTCTGCAAACTGCTGACCCTGGTCAATTAGGTACGAAAGAAGACACACCAGGCGCCCATTACCATTAATATCAGAGACCATCCTACTCCTGAGCTCACACAATTCTCTTAGCTGATTGGTACGGTCAGTAGCATTAACGTCAAAACCTTTATTATGGTCAGCTGAAATACAAGTATCGGTATTTTGACTACACCGAGTACAGTATGTACACTGAGGATACACAGTGAAGGACAGGTATACTACGCACGCATGAGACTGACTCATTCGAGTAGACTACGAATCAGCAAGCAATGTCTCAATGATATAATTGAAAATATATAGCATACTATCCACGTGCCTAGTAGACTATGTGACCAGCCTAAACAGCCTAACCGGTACGCATGCATGCATTTTACCATTGTATTCCATTCCGGAAACCCAATCAGCAGGAACAGATTCATTCCAGGCTAGATTCTGAAACAGACCCTCTACTGTTTTCTTGACGCCAATGACAGTATTGGCACGGTCTTGAAGAACTGCTATCTGGAACAAAAAGCGATAGCACAGAGTTTGTACACTGCAAGACGCGTCAGCAAAATTGACAAGAGCTGCGTGTGCTACTTTCCGAGTTTGAGTTCCGAGCTTGAGCTTAAGTCTTACTAATCCTGAGCGCCTACATTATTCATATCACTGCTCCCTGCCCCCATCAACCCCACCACTCTTACTGCCCCACTGCGCCTAACGCCCAAACGCTCCTACCACCCCCACTGTTCCCACCGCCCCCTCAACCCCACCATTCTTACCGCCCCACCACTCTTACTGCCCCACCACCC
>Ga0224501_10001367_pt1 | contig 18986 bp, 9 predicted proteins | sample SF_Oct11_sed_USG_4_FD_169105 | JGI IMG/M metagenome (GOLD analysis project Ga0224501, IMG submission 169105) | Sediment microbial communities from San Francisco Bay, California, United States - SF_Oct11_sed_USGS_8_1 | ecosystem: Environmental > Aquatic > Marine > Sediment | place: USA...
CCTTTTTGCAGGAGGCGCACCGGCGGGGTCTGTGCGTAATCACTGAGTTAGTCCTCAACCATACCTCAGACCAGCACCTCTGGTTCCAGCGGGCACGGCGGGCAGCGACTGGAAGCCGCTGGCGTGATTTTTATGTCTGGAGCGATACGCCAGAAAAATATAAGGAAGCAAGGATAATCTTCAAGGATTTTGAACCATCTAACTGGGCCTGGGATCCTATGGCTGGAGCCTATTACTGGCACCGCTTCTATTCGCACCAGCCTGACCTCAACTACGATAGTCCACTGGTGCGGCGGGCTATCCTAAGGGTGGTTAATTTCTGGCTCCGCCTAGGTGTATCCGGGCTTCGCCTGGATGCGGTGCCCTATCTTTACGAACGGGAGGGTACCAACTGCGAGAATCTACTAGAAACTCATGCCTTCCTCAAGGAGTTACGGCGTTATGTAGATGAGCGGTTTGAAAACACCCTGTTACTGGCGGAGGCCAACCAGTGGCCTGAGGACGCGGTAGCCTATTTCGGCGAGGATAACGAGTGCCATATGGCCTACCACTTTCCCCTCATGCCTCGCATGTTTATGGCTATCCGCATGGAAGACCGTTTCCCCATTGTTGACGTCCTGCAGCAAACACCTGCCATCCCCGATGGCTGCCAGTGGACACTTTTCCTCCGCAACCACGATGAGCTCACGCTGGAAATGGTTACTGACGAAGAGAGGGACTACATGTACTGGGTTTATGCTCATGACCCCCAGGCTCGGCTCAACCTGGGGATTCGTCGCCGCCTAGCCCCACTACTCAACAACAACCGAAAGAAGATAGAACTGATGAACGGGCTGCTCTTCTCCCTGCCCGGGACACCAGTGATTTACTATGGGGACGAGATTGGCATGGGGGACAACTACTACCTGGGTGACCGTAATGGCGTGCGCACCCCGATGCAGTGGAGCGCCGACCGAAACGCAGGCTTTTCCTATGCCAACCCCCAAAAGCTTTACCTTCCAGTTAACATTGACCCTGAGTATCACTTTGAGGCGGTTAATGTGGTGACCCAGCAGAACAACCCGGACTCCCTGCTCTGGTGGATGAAGCGCCTTATTGCCCTACGGAACCGCTTCAAGGCCTTTGGCCGAGGGAGCATTGAGTTTCTGCACCCAGAAAACCGAAAGGTACTGGCTTTTCTGCGTCGCTATCAGGATGAGACCATTTTGGTAGTAGCTAACCTTTCACGTCATGCCCAGCACACTCAACTCAACTTCACTGAACTTGGAGGCAGGTTGCCTATTGAAGTCTTTGGACGGACGGAATTCCCTCCTATAGGGGAAGAGCCGTATTCAATTACATTGAGTCCGTATGCATTTTACTGGTTTTCCTTGGAGCCACAGCCCCCGGAGCAGATTAGTACCCACACTATACCCTTGGAAGCTGAAGTGCCAACCCTTGAGCTGACCGGAGACTGGGAACACCTCTTCAGGCGAGAGGTCAAGGCGGTGCTGGAGCCAGTCTTGCTAGGTTACATAAGGGAACGTCGCTGGTTTGGCAGTAAGGCACGACTGATTTGGTCAGCGGAGATTCAGGACGTAGTCCCTATGCGTTACGAGGACTCTCTGGCTTACCTTATCCTTGTCCGGATATATTACAATGAGGGAGAACCAGAAACCTATCTCCTTCCTATCGCCTTTGCCTCTGAAGAAAGGGTAAGTCAGCTTATAGATAAGCTCCTTCAAGCTACTGTTGCCCGCCTCAAGCTGAGGGGCAGGGATGGCAGCGTGGAGGGGGTAATTTACGATGCCCTGATTGAAAAAGACTTCTGCCACGCCTTGCTCGAGGCCATGGCTCAGCGCCGCCGTTTCAGGGGGGGAGATGGTGAGGTCGTTGCCTATCCGACAAGTGTTTTTCGTAAACTACGTGGACCTGTTACCGAATCCCTGGCACCGTCTCTACTCGAAGCAGAGCAGACCAATACCTCGGTTGTGTATGGGGATAAACTGATACTAAAGCTCTTTCGCCGTCTGGAGGAGGGAGGCAACCTAGAACTTGAGGTCGGGCGCTTCCTTACTGAGAAAGAGCCTTTTCCTAATGCTCCTCCTGTAGCCGGCGCTCTTGAGTACCATAGTCAAAAGAAAGGTGCACCAGTGACCTTGGGTATCCTTCATGGTTATGTGCAGAACGAGGGAAACGGCTGGCACTACACCCTAGATTCCCTTGGCCGTTACTTTGAGCGGGTCTTGGCATCCCCAGCAAGAGAGGCGCCACTGCCTTTGGGGGACCCTTTGGTGGACATGAGCAATGAAAGTATTCCTTTGATAGCCACAGAAACTATCGGTCCTTATCTGGTCTCAGCCCAGCTTTTAGGTCAACGGACTGCGGAGCTTCATTTAAACCTGGCCTCGGCTATAGACGATGCAAACTTTGTCCCCGAGCCTTTCTCGACGACCTACCAGCGCTCTCTCTACCATTCAATGAGAGGATTTACCGTTCAGGTGCTGCAATTGTTGCGCCAACGGCTAAAGCAGCTCCCGGACGAGGTAAATGTAGAGGCCCAAAAAGTTTTGACCCTGGAGGATGCCATTCTAAGCCGCTTTCAAGCACTGCTTAAGCAAGAATTGGTAGCGATGCGTATCCGCTGCCACGGTGACTACCACCTGGGGCAGGTACTATATACTGGTAATGACTTTGTCATCATTGACTTTGAAGGGGAACCAGCACGACACCTGGGTGAGAGACGGTTTAAGCGCTCACCCCTCAGGGATGTCGCTGGCATGATACGCTCATTTCACTATGCTGCCTATGTTGCTCTGCTTGGCCAGACATCGACTGTACTCCGACCAGATGACGTGCCAGTGCTGGAGCAGTGGGCGCGGTTCTGGTACCTTTGGGTCTCCGCCACCTTCTTGAAGTTTTATCTCGAATTAATGGCAGACACACCCGTATTACCTAAGAATCGTGAGGAAATCAAAATTCTTCTGAATGCCCACCTTCTGGAGAAGGCTATATACGAGGTCAACTACGAACTCAACAACCGCCCCCACTGGGTTGGGCTTCCTCTCAAGGGTATCCTCCACATGCTGGAGGCCGAAAAATGAGTTCTAACTCCGGGCTCCGTCTCCTCCATCGGTTGGCTCACTTATATGGGGTTCAGACAGCCTTTTACGATGTAGACCATCGTCGGCAGCAGGCCTCAGCAGAAGCCTTGCTGGCGGTAATCAGGTCACTGGGAGCCCCTGTTGAAACCATTTCCGATGTTCCCTCGGCATGGCGGGAACAGCGGCAGGTCCGGTGGCAGCAACCGCTGGAGCCTGTGGCGGTGGCTTGGGCTGGAGAACCGCTCCTAATGAAGGTACGGCTTCCCTCTCACCTGGCCGATGCTGCTTTGGTTGGCCAATTGGTACTGGAAAACGGCGAGAGGCAGGACTGGAAGTGGCACGGGACCAATCTGCCAGTTATACAAGCAGCCCAAGTAGAGGGCACACAATACGTGGCCAAACAACTTCTTTTGCCCGGCGGACTTCCCTGGGGATATCATAGGTTCACCCTTGAGGTGGCAGGAAAACCTACGGAAGCTCTCATTATTGCCGCACCGCCTAAGGCCTACCTCCCTCCAGAAGGGGTGTGTGAACGGATATGGGGGATTTTTCTCCCCTTATATGCCCTGCAGACGCACAACAGTTGGGGAAGTGGCGACTTCTCGGACTTACAGGACATGATAACCTGGTGCACCGAAATTGGAAGCCAAGTAATAGCTACTTTACCCCTGCTGCCTATTTTCTTACCGGACGCAGGCTTTGAACCTAGCCCTTATGTTCCGGTAAGCCGCCTGCTATGGAACGAGTTTTATCTGGATATAACTAGGGTTCCGGAGCTGCCCAAATGCCCGTCAGCACAAGCCCTACTAGCATCCTCGGCGTTCCAGAAAGAGATTAAGAGCTTGCGCAGTTTACCCCTCGTGGACTACCGTCGCCAGGTGGCATTAAAGCGTCAAATCTTGGAGGAGCTATGCCGGTGTTGCTTTGCCGACGCCTCCAACCGCCTTGAGTCCCTGGGACGTTTCGCTAAAGCCCATCCGGTGGTGGAGGATTATGCTCGTTTCCAGGCTACCTGTGAGAGACGACGAGTCTCATGGCGGTTCTGGCCGCAGCCACTGCGGGCAGGCGTCTTAAACGAAGGTGATTACAGTGAGGAAACAAAGCGCTACCACCTCTATGTGCAGTGGCTGGCTCATCAGCAGTTCCAAGACCTCTCTGAGACAGCTCGGGATAAAGACCTGCTACTCTACCTTGACTTGCCCCAAGGAGTCCATCCTGATGGCTATGATGTATGGCGGGAGCCTGCTATATTTGCCGCAGATGTGTCGATAGGCGCACCTCCGGATGCCGTCTTCCTTAAGGGGCAGGACTGGGGGGTACCGCCTCTTCACCCTGAGAAGATAAGGAAACATGGCTACCAATATGTCATCGCCTATCTGCGGCATCACCTCAGGCATGCGGGTATCCTCCGAATTGACCACGTAATGGGCCTCCACCGTCTCTTCTGGATTCCGAAAGGGTTGGAAGCTAGCCACGGTGTCTACGTACGCTACCAAGCCGAGGAGTTCTACGCTATCTTAGCCCTCGAGTCTCATCGTAATAAGGTTATTGTTGTTGGCGAGGACCTAGGCACTGTGCCCCCTGAGGTCAGACCAACCATGGCCCGGCACGGACTCCATCATATGTATGTGGTGCATTATGAGCTTACCTCCAATAGGCAAACAACACTTCGGCGGATTTCACCCAATTCAGTGGCTAGCCTCAACACACACGACATGCCTCCTTTCGCCGCTTTCTGGAAGGAACTGGATATCGGAGAACGGAAAGAAGCCCTGGTCAGTTTTTTGCATCGCAGAGGTTGGGTCAAGGAGCCCACCTCAGACATACAGGCTGTGCTCAAAGCCTGCTTGGCCTTCTTAAGTGCTAGTCCGGCTCGAGTCGTTCTGGTTAATCTAGAGGACCTTTGGCTGGAGACCCAGCCGCAGAACGTGCCTGGCACCCAGGGAAAGCGTCCCAACTGGCGGCGTAAAGCACGCAATAGCTTCGAGGAGTTTTGTCAGGCACCACAAGTACTTGACCCGTTACGGGAAATAGACCACCTCAGAAAGCGAGGAGAGTGCCCACAATGGGGAAGAAAAAGGGAATCAGCAAGCCAAACCAAGTTCCGAAAACAAAGGCTCAAAGGCAGCCGGTGTCATCCCAGGTAACCCTCCTGACCGATGATGACCTCTACCTTTTCAACGAGGGCAACCACTTCCGTCTATACCAGAAGCTGGGGGCTCACCCACTGACTGTGGATGGTGAGGAAGGGACTTATTTTGCCCTGTGGGCACCTGATGCCGAGCGGGTATTTGTCATAGGTAGCTTCAATGGTTGGAGTAAAACCAGCCACCCATTGTCTCCCCGGGGGCAATCGGGTATCTGGGAAGGATTTATTCCAGGAGTGGGTGCGGGTGCCGTTTATAAATACCATGTCGTCTCTCACTACCGGGGCTACCGAGTGGATAAGGCGGACCCCTTGGCTTTTTATAATGAAATGCCACCCAAGACAGCCTCAACCGTTTGGGACCTGGAATATACCTGGGGAGACCAGGCATGGATGAAGGAGCGGCGTCGGCGCAATGCGTTGGATAGCCCCATAGCCATCTATGAGGTACACCTTGGCTCCTGGAGAAGGGTGCCTGAAGAAAAGCACCGCCCCCTTACCTACCGGGAGCTGGCACCTTTGCTTGCTGAATACGTAAATCAAATGGGTTTTACTCATGTGGAGTTTCTCCCCCTCATGGAGCACCCCTTTCTAGGCTCCTGGGGTTATCAGATTACGGGCTACTTCGCCCCTACCAGCCGCTATGGCACACCCCAGGACTTCATGTACCTGGTTGACTACTTGCACCAGCGGGGCATTGGGGTAATCTTGGACTGGGTGCCCTCACACTTCCCTACAGACGAACACGGACTTGGCTTCTTCGATGGCAGCCACCTCTATGAGCATGCCTATCCCCAAAAGGGCTTCCACCCTGACTGGACCAGCTTCATCTTCAATTATGGACGGAATGAGGTGCGGAGCTTCCTGCTCAGCAGCGCCCTCTTCTGGTTGGACAAATACCATGTAGATGGGCTACGCGTAGATGCCGTCGCTTCTATGCTTTATCTGGACTACTCCCGGAAGGAGGGCGAATGGATGCCTAATAAATATGGGGGGCGGGAGAATCTTGAGGCTATTACTTTCCTGCGGCGCTTCAATGAGGAGGTCTACAGGAACTACCCCGATGTGCAGACCATCGCTGAAGAGTCCACCGCCTGGCCCATGGTCTCCCGACCGACCTATGTTGGTGGGCTGGGCTTCGGCATAAAATGGGATATGGGATGGATGCACGATACGCTGGAATATATGTCCAAGGAACCTATCTTCAGAAAATACCATCACAATGATTTGACCTTTCGCATGCTCTACGCTTTCTACGAAAACTTCATCTTGCCCCTCTCCCATGATGAGGTGGTGCATGGCAAGGGTTCCCTCCTGAGCAAGATGCCCGGGGATGACTGGCAGAAGTTTGCCAATTTGAGGCTTCTCTTGGGATACATGTATGCCCAGCCAGGGAAAAAACTACTCTTTATGGGAGGGGAATTAGGGCAGTGGCGGGAATGGCAACACGATGAGAGTCTGGACTGGCACCTGCTCCAGTACCAGCGACATACTGAGCTTCAGAGATGGGTTAAGGATTTGAATCAACTCTACAAGAGTGAACCAGCACTACATGAGTTTGACTGTGCCCCGACGGGCTTTGAGTGGATCGATTGTACTGACACTGACCATAGCGTCATCAGCTTTATCCGCAAAGGCAAGTCAACGGGCAGCATTGTGCTTGCAGTTTGTAACTTTACCCCGGTGCCTCGCCTCAACTACCGAGTGGGTGTCCTACGCCGGAGCTTCTGGAGAGAGCTGTTAAACAGCGATGCCAAGGAATATGGGGGCAGCGGGCATGGCAACCTGGGTGGGGCTGAGGCAGCACCAATTCCCTATCACGGTCGCCACTATTCTCTCAACCTTACTCTGCCACCTCTGGCGGTTCTGTTCTTTAGGAGCGAGAGGAGATAGCCATGAGTCTGGGTGCCACATACTTGGGGGACAGCCGCTGCCAGTTCTATACCTGGGCGCCCTTAGCCCAGAAGGTGGACGTGCATATTCTAGCGCCTCTCGAACAATTTTTTCCCTTGGAGAAGGAGGCTGGAGGCTATCATGGTGCGGTTGTAGATGGTGTGGGGCCAGGAAGCCTGTACCTCTACCGGCTGGATGGCAAGAAGGAGCGCCCTGACCCGGCATCCCGGTTCCAGCCTCAGGGTGTCCATGGTCCTTCCCAAATAGTAGACCACTACTTCCCTTGGGAAGACGAACATTGGTTTAGTATCCCTCTTCAGGACTATATTATCTACGAATTCCACGTGGGTACCTTCACCTCGGAAGGCACCTTTGACGCCGTCATTTCCTATCTGGACGAGCTTAAAGAACTGGGTATTACTGCTGTAGAAATCATGCCTGTTGCCCAGTTTCCGGGGAATCGCAACTGGGGTTATGATGGTGTTTACCCCTTTGCAGTGCAGGATTCCTATGGCGGCCCGGATGGTCTCAAAAGCTTAGTCAACGCCTGTCACCTGAAAGGGTTGGCTGTTATCCTAGATGTGGTTTATAACCACCTTGGCCCGGAAGGAAACCACCTTGCAGACTTCGGACCTTATTTTACTGACCGTTACCGAGCACCGTGGGGAGTAGCCCTTAACTTCGATGGGCCTTATAGCGACGACGTCCGCCGTTTCTTTATTGAGAATGCTCTCTACTGGTTCACCGAGTTTCATATTGATGCCCTCAGGCTTGATGCTCTCCACGCCATACCAGATATGTCCCCCCGGCCGTTCTTGGCGGAACTTGCCACCTCAGTACAGGAAGGGGCGGGAAGGCTGAATCGGCGAGCCTATCTCATAGGCGAGAGTGCTGCCAACGATGCCCGTCTAATCCAACCGCGGGAGGTGGGGGGTTACGGCCTAGATGCCCAGTGGAACGACGACTTTCACCACGCTCTTCATGTACTGCTAACCGGCGAGCAAACCGGCTATTACCAGGACTTTGGTCAACTCCGTCACCTTGTCAAAGCGTTTCGGGAAGGATTTGTCTACTCAGGAGAGTATTCTCCCTACCGTCAACGTCGGCACGGCACTTCCTCTTCAGATATACCGGCCCACCGCTTCGTGGTCTTTACCCAAAACCATGACCAAGTGGGGAACCGCGCTGAAGGTGAGCGCTTAAGTCAGCTCGTCTCCTTTGAAGAACTTAAGCTTGCAGCAGGCGTTGTCTTGCTTTCCCCCTTCATCCCTCTCCTTTTTATGGGTGAAGAGTACGCAGAAACAGCGCCCTTTCAGTACTTTGTCAGCCACTCAGACCCATCGCTGCTTGAAGCAGTACGAAAGGGACGGCAGGAGGAATTTTCTGCCTTCCAGTGGCAGACTAAACCACCTGACCCTCAGGATGAAAAAACCTTCCTGCGTGCTAAGCTCAACCACAACCTTAAACATGAGGGGCGACATCGGGTTCTCCTTGAGTTTCATAAGGAGTTAATTCGGCTACGCAGGCAGATCCCTGCTTTATCTAATCTCGATAAGGACACTCTAGAGGTGCTGGGCTACGAGAAACAAAATTTGCTGTTCATCTGCCGCTGGCGTGAAGACAGCGAAGTCACCATGGTCTTTAACTTTAATGATGCCCAGATGTTGGTCATCTTACCTATTGCGGCAGGACACTGGCGCAAGCGGCTAGACTCCGCAGACGAGCAGTGGCAGGGAAAGGGAAGCACTGTTCCCGAGCGGCTCAGCTCAGAAGGGGAGATTACCCTTAGCTTAGTCCCCAGGTCATTTGCTCTTTTAATAAAGGAGACATAGATGGACGGCTATATCTGCATTCATGGCCATTTTTACCAGCCTCCTCGGGAGAACGCCTGGTTGGAGGCAATCGAATTGCAGGACTCGGCTTATCCCTTTCACGATTGGAACGAGCAGGTTAACGCCGAGTGTTACACAGCCAATGCCGCCTCACGAATTCTGGATAGTGAGGGTTACATTACGAAAATTGTTAATAATTACGCTAAGATTAGCTTCAACTTCGGGCCAACCCTGCTCGCCTGGTTGGAAAAGAATGCCCCGGAGGTCTATAAGACTATTCTAAACTCCGACCAGGAAAGTCAACGGAACTTCTCTGGCCATGGCTCAGCACTAGCTCAAGCTTATAATCATGTCATCATGCCACTGGCTAACCGCCGGGATAAGTATACCCAAGCCCTGTGGGGTATCCGGGACTTTGAGTACCGCTTTGGACGTAAGCCAGAAGGGATGTGGTTACCAGAGACTGCGGTTGATCTGGAGACCCTGGATATTCTGGCCGAGCTGGAGATAAAGTTTACCATCTTAGCTCCTCATCAGGCTAGCCGAGTACGCAACATTGGCAGTGATACCTGGAATGATGTCAGCGGGGGCACCATTGACCCTACCATGGCTTATGTGCTACGCCTGCCCTCGGGTCGGGAGCTAAATATTTTCTTCTATAACGAGTCCATTGCCCGTGCTGTCGCCTTCGGAGGTTTGCTCAGCAGTGGCGATAACTTTGCCCGGCGTCTCACTGAGGCTTTCTCTGACGAGGGCACTCGGCCACAGTTAGTGCACATCGCCACTGACGGCGAGACCTATGGTCATCATCATCGGTTCGGGGACATGGCATTGGCTTATGCGCTTAACTATATTGAGGCTAACCACATAGCACAAATCACTAACTATGGAGAGTACTTGGAAAAGCACCTGCCAACCCAGGAGGTGGAGATTATTGAGAATACCTCTTGGAGCTGTAGCCATGGGATTGAGCGCTGGCGTAGCGATTGCGGCTGCAACACCGGCAAACATCCAGGGTGGAATCAGGCCTGGCGAGCCCCGTTTCGTGAGGCTCTAGACTGGCTCTGCGATACCGTAACTCCCAAGTACGAGGAGGAGGGGCGCCAGTTGTTACAGGATCCATGGGCGGCTCGCAATGACTACATCGAAGTAATCCTTGACCGTTCGCCAGGTAAGGTAGAGCAATTCCTGAGTCAGCATGCTAATCGCAGATTGAACCACAGCGAGGTAGTAACCGCGCTTAAGCTTCTAGAGCTTCAGCACCATGCCATGCTGATTTACACTAGCTGCGCCTGGTTTTTTGAGGAGCTATTTGACATTGAAACAGTGCAGGTCATGCAGTACGCGGGAAGGGTTATTCAGCTGGCAGAAGAGCTCTTCGGTGAGAGCATAGAGCCCCGTTTCCTGGAACTCCTTGAGTTAGCCAAGAGCAATATTCCCGAGCAGGGTGACGGTCGTCGTATTTATGAGAGATGGGTAAAGCCCACCATGATAGACCTGACCAAGGTTGCCGCCCACTATGCTATAAGCTCCCTGTTTAAAGAATACGAAAAGCAGGCAAAGATTTATTGCTACAGTATAGACCTTCAGGACTATCAGAGCTTTGTTGCTGGCAAACCAAAGCTAGCTGTGGGATGGGCTAAGGTCGCCTCTGAGGTTACCTGGGAGTCTTCCATACTGTCATTCGGTGTCCTTCATTTTGGCGACCATAGCCTGAACGCTGGCATCCGGAATTATCAGGGAGAAGAAGCATATCAGGCAATGGTGCGAGAGGTAACACAGGCCTTCTCAGCGGCAGACTTCCCTGAGGTCATCCGGCTCTTAGATAAGCACTTTGGAACCTCTACCTACTCCATTAAGTCCCTTTTCCGAGACGAGCAACGAAAGGTCTTGAGCCACATTTTAGAGTCCGTTCTGTCCGAGGCTGAAGCTGCCTACCGCGAACTATATGAGCGCCACTACCCGTTGATGTGCTTTCTCACCGAACTTGGCAATCCACTCCCCGAGGCTTTTCTCTCGGCTGCTGAGTTTATCCTGAACACTGACCTGCACCGGGCGCTGAGTGACGAAAGCCCGGACGTGGAGCGCATAAAAGGATTTCTCAACGATGCTCGGAGGTGGAACATCACCCTTGATACTAGGGGCCTAGGTTATCTGTTCCAGCAGACCTTAGAGAGAATGATGACCAAGTTTGCCTCTACATCTGAGGACATTGACCTTCTGAAAGACTTGGTGGCTTCGGTAACACTAGCCCGTTCCGTGCCACTTGTCGTAGAACTCAGCAAGGTACAGAACCTCTACTATCAAATGCTGCAGACTACCTACCCTGAGTTCCAAAGAAGAGCCCAGCAGGGGGATGAAATGGCTGGAGAATGGAATACTCAATTCATCTCCCTGGGAGAAAAACTATCCATACGGACTACCTAAATGTCCAGACTACGGATACCTATCGCTAGCTATAGACTACAGTTTAATGAGAGATTTCACTTTGAAGACGCTCAGGCATTGGTGCCATATCTACACCAACTGGGCATATCTGACCTTTATGCTTCCCCTATCTTCAAGGCAAGAGAGGGAAGCACCCACGGCTATGACGTAACTGACCCATTGCACCTTAACCCTGAGCTAGGGACAGAGAAAGAATTCGAAGCACTAGTCCAGGAACTCAGCGGCTACGGGATGGGACTGCTCCTTGACATTGTGCCCAACCACATGGTGGCAAGCCCGGAGAATCTGTGGTGGGCAGACGTCCTGGAGAACGGCCAAGACTCCCCTTACGCAGCCTTCTTTGACATCAACTGGAATCCCCCAGACAGTGCTCTGAAAAACAAAGTACTCCTGCCTATCCTGGCTAGCCCCTATCGTCAGGCACTAGAAAACGGTGAATTTATCTTATCATTAGAAGATACCGGACTCTCTGTCCACTATCATGGCTACAGATTACCGCTAGACGTCAAATCCTACGGGTCGGTCATCCCCCACCGCCTGCACACTCTGGAGACTAAACTCGGTGCCGAGCATCCTGCCGTTAAGCAGCTCAAACGGCTCGTGGAGGCTATAAAGCGCTTGCCTTCCTGCAGTAGTGAACATCCTGGAAAGGCTAGGAAGCGATACCGAGAACGGCAAGCGCTCAAAGAAGAACTCCTACGCCTTGTTAAGGCATCGCCAGAGGTTAAGACGTTTCTAGTGGAGAATATCGCTTTGTTCAACGGCAAAAAGGGGGACACCCAGCGCCTTGACCCCCTTGATAAATTGCTGGCTCAGCAGGAATACCGGCTCGCTTTCTGGGAGACTGCGCGTGAACAGATTAATTATAGGCGCTTCTTTGATATTAGCGACTTGATTGGCGTTCGGGTTGAGGACCCACGGGTATTTGCAGCCACGCACGCACTGGCCTTCCGCCTGGTGCAGGAGGGAAAGATAACAGGTCTACGTATTGACCACGTTGACGGGCTGTATGACCCACTGCGGTATCTCTTACGCTTGCAGCGCCAAATTATGCCTGAGGTAGAGGGAACTGGCAGGCTTCCCGGCTTTTACATAGTCGTGGAGAAGATTTTACTTGGTGATGAGGTTTTACCTAAAGAATGGCCTGTTTTTGGCACTACCGGATATGATTTTCTGAACGTGGTAAACGCCCTCTTTGTGGATGGGGGAGGGGTTCAGACCATCGATACCAGCTACTCGCGATTCATCGGGGCTCAGGAAACCTTTGACGATGTGGTATATGAAAAAAAGAGGCAGGTCATGAAAGAGCTGTTCGCTGGTGAGATAAATGCACTGGGGCGCAAGCTAGCTTATCTCGCCCAGCAAGCCGGGCACATTCCCGACCTCTCTCCGAAAGAACTGACGAACGCCCTTATTGAAATCACCGCCTGTCTACCTATCTACCGGACCTATGTACGGACTCTAAAGGTATCTCGTCGAGACCGGCAGTACCTAGAGGGTGTCACTCAAGAAGTCCGACGGCGCAACCCAGCCTTGGGGACTAGCGCATTGGACTTTTTGAAGCGTGTGCTTATCTTGGACTTCCCCACCACATTTAGCTCCGAACAGAAGGAGCCGTGGGCACACTTTGTGCTGCGCTGGCAGCAGTTGACCGGTGCCGTGATGGCTAAGGGTTTTGAGGACACAGCCCTTTATACTTACAACCGGCTGGTCTCTCTAAATGAGGTGGGAGGAGACCCAGGTTGTGTAGGCTTATCCGTTGACGAATTCCACCGGTGTAACCTGACACGGCGGGCACACTTTCCTTATACCTTGAATGCCACCTCTACACATGACACCAAGCGGAGTGAAGACATCCGAGCAAGAATCAATGTACTTTCCGAAATCCCCGGGGAATGGGAAAAGCATCTGACTCAGTGGAGCCGATGGAACCAAGCGAAGAAACGGAGAGTAGATGGATTGCCTGTGCCTGAGCCGGACATGGAGGTACTTCTCTATCACACGCTAGTCGGCGCCTGGCCTTTTTCCCAAGAGGAGGTATCAGGGTTTAAGGAACGGGTTAAGAGTTATATGGTCAAGGCAACCCGGGAGGCTAAAGTCTACACCAGCTGGCTGCGGCCCAATCCAGAATATGAGGACGCCCTCCTCAAGTTCACTGAGTCTATTCTAGAAATCTCCAATCAAAACGAGTTTCTGCCAGATTTCCTCCAATTCGAGAAGCAAATCGCATATTATGGGTTTCTCAACTCCCTGGCGCAAGTCCTGCTCAAGACCACCTCACCTGGTGTACCTGATTTCTATCAGGGGACGGAGTTGTGGAACCTCAGCCTTGTAGACCCTGACAACCGACGCCCGGTTGACTTTCAGAGACGGATAAAACTCTTGGACGACCTCATCAAGCAAGAAGCCCAGGGACAGCAATCACTGATTCGGCAAGTCTTAAAATCTTGGGAAGACGGTCGGGTCAAGCTTTATCTGACCTATAAGGCACTGAATGTTAGGAGGTCTCACAGAGATTTGTTCCTAGACGGCGATTACATCTCACTTCAGATACGGGGTCAACGGCAGGAGCATGTCTGTGCTTTTGCACGACGCAAGTCAGAACTGTGGGCCCTAGTAATAATTCCACGACTTTTGACTAAGCTAGTCTACGCTGGCACACTTCCTCTGGGACGGCGAGTCTGGGGAGACGATTTCCTGATTCTTCCTGAGGATGCGCCACAGCACTGGCTTAATGTTCTTACCGGGGAGACCTTTAACATTTCCTTAGCAATCCAGGGAGTGCCTCTTTGTCATGCCTTTAGCACATTCCCTGTTGCTTTGCTGGCAGGCACTGTCTGACCAACAACTTCTCAGCTTAAAGTTGCTTTGGTCCAGTCCTACAATCTCAAATTGCTAATTATAGACCAAGCATTAGAGTGTTGAGCCATGAGATAGTCACAATTGCTTGATTTGTTACCCCGCCCCACAATATGGCGGATTCTATGTTTGTCCAAGTAATCACCTTCCCTCAACGTGTTGCCGTCTGCGAATGTGCTCTAGGGGCAAGCTCGTTTGTTTACCTCGTTGACTCCAAACTACACAGCCTGTATAATCTACCCGAAAGGAGGCAAACGGTTGGTCTGGTAAGCGATTGCTAGCTTGTCTCTGGGTAACCTTCCAAGCAGGTTGTCGCGAGTTCGAATCTCGTCTCCCGCTCCACAAAGCTAGACGACTACCTGCCTAGGCAAAAATAGAAGATATTAACGGGCCGACTGCAATGGAAGGTGAGACACAATGATAAAGCAATCGGGTTACGAGACCTCGTTGATGGACTGCTATTCTCGCTTCAGGCTGAGGGAAAGTCGGTTCGCACTATCGGGTATTACAGGGATTTACTTAGTCCTTTCTTAGACTATGCCCAAAGCAAAGGTTGGTCAGACAGTACCTACTAGCAAAGCAACAGGGAATATGCTAAAGGCGTGACAAAGAGGTACTCCCTGGATTGCCAAGGAAACTCGTCGGTTACATTGGGCATCTGGCAAAAACGCCACGCCGCCGCAAAGTGCTTGCATCCTGACCCTCCCGAGGAATTTCCAGAGCAATACCAATCGCCAAACGCCTTCACCACTCATCTCGATGGGAAGGCCCTTAGACAAGTTGATTGAGTGTCGGGGTTGACATCCGCTGGGGGTATTGACAATCACCGCCAAGCCTTGCAAAATGTGTGTCACCTAGATATACCCAGACGTGCAAAGGTTACAGAAAATAACACCAAGATAATACGCTATCAACTCTGGCATATCTTGAGTTCTTTATTTTGGGTTGATAAGATTGGGAAGAATAAATTAGGGGAGGTGCCGAACGAGGTTAATATATTAACGCTAGCGCACTAAAGGTCCAATATAGGTCAAGGAGGTAAAGGAACATGGCTAAAGACCTAGTTAGCACATTAGCTGATTTGAAGGAAAAAGAGGCTCTTAAGATTGTTGAAGATAGGCTGAGTGCTGGTGAAGAGCCAGTCAAAATCCTAGACGATGCCCGACGTGCCGTGGAAATCGTGGGTAAGCGCTTTGCCGATAGTGAGTATTTCATACCTGATTTGGTGTACTCCGGTGAGATACTGAAGGAAATAACCGATATGGTTAAGCCTAAGTTAGCCAAGGCAGCGGAGGTTAAGCGTCTAGGTAAGGTTATTATGGGCACTGTTGCCGGGGATATACATGATATCGGCAAGGACATTGTCGTCTTTATGCTCGATGTTAACGGCTTTGAGGTTTACGACCTGGGCGTGGATGTCCCGGCGCAGAAGTTTGTCCAAAAGATAAAGGAAAGTGGTGCCCCTATTGTTGGCTTAAGCGGGTTTTTGACGCTGGCTTATGATTCAATGAAGCAAACTATAGAAGCCATGAAAGATGCTGGTCTGAGAGACAAGGTAAAGGTCATGATTGGTGGTGGTCAGATCAGCGAGGAGATAAAGAAGTATACTGGCGCTGATGCCTATGGTAAAGATGCCATGGCAGGAGTATCCCTCGCCAAAAAATGGTCAGGCGCTAAGTAAGAATCCTCAGCAGAGAACGTGCAGGAGGTAACAAAAATGGAAAAGCAATGGGAAGAGTTATCACCAGATGAAAAGCGGGAGGCGCTGTTTCAAAGGTGGCTTTCGCCGCAGGGCGTAGAGTTTGTTAGCCCCAAAGCCGAGAAGGCGTACAAGGAGAGAATAACCAGGATAAAAGATGTTATTCAATTAAAGAAAGCACCTGATAGGGTGCCGGTCGTTCCCATTATTGGCTTTTTCCCTGCTTATAATGCCGGCCTAACCCCTAAAGACATGATGTATGATTATGAAAAGCTCTCCATGGCATTTAAAAAATACGTGCTCGACTTTGAGCCAGATGCCCATATTGGTGCGGTTGGGCCTGGGCCGGGGAAGCTCTTTGATATTCTTGACTACAAGTTATACGCCTGGCCTGGCCATGGAGTTTCCCCCAATCATACCTACCAGTGCCTTGAAGGGGAATACATGACCGCGGATGAATATGATGCCTTGATTCAGGACCCGTCGTATTTCTTCAGTAGCACCTACTTCCCGCGCATATTTGGTGCCTTAGAGCCCTTTAAGATGCTGGCTCCCCTCACCAACGTACTCGAAATGTATGGGGGCTTCTCAGGCGTTAATTTTATACCATACGGTCTGCCCCCCGTTCAAGCCGCCTATAAAGCTCTTTTTGAGGCCGGGGCTGAGGCCCTGAAGTGGATAGGATTTGTCGGTGCCTACGAAAAGGAGGTGACAGAAGCAGGATTTCCTAACTTCTTCGGCGGAGGTACCAAGGTACCTTTTGACACAATTGGCGACACCCTCAGGGGAACTAAAGGGATAATGCTGGACATGTACCGGCAGCCGGATAAGCTCCTCCAAGCCCTGGAAGCAATAACGCCGTTAATGATTAAGATGGGGGCGTCCGCGGCAAAGATGAACGGAAATCCGATAGTGTTTATACCTCTACATAAAGGGGCTGATGGTTTCCTCTCCGATGAGCAGTTTAAGAAATTCTACTGGCCTACCTTCAGAAAGCTCCTCATTGGCTTAATTGATGAGGGATGTGTGCCATTCCCCTGGGCTGAGGGGGGCTATAACTCGCGTCTGAAAGTTATCAGGGACTTACCTAAAGGTAAGACTGCATGGGGGTTCGACACGACCGATATGGCTAAAGCGAAGGAAATACTCGGCGACGTTGCCTGTATCGGCGGCAACATGCCCATCGCCTTGTTGAGCGTAGGCACACCCCAGGAAGTGAAAGATTACACCAAGAAACTCATAGAGACTGCTGGCAAAGGCGGTGGTTATATAATGATCAATGGTGCGGTAATTGAGGATGTAAAGCCGGAAAATGTCCGGGCCTGGATTGACGCCACCAAGGAATACGGCGTATACAAATAGATACTTAACGGGCTGAGATTGTAATATAATAGCGGAGGAGAAGCGTGCCCCGGGACTCTGCTGATGGCATGCTCTCGCCACTGGCAAAGCCCTGAGGGAGATAGATATGCCTGTAATCCGTGATATTCCCCTGAGCTTGAAGACCAAGGAAGTGCTGCGCTGGGAGGGATTCAGGGGATATTCTGAAATCAGGCCTGAGATAAAAAGTCTAATTCTTGAACTACTAGCCAGTGTAAAGGAGGCTCATCTCTTGGAGCCGGCCGTGGCTTATGAAATCTACCCAATAACCGGGATGAGCCAGCGGCAATTGTCCCTGGAAGGCAACGCAGTGGTGCATGGCTCATTATTACCTTCACTCCTGCCAGAGGCTAAAGAGTTGGCCGCTGTGGTCTGCACCATCGGCCCCAAGCTGGAAAAACAGGTAACAGACTACTTTAACCGGGGCGAGCCGTTGCGAGGTATGCTCTTGGATGGCATTGGCAGTGCCGCCGTGGACTCAGTAACTCAGGAGGTCTGTAAGTTTATGGCAGGTGAGGCATCATCTCGTGGCTATCAGGCAAGTAGCCCCATCAACCCGGGTATGCCCGGTTTACCCATTACGGAGCAGTGGCAATTGCTTAAAATGGTACCAGCACGGGAAATTGGAGTGGACCTGACCTCTTCAGCAATAATGGTTCCCCGAAAATCAACTTCCATGGTCATTGGCATAGGGCCACAAATGAAAACGTGGACACGAGCTGAAGTCTGTGCCCACTGTAGCCTCAGGGAAACCTGTCCTTATAGAATACATGCGTAAGTGTGTATGTCTTCAAAGTGTCCCATTTTTTACTGACGATTTACAGTTACCCTCTAGTTTAACGCTCAAGAAACAAAAGCCTCACCACCGGCTTTACCGCGGCATATCATATCGTTAAGCTACAGTCCTAAATAGGCTTTCCTCACATAGTCACTTTGGAGGAGCTTGTCACAGACCCCTTCCAAGACCACTCGGCCATTTTCCAGCACGTATGCCCGATCAGCTATCTCCAGGGTATGTCGAACATTTTGCTCAATAAGTAAGACGGTAATTCCCTGCTCACGCAGGGACTTTATGACCTGGAAAACTTCTAATAGTAATATCGGTGCCAGGCCATACGATGGTTCATCAAACATGCACAGTCTTGGCCTTGACATTAAACCCCGACCCATAGCTAACATTTGCTGTTCGCCGCCGCTTAATGTTCTAGCTAATTGCCCCTCTCTTTCTTTTAATGCTGGGAAAACTTGATAAACCTGCTTAAGCGTTTCTTCCTTCCGTTTCCATGCGTGGTAAGAATACGCACCCATCTCTAAGTTTTCACGCACTGACATGTCGGCAAAAAGTTTTCTACCCTCGGGTACATGAGAAATACCTAGTCCCACAATGGAGTGAGGTGTTAGCCCATCTATCCGGCTGCCAAGGAACTCCACACTACCTGAAGCTGGACGTAGCAAACCGGATATAGTATTAAGCAGTGTGGTTTTACCGGCTCCGTTGGCACCAACCAAAGCGACTATTTCCTCCTCATCGATTCTTAGAGAAACGCCCCACAAGGCCTGAACCTTGCCATAAAAAGTATCTATGTTGCTAACTTCCAGCATAAGCCTACTCCCCTAGGTATACCTCAACAACTGTTTTGCTGGTG
>Ga0224501_10001368_pt1 | contig 18983 bp, 21 predicted proteins | sample SF_Oct11_sed_USG_4_FD_169105 | JGI IMG/M metagenome (GOLD analysis project Ga0224501, IMG submission 169105) | Sediment microbial communities from San Francisco Bay, California, United States - SF_Oct11_sed_USGS_8_1 | ecosystem: Environmental > Aquatic > Marine > Sediment | place: USA...
TGCTGACTTTAATTTTGCCGTTCTTAACGTCTTTCATTATCCGCTTTACAGTTGGAACATCCATTTTTTCAATCATTGCTTCTCGAATAGTTTCGTCATAAATCGGCGTATTCTTGAACCGCGAAGAAAGCGATGCACTTCTTTCCATACTCATAGTTTTTCCTCGCGGCAAGGCGCCGAAGCGTTCTGCGACAAATTTCATTTTGTAAGAAAAGGGAAAACGTGCTTCGATATACTCATTTAATGCTTTGTCAACGTTCTTGGACGACAAGTTGAAAAGCAAACGCGAAACCTTTTCCAGCATTCTTTCCTCTACTTTTCGAGGCGTTTCAATCAAGATGCGGTATCCGTCATTCCACCAGCCCACAATGAGTTCGTGATTGGACAAGACGGCATCAAAAATGCTTCCTAAAGTTCGGTTTACAATCTCTCCAAAGCATACGTGAACTACGATGTATTTGTCGAAGGCTTCGAGAAGAATGTGGTTGTGTGTTGGGAGAGGTAGGTTTTCTTCCAAATATTCGTCTATCTCTCTGATTGACTCAAGAAGCACGTTTTTCTCTACTTCAAGTTTTTTTGCAAGCTTTTCTGCCGCTAAGTCGACACGTTTGCTCTTCTTCAGCTCCTTTGCAGCATCCTCTCGTAGTCGTCCAACCTCCTTAGCCAAGTCGAATGGGAGTGGAAGCATTTCACCGTCCCATCCTGGGATGGCTGCGAATTTGTCTTCTGAAGGAACCACGTGGACGGTGCCTGTTTCGTCTTCCATTTGCACGATACGCCACACTTTGCCTTTACATATGAAGCTGAGACCTACGCGAGCTCTCAGAGCCATAAACTCGTCGCCTAAAGTGCCAATTTTGCGGTCAGAGATGACGTCAACTATGGGGTAGCGTCTTTCGTCGGGTATCATGGAGAGATTTCGGTAGTAATAGTCCCGCGTTCGCCTAGTTTTCTTCAACACTTCGCCTTCTAGTCTTACTTCTCTTAATACATGTAGGTAATTTGCAACTTGTAAAAGCTTGGCTTTCGAAAGACTTCTAAACGGGTATGCACGATGAAAAATCTTCAAAACTTCTTCGACTGCAATCGTTCTCTTGTCAATTAGAATCCCCGCTGTTTGATGCGCCACCACATCTAATGCATTCTCATGAATCGAAAGGGGTTCAAGCTGTCCTTTGCGAGCTCTTTGCGCCGCAGCTAACGATTCTAAAACATCTTCCGAAAAAGCTGTGACTATAACGCCTTTTGAAACAAGGTCTAGGCGATGACCGCTTCTGCCGACTCTCTGAATCAAGCTGCTTACTTGCCGCGGAGAAAGATACTGAACTACCAAATCCACCCGCCCAATATCGATGCCTAGCTCCATGGTGCTGGTGCAAACTATAGCTTTCAAAACGTTTGCCTTAAACTCATCTTCAATTTGCATTCTCTCCTCTCTGGACAAAGATCCGTGATGCACCGCAACGTCATCTGTAAGGAGGCTAAACCTGTGTCCTAACATTTCGGCGTTGGTTCGGCTGTTAACAAAAATAAGTGTCGATGTATGTTTCCTAGTTAAATCTAGTATATGTCTGATTCTTGCGGCAGCTTCAGGCGTCGTTCTTAGTTTTTGAGCTAAATCATAATCTGCGTCAGTGGGAGTTGGGTACTCAATTGTGTATGTGTAGCCTTTAGGAAGCGAAACCTCCACAATTCTAATTGGTCTACTTGTGCCTGCAACGAATTTGGCGACTTTTTCCAAGTTTTCCACAGTGGCTGACAAGCCTATTCGCTGAAAATCCTTTCCAACGAGTTCGAAGAGTCTCTCAAGAGCCACAGAAAGCTGCACTCCACGCTTATTCGTTGCTAACTCATGCACCTCGTCGATTACTACGCAGCAAACATAGCTTAGATGCTCTTGCATGCGTGAGCCGGGTAAGATTGCTTGGAGAGTCTCAGGCGTAGTAACAAGAACGTCAGGTGGGTGAATTGCCTGTTTCCGACGAACCTTGGTTTCGGTGTCGCCGTGGCGAACTTGTATAGAAAGATCGAGCTTTGACGCCCAATAAGACATACGTTTTATCATGTCACGGTTTAGGGCTCTAAGTGGAGTAATGTAAAGAACGGAAATTCCTTGTCTTTCTGGTTGTTCAAGAATTTTTGAGAATATAGGTAGGAGAACTGCTTCTGTTTTACCACTTCCATTCGGTGCTACCAAAAGAACGTTTTCACCCTTCAAAACAAAGGGAATAGCTTTCACTTGTGGCTCTGTGGGCTCAGAAAAACCTAGTTCTCCTAAAACGCCTCGAACAGGCTTGACTAACAGTTTGAAAACTTGGGCTTCTTTCTTCAAATTGAGAAACCTAATACTAAAAATTGGTATACTCACTGATAATCTTTCGGCAAAGGAAGAAGTTCCTTCTTAAAACCGAGTCTTTCAGATATGTTAGAGAAATGGATATTTGAAGTTGCGAATTCAATTGTTTAAGGTTCGGAAGGCGAAGTCACATAAGCCCAAACAGTTACCAGCAGAACTGTTAGAAAAGCACCAGCAAATCCTGAAAGAATCCAATCCAACCCAATGGCTGGAAAAACCAGTGTGCTAAGTACCGGAATAACGTATATTGCCGTGAAGTTGGCAACAATTCCTGCAATGAAGCCAAGTAACCCGAACATGGCAAACATTCTTATTCTATCACCCATATTAATCACCTTGACTTAGCATACTACGAGAAAGCTGCTTTTTAGACTAACTGACACAAAACTGTCTATAACAGAAAACAAACCTCACTTCTATTTTAATGCGCAATTTAAAGCCTAAAACATTTAGGAAATAACCTATACTACCAGATATATATGTGGGTGTTTTGTGCATAATAACAATGTAATAATACACTTTTAACACCTTCCTCTTTCTTTAGGAGGTAAATTAAGTAATGTCAGAAAGATTTGCTAAACGATGGGAAGAAGCCCCAAACAGTCAACCATTTACGACGAGGGTTAAAGAATCTTTGAGGCCGCCAGGTCCTTTGAAGCCGCGACTTGACATGGCTGTCAGACGCATTGAGCTCCAAGTTCAGAGGCTTGACCGAGCAGGCGAACGCTTCTCGGAACGAGACAAAAAAATATTCGCCAGAATAGTTGATTCCTACACAAAACACGATATGGCCCGTGCAAACGTCTTCGCGAACGAGCTTGCCGAAATAAGAAAAATGGAAAAGATGATAATGCACGCAAGGCTCGCTTTGGAACAGATTGTACTTAGGTTGAGAACAGTTTCCGAACTCGGCGATATTGTAACAACTCTTGCTCCTGCAGTCGGAGTACTACGTACTGTAAAGAGTGGCATGTCAGCAATATTCCCAGAAGCCGAAAGAGAACTGGGACAAATAGGAACTCTGTTGAATGGCATAATAATTGACGCTGGTCAAAGCACAGGATTGTCAATAAACTTTGATACGGCGAATGAAGACGCTCAGAAAATCCTTTCAGAAGCATCTTCGGTAGCAGAACAAAAAATCAAAGAGAAATTCCCCGAGTTACCTGCAGGCATCCCAGAAATTGGAGAAAAAACTCCCACCAAAACCATTTAGGCATACAAGGAAAACAGGTGATTCACAATGTCTGAATCGACATCCAATCTTTTTACTTATCTTGGCAAACCTGTGAAGGACGAATACGGTCACATCATCGGCACCATGGCGTCGTTCCTAGTCACTCCGGGAGGAAGAATAAACGGCGTATTCATAGAACACGGTGACGGCCGCATCACACGATATTCAAGCGATCAAGTAAAGACAGAGAACGGTGAAATTATGTTATTCTCAACGCTTAGAATGAAGGCTAACAATTTCTGCAACCAAATACCGCTCCTTTGGCGAAAAACCCAAGCTATAAAAGACTTGAATGAAAAGAAGAAAATTCCTGAAGAAATGTATGGCGACTTGTATTCAAGTTTTGAAGGCGCACTGAACCAGTTGAAGACAGAAGCAGAAAGCACTATTACAGATGTTGAGCAAGAAATTGGACAATGCACTCAGCGAGTTAAAGAGCTCAATTCAGCCTTAATTAATCTGGAGATCGAACGGGAGATAGGACAAATCGATGAAGAATCCTATCAAACCGCCATAGAAATGGTGAAAGAAGGACTTAAGCGAATTAACGCAGAGAAGAACGACTTTGAAATACTGAAAAACCAACTATCCAACATGCTTCTAGGTGAAGCATCAAAAGAAATTATTGAAGAAAAAACCGAAGAAAAGGAAGAACCACTTCCTACTCCAACAAGCGAATCCTTAAACACCTCGCTTCCAGAACCCCCCGAATCCCCCGAACCTTCGGGGGAATCCCCTGTCGTAGTGTACGTGAAAAACATCGACAACCCAAGTCCTTAAGCACCGAAAAGGCGGGCGGAGGGACAGAAACATTCAAAACTTCTTTCGTTCAAAACCTCCACCCATTGACGAAGTTATCGTAAAATCTATTAGAAAACTGAAAATTCAGCATTCTAAGCTGGAACAGGTTCACGTAAGACTTCGCGAAAGAGATAAAACTCTTTTCGGAGCATGCACCTTCGCGTTAGAAAAGAAGAACAATGCACGAGCTGCGATGTGCGCCAATGAGCTGGCGGAGGTTAGGAAGCTAATAAAGCTTCTTTCCCAAACGCAAATTGCTATAGAACGCATAATTCTCAGGTTGGAAACTATCAAAGAACTCAGTACAATAATGGTTGACCTCAAACCAGCGCTAAGTGCTCTCAAAAACGTCACAAGCAACCTAGTTAATATAATGCCTGATGTTGCTTCTGAACTAGACAAAGTCAATAGCAGCATACAAGAAACACTTACCGTAACCAAATTTTCCTCTGACCCAGCAATAATACAAACTAACGTGAAAACTCCCGCTGGACAAGAAATTCTCAAGGAAGTCAATGCACTTCTAGAGCAAAACCTGCATGAGAAACTGCCCGAACCGCCCGCCTCGGAATCTTTGCCAGAGACTGAGCAGCCGAAGCAGAAGCTTAGAGAAATGGTTGCTTTGGTTGCTGCATGCCCAGAATCGGTCAAAGACGGGTTAAAAGAAGCGCCTGAAGCGTTTCTTTCGATTAAGGATTTGAAAATGCAAAGCATCTCTCTCAGAATTCAACATTCCGAGTCCATTGAAAAGCAGCTGCTGGAATACATAAGGAATTGTAAAGGACAAATAGACGTAACCGAGTGCGCGTTAAAGTTAGAAATCCCACCCAAGGAAGTGGAAAAAACATTGGAGAACCTCACTGCTAAAGGCAAAATAATAATTGGAACGTGAAAAAATGAGTGCTTCTCAAGAACTTGAAAAAGCAGCGACAAACTACGCGTCTGAAGCTGTCAGATTAGACAAACAAGGCTCAAGAGGAATGGCTATCACGATGTACCAAAGAGCCATAGAGACCCTGCTAAAAATAGTGCAATTATACCCCGACTATGGCTTAAACCGAGTCTACATACAACGTGCAATGGCATACCAAGAAAGAGTCCAAGTATTACAAGGTGGAATACCGCTAAAGCCCGACATAAAGCAAGGACCCGCCGAAGCTACAGCACCTCAAGAAGAAGGAAAGGCAAGCTACGACGAACTAATTATGCAAGAAAAACCCAATGTAAAATGGCCAGAAGTCATCGGCTTAGAACCAGCAAAAAAAGCAATCAAAGAAGCAATAGTTTACCCAGTTCAAAGACCCGACCTCTTCCCCCTAGGATGGCCCAGAGGCATACTCCTATTCGGACCACCAGGCTGTGGAAAAACGTTGCTAGCGGCTGCCGTCGCCACAGAAATCGACGCCAACTTCATATCCGTAGACGCAGCATCAATAATGTCCAAATGGCTTGGAGAAGCAGAGAAAAATGTGGCTAGGCTTTTTGCATCTGCAAGAAAATCTGCTAATAACGGAAAACCTGCCATCGTGTTCATTGACGAGTTAGACTCTTTGATGGGAAGGCATTCAAGCGAGGTTGGCGGCGAAGTTCGTGTGCGAAACCAGTTTCTCAAAGAAATGGACGGCGTTATCGATAAGGGTAAAAGCCTATATGCGTATGTCATCGGCGCTACGAATCGACCTTGGGATTTGGACTGGCCGTTTATCAGAAGGTTTCAGAAGAGAATCATAGTGCCGTTGCCTGATCATCATTCAAGGCTGCAGATGTTCAAGCTTTACACTAGCAATTTAAATTTAAATCCAGATATGAGCCTTCACGAATTAGCTAGGCTTTCAGAAGGATTTTCGGGAAGCGACATAAAAGATTGCTGTCAATCAGCTTATCTGAGGGTCATCGGCGAATTCTTCGAGTCAGGACGAGCAGATGATAAGCAGGCTAAACCTAGACCCGTCACTATGAATGATTTTCGGCAGATACTTGAAGATCGGAAGCCAAGCGTTTCTCTTGACATGGTCGCATCGTATACCAAATGGTTTGACGCCTTTAAAGCACTTTAGTTTGAAAAAATGGCTTTTGGGAGGCATCGGAAAGATTTGAAGAAATTTGCACCTTACTTATTTAATAGTAAGAAGAACCTCCTTTCTCCCCTGCAAATGCCTTCAGGTCCCGAATAAGCCTTTTAAAGCCTAATTTTTCTATCATTTCCAGACTTTTTCTATCATTTTCGCTTTCGGTAGATTGCCACTGAATGTTTTTTGCTGAACCTTACGAACTCGAACCCTTGCTTGATTAGCTCGCCTTCTTCTTCTAAGGTTTTAGCGTGCGCTACATGCCATTCGTCATCTTCTGGAAAGTGGACAAGTTGTGTGTAGATTAGAGTGCTGTCAAGGCTTCTGTGCCCAAGCAGTTGCTTAACATGAAGTATGTCCTTTGTTTTATGGTATTCCATAGTTGCCTTCCAGTGACGCAGAGTATGGAAGTGGATTTTTTCTATCCTTGGATTTGCAAGCTTCTTGATGATCTTTGGTTCAAGGGATGAGAGTGATTCTTGTGTCACTACTTCTCTCCTCCAGCGGCATTAGAGGGATGTGAGAACATAAGTTTTATGCGAGAGGAGTCTTTGGGAGAAAATTCCAACCAGTGGTGCAGCACTGACCCCATCACCACTTCAAGATGAATTTACAATTGGATTTCTGGGTCTATGCAAAAACCAAGGGTTTAAACCAGGTCTCGAACTAACTCTCGGCACTAAAAACGTGGATCATAAACGTATATGTGAACCTAGCCCCAACGCCAACACCATTGTCAGGGATGAACACCCGTCCTCTGCTATTTCCTCTTCTTGAAGATTTCGCCACTTTCAATCTCGGTGTACATATTCGAAAGGTATAGTCACACGATGAAGGGATTCCTTCAGTTAAAAAGGGTCTATGGTATCGGGTAGCTAGGAGGCTATGAAGCGTCTTTGTGTTGGTTCATGAGTGCGCAGACAACGGTTGAAAATGGCTAATAATTTCGGTGTTGTGACTAGAATTTTTAAAAGGTAGACTTCTTATCTTTCTATGGTGTACGAATTGGTTTTACCCGCTAAGATTTTCGAAATTGAAGAGGAAATCGATTCTGGATTAATTGTTGGAAAGCTTAAGGATTTCCATGAAGAAGAAAATTACAAACCAGAGAGGGGGAGAAGTATGAACTTATTATCAGAAGTCTTAGATTTGAAACTAGAGAATGGTGTCGTATCAGGAGTTTTTAGCAAGGATTTCGTGCGAAAGAGGTTCTACAGACGTGAATTGGTTGAGACGCCGACTACTGAAGAAGCTCCTTTCTGGATTAAACCGTTTGATGATAGGGTTTTCATGATTGTGCTAGCGCCTTCGGTAGCTCGTGGAGTGAAGAAACTATTGACTAATTATGTTGCGAATAAGCTCAGCAAAGTTCTCTTCGTCACACCCCATGCGATTGTTGAGACAAAAATCCCTCATGACAATCTTACAAACCTTCACGAGTCGAACCCTCAAGCAACAAAACTCATATGGTTTAATCAAGTTGATATGCCAGGTGTAGAGAAACTTTGCCTAGCAGGATCAGCTCTTGCTGACACTGAGTTATATCACGATTACCTAAAACACGGGAAGATTTGGTATGTAGTATTTGAAGTTCAGAAGCGTGATATTACAGTCGGCATCTCAAGGAGTTCAACAGTGACGCTTTTCAGTAAAACCACGATAGAAGAGTTCATCAACTACATCTTGGAAGACCTTTTAGATCTAATTGAATAGTATTTATTCTTGCACATCAGCAGGAGGTTTGCCTAATCTCTAAAATAATTCCGGAAGACCAACGTTTAGTTGGGAGTTTGAGGAGTGCAGCAAAGCATTGCGCGCGCGCAGACTTTGACTTGGCAGCGATCATATTGAAGGGAGCTCTAGCCTCTGACAATGCAGAGCACATTAGATTTGTCGAAGAAATTACAGAAATAATATCCTATAGAGCGTAAAGACACTACTTAGTTAGTGCGTACGCCGGGATAGTCACCTATATTCTGTTAAGTATAAATGATGGTAGTTTTCCTTCTTCGACAAGTTTCTTAACCAGGTTAGGCATGCTGTTCCATTGTTGAACGCACAGGTTGAATTCCTCTTCCGTAATGTCCTTCAACTTGGGAGCTAGAAATGTCAGTAGCCCTGTAGTGGTCCCCATGAGCTTGCTCATCTTTTTGCATGGGAATTCATCGCATTGAGCACAGCTCTCTAAGCCTTTCTCTCGTGCGCAAGGTCGAGCTTCGCATTGCTTATCCGCGATCTTATTACCTTCACTCTTGCATCCTTCGCAGGCAACATTTTCTGCGGTATAATGCTGGTGGCCAAGGTATTTTCGCCACGCATCAACCAACTTCCTTCTAACTTTGATGTCGTCTGACCAAGCGGCACAGAGATAGCAGTTATACCCACAACAACCAATCATCCTATCTTCAGATTTTCCCATGCTGTTGAAACCTCTCTAGAGAGGTGAAATACCAATCTTATTAGCTTTTCACGAGGCGCGTTGAGAAAAAATGGGGAGTTGCGGGAGTAAAGTCGCAAGCGTGTGACCTAAGATGTTTCTGATATACCATTCCACAAAGGTTTTTACAACCCGTGAGTTAAAAGGAGTGATGTAAATTATGGCGACTAAGATGCTAGTCGAAGACTTCTTAGACTATATCAAAAAGAGTAGAGCCAAAAGCACTTACAAAGAATATAAGCACGGCATTAATCACTTCTGTAAGTGGTTCAAAAAGACACCAGACGAAGTTTTGGAAATGCGTCGCCAAGACTGGACAAGTGGCGATTTACATCGGAAAAGACGTTTCAGTCGTGAAGTCGAAAAGTTTCATAAGTGGATGATAGATGAAGGTTACAGCATTAACACGGCGCGTACTCAGTGCTTAGGCATTCGCCAATTATTCAGATTTTTCGAAATGCCACTGACATATCTTTCACGCGAAGTATCTAAGACCGTTCCGACGACTAGAGACTTTATCCCGACCATTCAGCAAATCCGTAAAATGTTTAAGGTCGCCGACAATCTCCGCGACAAGTTGATTATATCACTTGGAAAAGACTTGGGATGGAGAATCGGCGACTTTTCTAAGATTAAGCGCGACGAATTGCCCGACCTAAACGAAGACTCGCCTATACTCTTCGAGCGCATAACTGAAAAAGAAGAGATTATAGCGAAGTCGTTCATAAGTCAAGAATCAGTCGACTTGCTTAAAGAATACTTACCGACTGTCACACATCGCGAAAACCCGTTTCTGTTCCCAAGCAACGGTAAAGGACACTATGACGAAGAAAGCATTAACAGAAGGTTGCGAGATTTAGCTAAAAAAGCGAATGTGACAATCCCAAAACATAAGCGTCTAAGGTTTCACGCTTTCAGAAAGCGCTTTTTGACCGAATGCGCTAATTTGCATATCGACATTAACACGGCGAAGCGCCTAGTCGGTAAAGATGTTGAAGAGTCAATGCTTACATATTTGAGTGAGGTTGAGCATCGCACTGCATTTATTAAGCTCCATCAACGTATGCGCTTAACCGATATGCCTATGAGAAAAAGAACGTCGCAAGATGCGGCGGAATTAGAAGAACGTCTTGACAAATTGGAGCGACTACTTTATGGTGTCATTGCCGTAGGTGGAAAAGACTTAGTTGAAAGGGCGAAGCAAATGACTGGAATTGATGCTTTTATGACAGCTAAACAATTAGAAGAAAATTTAATCAAACTTGGAGAACTAGAACGGAAGAAACAACAAGAGGAGTATAAGCGCCTAATCGAAGAAAACAACAACAATAATCATTAGCGCTCTCTCTTTTTTTCGAGTGTACGCGTTTAATGATGTGTGCATGCTGTGAGCTTAAGCTAACTTGTACGATTTGAAGTAGGTCAATATCGATAGAGAATTTTCAGAGGGTTCGAGTCAAGGTTCTTGTTTGAAGGAAGGCTCAGTTTGTTCTTCCAAATCAATTCTGAAATCGACAAACACTATTGCTAGCATAATCATCATATTTTGAAGTTTGAGAATTTTGTCCCACAAGTTTTCTATTTTTGTTCCAGTCCTATTATTGAGTATCGTGCCGTCGTCTTCCACTGTGTATGTAAGGTGAGCAATACAATTTCTGAGCTTTCTATTGTATGCGTTAGTAACAAACTTAAATCCATGTAGTTCAACGAATTGCAACTTGACAAAAAGACTTACTTTATCAAGCTCCTTATAGCTTCTCACAAACCTCATTCTTTCGGTGTGATAAAGGTCATGGTGATTTTCAATGAGAATAGAGGATATGAGTTGGATTGCCTCAGAGAAACATCCTTCTGAGAGCGTCAAGTAACACATCAATCCTAAAATTGACATTTGCTTTGGGGTAACTTCTTTACTCATGATAATGTCAACAATTTCATCAGAATACCGATTGCTTCTTTCTATATTAGTAGCTACTTCTGAAATCGCACTTTGCACTTCTTTTCGTGTAATGATATTTTTTACTAAAGGTTCTATCTTCGAGTAGGCGATTTGGACTTCTTTAGAATCGATAACATTGGATAATCTAGAGAACAACTTTGGACTAACTTTCCATGACCTAATTTCCCTCAGAAATCTTTTTTTCTTCTCCTCAGTGAAGCTCATTTAGAATAATCACTTATCCTTTCGAATTTAGCTTCTGTAGAGCTTTTTATCACAGTGTGGACAAACTGGATCGTAAAACTCTGCACGCTTCACATACGCAGGGAATTTGAATTCCTTACCACATTTCTTACACTTCATAACCTCACCTCACTTTTAAACTTGTATAGAATTGTTTTGGCTCTGCTATAACTCTTTATATACGCTTCCAGAAAATAAATCATTGTGAATGTTTATGTCTCTTGGAAAAAAAGAAGAACAACTTTATGAACCAATTTTAGACACTTTGAGAGAGATATTCAGACAGTATGTTGAAAAGGAAATCAAAGCTAAGGAAGAGGCTATGAGAGAGCCGATGGATTTTTTGATGAGAAGTGTTTATTTGGAAATAACTGCAAAAGGACATTTTTCCGAAATGCTAAAGGAACAACTTGATGATAGAGCACTTAGCATTATTAGAGTTGAGAAATTTTCTCCAGATATAATGGGATACGTGCAAAAATCATCATCAAGTCGGAAAGAGCTTATAACAGTTGAAGTGAAGGCTAAACCGATAACAATAAAAAACATTTCAAGAGCAAAACTCTATCAAGACATTTTCAAAGCAACCTACGGTTTGCTCATTTCAACCAAAAGAATTTCAGAAGAAATAAGAAGATTCATTTTAGATAGGTTATCGATAAAAGGAAATCTTATAATCGCTCAATTCGATGAAGAGCGTAGGATACTTAGAATTCATCCAGCATTCGAATATCATGTTCCAGAGCTATTTAAAAAATGCGTTAAAAAGTAAGTCTCTTTTACTTAGACTAAAAACTGTCCATTCCTTCGATACCGTCAGGAAGAAAAAGCAAATTAGATAGCACAAATTATATGCATACACAAGCCCAAAACTGAACCAACAAGAGATGACCGTGTTTTTAGTTGTTATGTTTGAAAGAAAATACTAATCGTCCATATTTTCCTTTAATAAGCCCAAATTGCAGCTCTACAAAAAGGTGCTTGTGATACTAAGTAATAGGGCGAAGAAACTTCAAGATATACGAAGTCGGCGTTTAGCGTCCTTGCGTTGCTTGACTTTCTCTAGGGCACGTTGACAATCCGAGCAAAGTCTGAACGACCGTGTATCTTCGTAATACGCTTTTTTCCCGCAACAGCCGCATGCTTCGAATGGCTTCTCTGGGAAATTCGGCATCGTCTTGCGATATGCCTCTGTGACTGTCATCTCGCCTTTCGCAACTAACATTTTGTCGTATTCGTCTAAGCGATTCAGCGATAAGAGCTTTGTAATCCAACTTCGCGACACGCCGAATCTCTTTGCGAGTTCAGCATTTTTGAATCCGTGTTTCTCTTTCAGCGTTTTCATGTCTCGCGCTAAACCTATGAAATCCGTGTTTTTGCGAATCGTGTTTAATTTAACTCTGTAGACTATCAAATTCTCATCGCTCAGATTTTCGTCCACGTAACACGGTATTTTTTTTAACCCTACTGCGTAAGCGGCGCGTAATCTTGTTTCGCCTTCAACAACTAGAAAACGCCCATTTTTAAGTAGCTTGACTAAAATCGGATAAATCACGCCTTCTTTCGCGATGTCTTTTTCTATGAATTTTTGCCACTGTTCATCACGGCAAAAGCGTGAGTCTTGCTTCGGCGTGTCGATTAGCTCAAGCGGTATTTCTCTGAGAAACAAATTGTTTCACTACGGGGTTACTGAGAGTAGTAATAGGGGCAAGAAACATTTCACACTTCTACGTAGCCTTTGTTTGGCGCTCGGGCGTTCCATTGCCTAATCTTGTCGGCGATTTTTTTATCTACGTCCCATGCGCGTGCGAAAAAACATGTCTTCTTATTGTCTTTTTCATGAATTATGTAGTAATACGGTCGCATGTATCTGAGTACGCCCCATTCCTTGCAGTGGATGCAGAAAATTCTGACTTTGCTGAATTTCGCCATTGGTCATTCGTCCATTCGTACTAATTATTAATATATGAGGGGGACGGCGAACGGGCGAAAGCGTGAGCAAAGCTCTGTAAACCCGTTCGCTGTTCTGTCTCGGCGTTTTTGCCTTGACTACTATCGGGGGTGCGGAGCGGCGAGAGTGCGCCAGCAATTTTATTTCTCTCGTCGCTCCATCGCTTTCGCCACTAGTCTCGGTTCTCTCGCTCGACGGATTTTTGGCATTTCCCATGTGCCGCATTCGACTTTCTTTAGCCGCGCTTGCATTAGTCGAAATAGGTATAGACGCGGCGAGTCAAGCGCTCTAAACCGTGACAATCAGTTTCTTACGATTTAGAACGGGCGTTCCGATTTCGATATTCGCTTTGTAACATACACATTTTTCATAATCGTCAACCACGCCGTCGATTACGTCGCATCGTTCGCCGTCGGGTTCTAAATCCGCAACTCCGCAACGCTCGTGAGGATTCGCGGATTTGTCGAAATAAGGGCAAGCACGAGCGTTCTGTTCGCGCGCCTTTTGGCGTCTCCCTGTTGCGTGTTGCATCGCTTAGAGCCATCCTTCTTTAAGCCACGTTTGCGCGAGTTCTTCCGAAATGCGATTAATCTCGTCTTCACTGAAACCCGTTTTCCGCAGCCTCTCCTTTTCCAGCGCCGTTAGTTCCGCTTTTTTCTTGTCTTCGGGCAATTCAAGTCTTGATTTGTCCAGTTCTCGGAAAAAGCGCGCGACATCCACTTCTATATCGTCACTTTCACGCATCAGCCGTTTTGTCTCTTCGACTGATAATTTCGTTATGACGATTTCTTTGTCAGTTTCAAATGTTTTCCATTCTTCGTCACTCATTCTAAGCTACTCCACGTCTTCTTTCGCCAATGCTTCTAGTTCGTCACCGATTTTTTCTAGTTCCGAAATGAAAGCGTTGCGTTTAGCGTCGTCTTTGTTGAAAAGTGTCTTTTCTGGGTTCTTTTTGATTTGCTCAAGTTTAACTCGAAGTTTAAAGACAACATATTTCAACTTTTTTGTTGTAGCTTGTGACACTTTTACACTCTCCACCTGTAAATTATCTCGAAAACGTATGGGGCGTTGTGGACTTCAAGGCGTTCGGGCGTCCAATACTTTTTTGTTGTGCGCTTCCAAAGTTTTAATTCTATTTCATATCCATCGTACTTCTCGAAAATTTCTTCTTTCCAACTTTTTGTGTCGTGCCTTGGGTCTTTATCGCACGACGGATAACTCGTTCCAAAAGCTAGTTGAACAGCGTCTTTAAGCCTTATCTTCTCTCCGCTCACGGGGTCGGTTTCGAAATCCGTCCATTCTTTCAGTTCGCCATGCACTTGCGGACGCATATACTTGAAAAATTGCTTCCACGAAGCCTTTGCTTTGTCAAGTTCGTCGTTGTAAATTCTAATAGATTCATCGTAGCTTTTCTTTTCTTCTTGCTTAAGGTATCTACTTCTGAGCATTGTTTGCAGTTCTTTTGCTTTTTCGATGCTAAATTCTGTGTTTTCCATTAGCCATATGATTGCCAAGTTTGCGTATGTCGGTTTACTGAGCCATGGCTTTAATGCGTCTAACCTTGACCGTGCAACGTCTTTAGCTCGTGTTTTAAGGTTCTGTTTTTCTCTTTCTGATATCGACATATTTTGCATGTCCATTTTGTTTAGGTCTAACATGCGCGAAAAGGCATTTAAACTTGTTTTCGCGTATTTATCATAGTGGCTCGAAAGGATATGGTAATGAATAATGGATATAGATATGGAGTTCAAAATACTCGAAGCGTTGGGATTAAGCGAGCGGAGACTAACACTTAATGCGTTGCGTAAACGCCTTGATTGTTCGATTTCGACCGTTCATAAGTATGTTAAGCGTCTTGCCAAATCTGAGCTTATATTACTTTCCAGTTACTCGGACGATAGAAAGGATTCAACGCCATACGTGTTAAGCCATAGCGGATTAATCAAGTATCTTTCGGATTTGAAAGGTATGGATGATAAGCGATGGATATTTGGTGAAGTCAATCCGAAAAAGCCCCGTTTACCGCTACAATCTATACAGTTTAATCGTGTGAAATGCATCAACCGCGCCATGCATAACCATCGCTATTCTACTGTTCCTCTTTTCCACCATTGGGTGAGTTTCTACAACATTTTTGGCGTTGATGCATGCAACGCTCTTATGGACGCTTCGACGCTGTGCGTCCGTTACGGTCGTTTGAACACTTCGGATTTGACTTGGGCTTTCTTAACTCTTATCGAAGCGACCTGCAAGATAGATGTCGCAAGGCTTGAAATATCGTTTCGTTCCGACTTAGAAAAAGTGCGTGCGGTCGTTGAACACGCCACAGATTTGAAGCGCAAGCAAATAGCGAGAGTTTCACGCATGTTCGAACAAGTGTAGCAACTTACGACACTTGAAATTCTTTTTACTTTTTTTTATTTTTTGCGCGTTCGATTTTTAGATTTATTCGTTATCCGTTAAAACAACTAAGAGATTCGCTTTCATCGGCAACGTTAAGATTTTTGACGGGGGGTTAAATCGTGTGTGCTATTTGGCGTTATCATAACAAGTCTAGATCGCAAAGATGCGAGTTATCATGTGATATCACGCGTTCACCTTTTGTAGGTTTAATTCGCGTGCATTCAAATGCCACAGCGAAAACGAAAAACTGCGGAATGTCTTTAGAATGTACCAATGTAAGTGTCTCATTGACTAGCATAATAACTAGAAACATCATATATTTTAAGTGTGATTGTGAGTAAGTAATTCTGGTTGAAATGCCAATCTCTATAATAGAACTTGATTCATCGACAAAAGAAGAAAATATCGCTTTGATTCTCGGTAAGAATATACTTCTGAAAATCATCGAAGATTCTGAAAAGCAAACCCTAATGAAAGATAAAGTAGTAAAAAAGATTATTTCTATTCCTAACCTTTGTCATGACGAAATTAGGTTGCCCATTGAAGAACTCATCAAAGAAGAAACCCTTTTGATTGCTCCCAGTTTTGCGAGAGCGATGTTCAGTTTTTCTGAAAGCAAGTTCTTTGATTCTTGCTTGGCGTTAAATGCCTCCTTAAGCGATACTTTCTTGAGATCGAAATTCTACAACGTTCTTGAGAAAGAAATTAGTCAAACTGCAGAACGAAGTCTCAAGAAGATGTCCAAAGATGAGTTAGAAGACATGCGTTCAGATTTCATGCACAGAATTGTCGGGGCAATAGATGAGAAATTGGTTGAAAAAGAAAACAAGAAGATGATTTCGATTGGTGATAGGATAAAAGATAAGACAGGTTTTGAAATCTTAATTCCTTCAAGTCTTCTCCTTTGCCCTGAATGCAAGGTAATTTTGTCAACAGAAGAGTTTAGACGTAGCAGGAAGTGTTACGTCTGCAATAAGAAGATAACAAGGGAGCATGCTGAGCGAATCTACATTCACACGGTGCATGATAAAGTTAAGAAAATGTGGGAAAAAAACCTATGGTTTGAAGCATACATTGCCAGACTATTGCGTAGATTCAACTGTAAGACTTGGACAAGTGTTCGTGTTATGGGCGCTTCTGGTATTTTACACGAAATCGATGTCTTGGCGATAAGAAATGGGATAGTTCTTGTTTGCGAATGCAAGACTGGCAAAGTTTCACGCAATGATGTCTTTAACTTTTGCACTAAAGTAGCTGACCTTAAAGCACACATATCAATCCTTGCACTGATTGGCGAATTGCCTGAATCTGAAACTCGAGAATTTATTAAGAAGGACCCTGCAATTATCAGACTCGAGAATATGGGGAAAAAGAAAGAAGCAGAGATTTTGGAAGACTTAAAACGAAAGTTATCCATAAAAGCGTGAATGACGCGCGGTTATCTTAGTTTTTTTCTTCTCGCTTTCTTGCGAATTTTGCCCTTGTCGTCCATAATGCTTATCCCCGTGCTTTGACAAGGATAAACATACTCATAGAGAAAAGCTTTATTAGTCTGTATCCTCAATAAGGACTAATGGTGTTACTAGATTGTCGACCGATAACTCGAAATCTGAACAGCAATCCCAGAGAACTGTAAAAATCGCGACACTTACAGTAGGTATTGATATGATAAACATCGCCGTGCGTGCATTATATTCCTACAAGGGAGCTGCGAATTATAAGGACTTATCGCCAGCAGCAGGGATGCATCAAGTGAATGTTAGCCAAGCGCTTAGTGCTTCAAGAGATGTGGGACTTACAGAATCCGCTGGCAAACGCGGGTTATATCGATTAACGTCTAGAGGAGAAGAGTATGCCCGTCTTCTAAGTTATGATGAGGAACAGAAATGTCGGGATCTACTGAAAGAAGTATTACTGGAAAATCCACTATGGTCTGAAGTAATAAAATTTCTAGAGATAAGTGCGAATCAAGAGAGGTCTCCGTTATCTTTGGTGGCAGATGTTGAAAGGAAGCGTGGCAAAAGGTGGTCTCAATCGCTTAGGGAGGGCTATGCAAGAGCTTATGTGTCAGTGTTGGAATTTGCTGGTCTAGTAAAAGTAAGTGGCAGTAACATAATTTCGCTACTTGGCAAACGAAAAGAAGAAACAATGCCAGCTCACCTAGATGCTAAAAATCTACAGCCAGCACCAGCTCTACCGCAAATCTTAGGAGATTTCGCAGAACTCAGCATTTCTGATTATTTCAAAGTGCTGGTTAAAAGAGACTTGAAGTCGCTAGAATTCTTTGAAAGACAAGTAAAAAAAGACAGTATGCTTGTTCCTTGGATACTTCAAGAAAAAGAGGCGCTCAAGGAAGTTTCAAAGAAAGCTAATGATAAGTGAAGAAGGTCGGGAAAAGTGATGTTGAGTGATGTGCTCGGTAGTGTGCTATTCGCGCATCACGCGTATGCTCAACTTCACTCCCGCGAACCTTCTCACTATTCCTCATGCCGACACTTAAATCTTCATGAATGTGTGCAAACACTCAACATAACAAGTTTTAATGCCACAGGAAAGGCTTCGTATTTCCATCCCGTGAGCATAAACCGCGTGGATGGTATATCGAAAACGTTTTACGTCGCAAAAATGCGCGTTTACGGGAGATAACCAGAAAAAAATCCGGAAACAGATATCACTTCATTTATTTCCTTGCGCTCACGAATTTCTTCTTATAGAATTTATACCAGTTAGTTAAAGCTAACTCCTTCACTCCCTTACGATATTCGGTATAAAACTCAGGAAAACTCTCATACCTTATAACTTCCTTCTCTTTTGCGCCATCCTCAACAAGCTTTTTAATTACCGAACACATATCCTTGAAAAACTTCGCATAGGTAACAATTTCTTCTTTGTCACACACGGGGCCATGGCCTGGAATTACAATTGCAATCTGCATAGATAAGAATCTATTCAGAGCATCCAGCCACGTTTCTGGATTGAATGTTGGATCACCGGCATAAAAGAAGGTTTTAGCGAAGATCAAGTCGCCAGAAAATAATGTCTTCTCAATAGGAAAGTAAATGTATGAAGAATCTTTAGTATGACCTCCAGCAAGAACTAGCTCAACTTTCAAGTCTCCATCTTCAAGGACTAACGAGTTTTCAAATGTCTGTGTTGGCTGGTATTTGGCAGATCGTTTCAACCTCTTGTAAGGTTCACTTGCAATTATCTCACAGTCTCTAAAGACAGGGATTCCTAATGTGTGATCTGAGTGATAGTGGGTTAAAACTAGTTTACGTACAGGAGACTTCACTTGAGACTCAAGAGAATTCCTAAAGGCTTTGGCGCTATTGATGGAGATGGTTGAGTCAACCACTATTGTGTAGTTGTTTAGTTCTATTGCTCCGATGTTTCCTTTTCCTTCACCACTTGTATCAACATACACTCTGTCAGTAAGTTTTGTAGCTTTCACACTTCATTCCTCACTATTCTGTCCAGTAAACCCATCCATCACTGCGCATGCATCATTATAGACGCACGCGAAACAGAAAAAAGTTTCAGTTGTGTT
>Ga0224501_10001369_pt1 | contig 18974 bp, 11 predicted proteins | sample SF_Oct11_sed_USG_4_FD_169105 | JGI IMG/M metagenome (GOLD analysis project Ga0224501, IMG submission 169105) | Sediment microbial communities from San Francisco Bay, California, United States - SF_Oct11_sed_USGS_8_1 | ecosystem: Environmental > Aquatic > Marine > Sediment | place: USA...
CTTAGGAATGTGCCAATGGTTATGAGGTGTCCCAAATATTGGGACACTCTCTGTAAAGCCAGGTAGAAAACGATCAACTTTGAGTGCCTGGCCATTGACTAGTCATCAAACTTGCGATATTATACGTTATATAAATGGCTGATTAGGCTCCGCCTTTTTAAAACCGTTTTTCAGAGGGTGCCAATTTTACCATCTTTACCACGGATTTAAGGGCACTTCTGTTGTGCCTATTGCACTGTAATTTGACTCAGGTAGGTTTGGAGACATGGTGATTCTGATCAGCCAAAAAAATTGCCTCGTCATCCAACCTTTGAAGAGGTTAAGATATGACCAAATGTGTCTTCACTTCTTTGCAGATTCCGAAGCCTAACATGAACAAATGGCCCCAATTCCCAGCTGAAATGGAAGCTTAGATAGAGTCCTATTCATTGTGAATACTTGGAACGCTTGACGACGAATCTTTCAGACTAAGTGGACGTGGACGCACCAGAATAGGCCTTTAGATAGGAAATTACCAAGAATTGTTGGGGTTTGCATTGATTTCTTGGCTTACACGCTGACGTTTGAAACAATCTCTTGCATATTATACTTGTAGAACCTTTACACAAGTCGGAACAGAGAAACTGCGCAACAAAAATATAGAAATAGGGCTTCAGAGCGCAGTTTATCACCTCTGTCGGCAAGCAATAGTGCCACTGTTGCGCCTTACACCGATATTCTTGGGAGTAAGGATCAAACGGTTATGGGGAACACAACTCAGAAAGTGTGTCTACCATATACTCTGGCTTAACCCCTTTAAACAAGACACCCAAGTGGCCGTGTAGAACAATAGATCAGATATGTCGGTATGAGAAAACTCACATGGAATCCTTCGGGAGCTATGATGGACTCATGCGCTGATAGCAAACAGAACTTGGCACCGTAGATGACGGTCAGGTCGATATCACAGTGACTGATAATAATACAGCTCGGTTTAATAGACATGAGAAGTGTGCGTGAACCAGGCCATCTCTGCTTCCACTCTATATTCAGTCCGAGCGCCCCGAGGCTGGCATCAGTCAGCGATAGAGAGCTGGTCAAGGTCGTCTTTGGTTTCGGTAGAGATATCGGTTGGAAGCGGCCAGCGAGCCTGTAAAAACCACTCAGATCTAACCATCTGAGAGCATGCATATATCACGGTACTAATAGAGATCTTGCGCAGGAGAGAATGACTTCGAAACGGCGGGATCCGGGGTACCATAAGGGTTTAGTAAAGGGAGTCGGGAGTTGTTTTACCCCGCTTGGGACATGATCGAGTCACTACAAAGCAGACGACTTTTCTCATCACATGACCACACAGCCGTTGAAATGGTAGTTGTTCCAGAGTCGTTCTCTCATGCGCAAGGTCTCGAATATGGTAATAATACATATATCACCAGTAACTACCCATGAGCCTCATCCAATGCTTTAGGTAGTAGGATTTGAGAGGATACCCCTTGTACCCGTAGGCTCCCGTCGTTTGGAACTTCATTTGCTGACCAAGATAATTTAATATCAACTACTGAGAGTGTTAAATAGTAAAACACGCTCTTTATATGTATGTGTGACAGATTGCTAAGAGTGGGGGCGGAGTTAGCAGATCATAATAAAACCATGTGATCACCAGTGCCTCATGATCACCCAAGTCATACCGTGATCAGAATAGTGACCCCAAAGAGTTCTCCTCACCTACGGGAAGAGAACTCTATGATGAACTTTGATGATGGCTGTGCATACCATCGAAGAATACATGAAAAAGAAGCACATGGTTTCAGTCACTTGGGCTAAATTTGATCTTTTTCTTTTGCCATAGACCAAGCTGATTAATAGGCATCTCATGATCTTCATAAGACTGAAGGCTTTTCTCCATGGAAGACCCACTCCGCTCTTTGGCACTCTCTGAACGATGTATAACGCAACATATGTGATCAGCCAGGGAAAACTTCTTTGAAATACTCCGCCACGGTCGGGAATTGAACCCGGGCCATAGGAAGGACAGACAGTGAGCTATTCCACTGAGCTATCATAACTGGCCTCTACTCCTTGATTACCGCGACACACAAAAATAACCTAGCTGCTGTTTGAAATGATTCCATGAGCCTTATCCATCAAGGGCAAGTGGCAGTTAACAATCAGTGATTGCTCAATTCGAAGTACACTAGATATCAATGGCCTGACTTAGCATGATGTTACTGTATGAGAGGCATGGACACGTACTTAAGTCGTTGGCAGGGTGTAGGCCAGGATGAGCTGGGCAGCTCAGCAACTACAGGTTCTCTGCACATGTCTAGTATAGGCGTGTCCGCTGGTCTACTCTGTGTCTGCTGAAGCTGCTTATATTGGTCCAGTGATAATGGGAGCATAGCTGCATTTCCACCTCTCTCACTACAAGAGTTCATACTAAGACGCTACTGCCAGGTCGGTATAATATGTGATAATGGGAGTATAGCTGCATTTCCACCTCTCTCACTACAAGAGTTCATACTAAGACGTTACTGCCAGGTCGATATAATATGTGATAATGATTGGGAAAATCGGCGTGTAACAGCGCAATAAGAGGAGTTACCGGATGAGTGATAGATTGCACCTTTGATTTCAAAACAAACTCCTCTGGCAAAACTCATCTGCTTGTAAATTATGCATTAGGTGTATTCGCGTGCTCGGGACGGAAATTTTTGGAAAAATTTCGGTCGCGAGTACACGAACACCCGGTCGCGGTGAAGAAATACTGTTGAGTTCAGGATGGACTTTGATCAGGATTTTGTTCATGTGCTTTCAGTCGCAAATCGTGACCGAAAGTGAAAGATGCTTTTTTGGATCGCGCTCTTGCGCAATTTAGCACATTTCGCGACCGAAATGGATTTCGATCGCGAAAACCCCCAGGCACACGAATGAGTGAGGGACCTCTGCTCGGTGCATTACCATTAGTAAAAGTTTTACTCTGGTATTTGACCATCCTGTTTGATGGACCTTCTGAGCCTTAGGCTTGTTGGAGCCTTAGGAGCTAGGATAAATGGAGGAGCTCATGCTCACAACGGTTATATTAATTAATTCTACTCGGGCACTTGGCCATCCTTTAAAACGGATCTCCTTAGCCTGAGGCTTGTTGGACCGGTAGGAGCTAAGAAAAAGTGAGGAGCTCATACTCACAATGGAGGCCTGCGGTGACTGGGATTCGAACCAAGGTTCCAACGGTTGCGAGGCGGCTATCACATTACCCACTAAAACATGATGACCACTAATACTGACCTCAGCTGGAGACTCATCTGGTATTTGAGAGCGGCGTTTAGTGACACGAGCTCGGTCACATGACCAGAGCCTCTGAGCAGGATATGGGCCGAGGGAAGAATGTTTAGTAATAAGGGCTGCGGCAGAAAGGACTGTATAGTGTAAAGGGGAGATAACTCCACCTAAAACAGAAAGGTGTAATAATAAAGTGATCGGAGTGCAGGATTATCTTCCCCTTACAGCAGACAGCTAATCAGTGCTTATGGTAGAGATACTGAAGGAGATTAGCCTATATAATGCTGAGGCAGAAACTCCTGCCTCACCAAATTTATTTCAGTTAAAATGACTTATTCCAGTGCAGAACCAATATTTATTTTAAGCGGATAGTGTGGCGGTACCCTTATTTGAGTAAGTCTTTTCATTGATATCCAACCAATGAAAAACGTTTGGCATCTGGTGTTTAGGCGCATTCGCGAATAATAATAATAATAATAATAATAATAATCAGCTAATACGTGCATTCGCTAATAATAACAACAATAATCAGCCAATAGGTGCATTGGCTAATAATAATAACAACAATAATCAGCCAATAGGTGCATTCGCTAATAATAACAATAACAATAATCAGCCAATAGGTGCATTCGCGAATAATAATAATAGTAACAATAAGCAGCTAATAGGTGCATTCGCTAATAATAATAACAACAATAATCCGCCAATAGGTGCATTCGCTAATAATAACAATAACAATAATCAGCCAATAGGTGCGATGCATTCGCTAATAATAATAACAACAATAATTCGCCAATAGGTGCAGTCGCTAATAATGATGATAACAATAATCAGCCAATAGGTGCAGTAGCGTGATGCATTTTCCTGAGACTGAAATAACTTTCGGTTGCAAAATCGGCTGAACTGTTCAGGCGTGCATCCGAAAAGCGCGGTTTAGAAAAGCATCTCTCACTTTTGGTCACGGCCTGCAATCGAAATCACCCGAACAGAATTTCGCGACTGAAAGTAGGTGCTAGCATGGTAGTTTAGGCAAATGTTTGTTAATGCAAAGAGACTTGATTACTACATTGGGATAATGAATCGCGAGCAAATGTTGGGCTCTAACCGATGAGTTAGAGTTCAGAGAGGAAAACTCTGATGTCATCGAATCTTTCTTACGTTTTCTGACTGCGACCCTGTTGTTCGCGTGATTGCGACTGAAATTTTTCTACTGCGATTGACCGAAATCACGCCAATAGACCTAATGAGTGTCAACAAGATGGAGTAGTCGACGTACATGGACCATTTTAAACCAAGGTTTTCGCCTTAAAGAGGTTATGACACGGTCGATGGTAGACGCACTTTCGGAGTTGTGTTCCCCATTCTTAAAGGGGGGCAAGTCCGCATTCGTTGCAGTGATAGAGAGTGGCCTTTTTCCACAAACTGAACATCGGTCACTCGAATAACTACGACCCAAATGGCCCGAATAGAAATAAAATGGGATCTAATTACTAAAACTTAGTAACCTAGTGATCTTCACCCCCTTATAACATCGAGTAGAACTTTAAATTGAACGTAAGATTGGAGAAAACTTAAGTTATCAGAAGTGCTTCGCCGGTTTTCCCTAGCCCTAAACAGAGGCAGTTGCGTTCGGGCCTTTATCATTTCGCAATTATGGCACTAACGCTCGCTGACAGAGGTGAAAAACTACACTCTGAAACCCTATTTCTATATTTTTTGTTGAACATTTTCTCCATATAGACTTGTGTAACTACAAGTCTAGTGTTCACCTACAAGAGGATTTTCCAAACATAAGCGCGTAAGCCGAGAAATCAACGCAAACACCAACAGCTCTGTGTTAATTTCCTATCTCGAGCCCAATTCTGGTGCGTCGACGGTCTGAAGTATGCGCATTCGATAGAGCTATATTTAAGCTTCCATTTGAACTGGGTATTTTTTCCGTTTGTTCACGGTAGGCTTCAGAATCTACAAACAAGTGAAGTCACTTTTGCCCGCGTCATAACCTCTTTAATAATGTTATCCATGTGAAATACAATTAACCCAATCGAACCTATAAGCTGAGCATGACAGCACGGACATTGTGTTACAGCAGCGCATATACCTGAAAGTAAAGTAAACTTCTACCCACCAAATATTGCTTCCTGCCATTGGTCTCTTTGGCGACCACAGTGCACCAAACATTTACAGTATCTATGCCTTCTCCTAGTATCTGCAGATACAATGATACACTAAACAGGGAGATGACTCTAGATACATTACACAGGGGAGATAACTCCATAAATGTACAATATAGCCAAGAACTTATGACCAATATCGATTCGCAGAAGCGGAAAAAGGCAAGTGAAAATAAAGCTTTCCCATCTGCCATCATTTAGCCAGGCTATAATGAGTGCCAGGCTCTATAGTCATCTTATCTGTAATACTTACCTTAATTGGGTAAGGGGAGCATTCACTGATTTCTACCTCCTGTGAGTAAGAGCTCCCACTGACACTGTCGCGTACTCTCAGTCCTTTAATGAGATGAGGACACACGGCAAAACTGCCGAAAGGTCGCGCCGGGGTGACCTGGAACATTCAATGGTTGCTTACGGTGACTAGGATAACACAAGAATAAACAAAATATAAAAGTTTTAAAATTGTAAATTAAATAGCGATTCAACCTGCCATTACCTGAATGTATTTCTGACGGCCATTAGTGAGTGAGAGAGCAAACCCTATTTCATTTTGACTGAGTAAGCTGACCAATGACACTGCTCCACTTATAGTTACCTGTAAGAATGTTCTAGATCGTAATCACAAGATAAAGATGATGGGGGCAAAATCACGATAGGTTCCGGGGGTTATAACAGAACATCTTCATATGATACAAGCAAAGTCAGTATTTCAGCCTTTTCATTGTGTATATCTTCCTAACAGGTGGGTTTGGCTTCTTATTAGGAGTTGCCAATCCTTGGCAAAATTATACACAAATAAGATAACTCCAAAGAAATACACTGTTGGCTAAGCAAAGTTAGAATCCGCAACCAGCCTGTGTAGATCGAATTATAATCCCTAACCGGTCCCAGCCACGGCGGAGTATTTCAAGGGATTTTTCCCTGGCTGATCGCACTCTGCCAACCCATCCTGAGCCAGCGTGGTAGAAACTGGCTCAATCTCCCCTCAATGATACCACACAACCTGTGGACAGCAAGGAGGAAGGCCGAAGTCCAACCACGGACAGACGATGGCTGATAGAAAACTGGTCTATGTAGGCAGAGTTACGATCACTAACCAGTCTACGTAGGCAGAGCTACAATCACTAACCAGTCTATGTAGGCAGAGTTAGAATCCCCAATCAGTCTGTGTAAATCGAATTATAATCACTAACCAGTCTATGTAGGCTTGATAATTTCTCGACGGTGACCCAGAGAGTGAGTGTCCCCTCACTAGGCGTTTTCAGCTGAACAGGATGCAGCCCGACTTCGTCCACAGAGAATCCATCAGACCAGCAGTTCTGCCAGTCATTTAGCTGCATGTGTAGACTACGCGGTCTCAGTTTGCTGTAGCAGTACGGATGAGCTGTTCTGGGCTGGATAGAAACAACCGTCGACTCATCGCAACCAACCTGGAAAACAGATTAGCGAGAACAATAAAACCAGTCTAGTAATTTCATTGATATGACTCCACTGATAGATAATCTGACTGCAGCTACTAAGCTGAACTAGGCAAACCAAAAACTTTAAAAAAACCAGGTAGGCCTACAATTTGGTCACAAAGAGAAGACAACTCCGAATCTATTTACTGAACAATCTGCTGTCTGAGTTGTGAGGGCGTAGATCCATTAAAGTGTATCAGAGGTCGGTCGGATTCAACTTAGATAGAGAATGGTTGAAACACGGACAAATTGAGGTTCTGAATTGGAATAAACCATTTTAACTGAAAGCAACTAACGTCTAATGTTTGGAAATAAATGCAAAAAACGTTATCTAGTGTGGCAGTACCATTAGATCAGACGCCAGTCAGTTGCACTAACCTGCTCAAGATGGATATCACAGTGCAGGTTGTTACAGACTATGTAGAAAGCAGTGAGTGGGTGATGTTTACCTTCCTCTTTCTGAAAATTAAATAAATGAAAAACAGATGCAGGTGTTGGGTGTTAGAAGAAATAATTACAATAATAATAGTAATAATTCCGGAAGGGATGGTACCATTATTTTCATCCATGGACAGAGAGACGGTAATATACACGATGAATAATAAATCGCTGTCTGTCACAGCGTGACAAAGATCGCAACTAATGAAGTTACTGCTTGGGCAGGGTTGGTTTAGTTTTTTTGCCGTAGAACAGGCTGAACAGGCTGAACAGGCATCTCATGATTTTCATGAGAGTGAAGTCTTTTTTCCAAGAGGGTCCCACGCCGCTCGTTGGTACTCCCTGAACTGTGTACAAGACGGCACATGTGATCGGCCAGGTAAGAATCCCTTGTAATACTCCGCCATGGTCGGAATTGAATCCCGGCCACAGGGAGGCTAGACAGCGACCTATCCCCTTAAGTTATCATGACTGTATATAGTAGAAGCTGATTATATCCAGGGCCAGCTTCACTCTGCCAGTTAAGGTTTGTCCGGGCTGCTAAGATGTATTAACCTATGAATATTGAACCTACTGGGGTAGACACGGAGAGCTTCTACGCGGCCTGAAAAACGCTGATTTCAAACCCTGATCTCAGCTGATGACCCGCGTATCGAGCAATGGATGGCTACCACTGTATGCATTATCCTGCCAGTGCAAACACTAGCTGCACTCCTGACCAGTTGGCGGAGCCAACGGAAGAGGCCCTTGAGTGTACAAGATACTGGAGCGAGTCAGACAGATAATGCACCAGAATAACACAACTCCAACACTCTGTTATTGAATGTGAACTTGGATACAGTCCAAGGAAAAACCCGAAGTTGCATCATCGAGAATCATCTAGCATTGGAGATCAGCCAGAATAGTCAACCAATCAAGAGCCCCCACTGTGTAATCTCCAGAAATCAACCAATCAGGAGTAGTAGATTGCTGTGACGCAATAGCCTGGAATTTCGAGCAGATAGAGAATTCCATTGGAGAGAACAAGGTAACTAGTGAAGATGAATATCCCGTAGAAATAAAGAGAAATAACGTAAAGGCCGGAGCCCAAAAGAAGGCCAGAGTGAGAATAGATAAATAAAAGACCCCACAGAAGGTCAGAGACAGAAAACCAATGCAGCCCAAAACAGAAGGATAACCAGACAAAATCTACAGAGGCCCAACCTGCAAAGATAACCCAGCCAACCAGAGGATTGCATTCCTGAAATAGGATTAGTCCGTTCGTTAAGAGTTGTCTTGGTCTGACTCGAGTCTGGTTGTTAACATCAATCTGACAATAGGCAAGGTAACTGGTAGAGAGCTTGATATAATTGGCTCACATAAGCTAGCGCGTGTCATCACAAATTCTCATTTTTGCATGAGCACAAAATATAATCACCATGAGACATAACTAAAACTAAAACACATTAGCTTAGAACAGTACTCTGATAATGAGTGATAGGTAGTCCTTTCTGGAAAGTGGAGAAAGGTACACCTGTAACCAGGTGTGCTGAGTTTGGACAGAAGATACACCTGTGATCAGATGTGCTGGGCTTGGAGAAAGGTACACCTGTGATCAGGTGTGCTGGGTTTGCTGGGGGCATATCTGGGACCAGATGTGCTGGGTGTGGAGAAGGGGCGCGTACCTGTGACCAGATGTACTGGGTTTGGAGGAGGGTGCGTACCTGTGACCAGGTGTGCTGGGTGTGGAGAAGGGGCGCGTACCTGTGACCAGATGTGCTGGGTTTGGAGGAGGATGTAACAGAGATTTTGGCTGACTCTCAGATCACTATCACTGACATGACAGTTAATTTCAGCGAGCTTCTAAAACATTAATAAGTTATTGTATAGCAAGACGATGCCACTAGGCTGATGCCCTGCATCGCAGGGCTACCTGCTCACTCTTAGACCGCCATGAGGGTAGTGAGTTGGATTGATTGTTTTGAATAAAATTAAATTGCTGTTCATATGGAGGAAAATTTTGCTGGTTTTAGAGTGCGTCCTCTCACCAGTGAAAGACAGCCGCATGGGTCTGGCAGTGTAAACTGTACAAAGTGAGGTCATGTTAAACACACTTTTACGCAGTTCAAACCCAGGGCTATACACTCGAAACCCGCCTTATCCCATGTGTCTGCTCATTGAGGACAGACGTACCCGTTTGTCTATTTATCACCCCTTCGAAGGAAACGTAACGTAGTTAGTTTCTGAAAAGGGGTGTAGTTCGACAGGGGTGCCAAAACCAGCCCATGCTAAGCCTTTCGAAAGACGTATCTGGCTACAGCGGTGCATGCCCCAATGTCCGATGTGCGGAGTGGCTGGGAAAACGGATTACGCTACACCTGGGGCTGCGCGCGAGCGGGTTGGTGTGCCGTTAGTGCCTGCTTGCTCGAAGTAGGTCCAACACCGGTGTGAGCCAGTCAGCGGTTGTTGCGAAGTTCACGCAAAAGATTCTTCGCGAGCGCTGAATTTGCAAAGTCAGCCAGCGGCCTTCTCCGCTAGAGGTCGTTGATAGCTTTAGGAATGCAGCACCGTTGCTACTGACAGCCGGTGGTAACCACAGTCTGAGTTAGAGGTCAAGGACTAGAAGCAATTAGCTAAAGCCCGCGGGCTCAAACTAAAGCCCGCGGGCTCCAGCTAAAGTCCACGGGCTCAAGCTAAGGCCGCGCGCGCCGTTTCGCATTTCCGACTGTTCGTTTTCATAGCGTTTGGCTGGCCCCGTAGTTTTCTTCGAAGGGGTCCTCTCTTGCCATACACTGCCAATGGTGCCTACTGTTCGTTGAGGGGGTATTTGCTTGCGATAGGCGATGCTGGCATGGCTGGTCACTTATAGTAGGAATATTCCGGATCCCAGTTTCAGTGCATACATACCTTAGTATGATTACCGTGGACAGTGCCGTGAGTAGACAGGGTTGAAGTGAAAAACTTTCTCCAAGTCAGGTCACTATAACCATACATGAATCAGTAACTCACAACCCTGGTCCGTTACATTCCCAGTTCAGATGGCATCATATAATAACTACACAAACCCATTCTAAACTGACCCTACAGGCAGCCACTCAAGGACATGATTACTAGACAGACAGTTCCATCTGGGTAATGATGTCATAAATAAGAAGAAAGACTTGCTCGGAATGCCGAGTGTAGAAGGGTCACCCGTATGTTCTCCTCATAAAGTTTTCTGCGCATTGTCAGGTGAATGCGGACTCGTGTTCTATTTAAATATAGCGAACTGGAAATTATCTCAGCTAGTTTACTAGGACACTAATCACGCACCGAGATGGTTCTAGGAATGATGCATCGTGTGATAACTCATCATGATGAGATGGTCATGGCTCGCACAGTAATTTTAACATTTTCTCTGTTGGAAATGCCGCCAGAGTTAATGTAATCTCACCTATAGCAGAGATGATGTGCGTCAACTGTCAGCCCACACTCGAAGGTAATCGGTGACCGTTGCATGGCGTACACACTCAGGAGCAGGTGGGAACTGAGCAGTTGCAGTCGCAGAACCTCGTGTTCCGCGTATTCTCCATCCGCGATTACAAAGGGTGACAATTTCTCGTGGTGACCTGAAACAACCAGCTAAATACAGTATGACATGGAAAATTATGCCATCCCATATACCTATTGTCAGGTCACGGTTTAATGGTTAGAATACACGACTCACGCGCAGCGAGTCGTGGATTTGAATCCTAGAAAAGTCAATAGTGGTGGCAGTAAGGGCATCTGATCTTAATTCGCTCCTGAGCTCCAACAAAGTCTCCCTGTTAACCAGGGAGCAAACTCCACGACCCCGCACAGGGATTAATGATGTGGAGTATAAACTCAACGAACCCGCACAGGGATTAATAATGTGGAGTATAAACCCCACGACCCCGGGGGCGGGACAGGTGCGCGTCTCATTTACACTGACCTGTACTGTATCCATACTGATTTACTATGTCCAGCATTATCTGGCTGGCACTCAAGTTCAGCTGAAATCTGGGTACGAGATGAGAGATGTAGCAGGAATCTACCTTCATAGCGGCAACTAGTACTGCGGGTGAAACCATAGCAAATACGCTGCAATGAAAACACAAACATACAGCCCCATTCTTTGGGGAGGCTCACTGGGATAAGAGAGAACATAACCCCCCTTAATCTCACGAGGAAAGAAAGAACAATTCGGGCCATAGTTATTCGAGCCACTCATATTCGTTTTGTACAAAGTCACGCTCACTATCACTGCAATGAATACGGAGTTGCCTCCCTTTAAGACTGGGGAACACAACCCCGAAAATTTGCCAACCATTAACTGTGGCTTATAGCCCCTAAAACTATCATAGCCTGATTACGTCATTTGCGTCATTTACAGATTCATCCCACTTCTCCCCTTGGTTTATCACCAGCAATGATTATATTCCTTGGAAGAAGATTAGCATTCCTGTAATTATGTTATTGGAGACGTCAATCATATGACTCAGAGCCCTTGGGGGGTTTGTTATGGTATAGTGGTCTAGGAGTTAACTCGAAGGAGGCATGATCGAACAGATGGATGTGAAAGCAGTTCTAATTCTAAATCCTCCCTATGTTCCTGATTGTTACGTCACCAAAAGCTACAACTTTACATAATTTCAAGACTAGGCTACGTAATGATACATTACAGCAGATATAGCTGTTTTCGGTGCTGACCAGGACTGTCAAATGGACTCTGCTTATCTGACTAGTGTCTTTGAATTATGCATTCTTCTCTTCATGGACCTAATGTAAAAAAATACTTCTGGTCTTATAATCCATGTAAAATAAAGTTATCAAATTAAAGACAAGACTCACATGAAGTCACTTTCTCGGCTGTCATACTCCTCATAGTAGTGAATAATAATCCGCCATGTTTTAGCGGGAACTTTCTCCGCTGAGAGAGTGACGGTAGTCCCAAAATGCTCATTAATATCAAACTGTGAATGAGGTAGGAACTTCTCCCTTAACTCATTCCAGTAAAGCAGCTCACATCGAATCTGTGGACAAGAAATAAAGCGGCTCACATCTGTGGACAGGAAATACTCCAATAGATGGAGAGGGAAGAGGTCACGATGGGCTCTCGTATCTAAGGATTATAAAAGCATTACTCCATCTTAGCCAAACTCGGTGAAGTCGTATCTGATTTGGCAATAAAGTCGTAATATTTTTCCCAACCTCTTTTGAAGCGATAGCACGGTGAGATGTCACCGTGTAGAATTGTCCCCCCCCCGGTCTTTGGCTAAGGGCCAATCTTTACCTTATGGGTTTACACTGACCTGTATATCCTGTGGCACGAAGCTGGCATTAGGATCAGCGAGATAGTCGAATGGTACAGGATTAACATGGATCCCTGTGAGGAAACGAGCTTCAGGATAACTCCAGGTCAAGCTACTGTTAGTCTTATCACTGAAGAATAACACTGTGTTAGGTTTAGCCAATGCTCTCTCTGTGAATAAAGGGTGAGAATTCAACAGTGACTATAATCGGAAGAGCTATGGCCTGCCAGCAACTAATACTCGCACGGAGGAGGGCCAACTAGTTATAGTCTTAAGGCAGGAAGTTTGGACATCTTTTCAGCCATTGTCTGTCCATTGCTAGATGTGGTCTTTCCTCCTCATTATTCACAGATTGTGTGTTGCCATTGAGGCGGGATTGAGCCATTTTCTACCACTTTGGCTCATGACGAGTTGGCAGAGTGAAATACTCCACCATGGACGGGAATTGAACCCGGGCCACAGGGAGGACAGACAGTGAGATTCATTCATTTTCCCACTGAGCTACCATGACTGATTTATTTAGTTATAATGTATCATTGTTATTATATAATCACACATTACCTTTATCCAGGAGATATTTGAAGGATCCCATTCTCAGGTCATCTTGGTATTCCACAGTAACACTCTGGTCTTCCTTCTCCATGGACGTCTTCCTGGTCCGACTCGGTTTGGCAGTCCTGGTGAACTGAAATAGATATGAATGAATTGTTATATAGGAACGATATTGCCTTTATTCTGTTTACACTCTACATTAGAGTTTGCAGAGTGGCGCACCCTGCTACGGAATGAAAATTCTAGGGATTCCACCTACTAACGTATAATGCTTTGCTCGTTGAGCCATTCGCTCACTCGGTGACAACATTGCTCACTTTGGATCGTTATTACTATTGATTCAGGTCCCAAGACGGATGCAAATATATGAATATATGTCTGGTATCTTTAAAGGTTGGATGACGAGGCAAGTCTTTTTTGGTTTATCAGAATCAGTGTGTGTCAAAACCTACCTGAGTCGAATAAAAGTTCCTACTGAGCAGGCGAAGTAGTGAAAAAATACGGATAAATCTTGGAATTCTCAAATGAACTTTCATTCAGTCGAAATTTTCCACGTGACGTGAATTGTCGCAAAAGACATCACAGCGGGTCCACGTTACTACATATGCGCGCCTGCGCGATGGGTAGCCAAAGTCCAACTTCTACAACTTTGTCACACTTCTGACTACTGGGATCGAAGTATGAGCATGAAATGGGCCCAAAAACGAAAACAAATACCTATGAATTCATTGAGTTTAGCTTAGTCCTAACTCTTAGTCTACCTCGCAATCAAAGTGAGTGATACTAACTCGGTGACCGAGTGAATTTACTCACCTCTTCCGAAAACGGTCTTTCAGTCTTAGTTTGTGTTCGTTACTAATAGCCAAACAAGTGCTCTTATTGCGTAAACAAGCCAGCAGTATGTTTGCAACCTAGTCCTATTCCAAGTGGCTGTCTGACGCTGTAATATGTACGGTTTGCTACCAGTTGAAGCCATGGCGTCAACTCTACCCTTTAGCATGATCGTTGTAGCAGGTCACGTGCATTCCCTGGGATTCCCGGACAATATCGGCCAAACGTGTCTCTCTTTACGCTTGTTTTGACAGACCTGGAGGTAGTGCTGTCACTCTAGACCCATTCTCAGCGCTTGTGTACAACTTTAGGAATGTGTCAGTTGTTATGAGGTGTTCCAAATATTGGAACACTCTCTGTAAAGCCAGATATAAAAATGATCAACTTTGAGTGCCTGGCCATTAACTAGTCATCAAACCTGCGATATTATACGTCATATAAATGGCCGATTAGGCTTCGCCTTTTTAAAAACGTTTTTCAGATGATGCCAATTTTGCCACCTTTAGCACAGATTTAAGGGCACTTCTGCTGTGTCTATCGCACTATAATTTGACTCAGGTAGGTTTGAAGACATGCTGATTTTAATCAGCAAAACAAAATTTGCCTCGTCATCCAACCTTTAACTCATCATCTGATGAATCTGAGCGTTGTACCCAGTGAACTGTCATGTGATCATTTGCAATGATCACATGGTTTTAATATGATCTGCTAACTCCGCCCCCACTCGTAGCAATCCTTCAAGCATACATATCAATAGTAGTGTTTTACTGTTAAATAATCTCTTGGATCTAAGCTCTTAGCTCTCATCTCTTGGATGTAAGCTCTTGACTCTTGTCGCTCTCTTGTTATCCCGCCTCACGTGAGGTAAAGAACGATCTATTAAACGTCTTGCTCAGCAAAGCTATGCAGTTGATTGGCTAGCCTAGAGAGATTACTCATAACAGACGGAGCCCTCTTATACCCAAGGCGTTAGGGCTGCGTTAGCTTGCCCGAAAACGCTCCATGTTTATCTTACAGATCACATAGCACGGAGCTGATGAGGGACACCTACTTACCTTCTGACTCAGTTCAGAGAACTCAGTAAGCCCCTCAGTCAGAAGTCTCACTGTCGCATTACCCATCCTCAGTGGAATGACATCAACGCTGACTCGGCAGCACACCGTACTGTTCTGACACAATATGGCACTGACATCCGCTGAATATGACAGCGGTCCACAGAGACAGCACCTGCTGTCGGGGGCGGTGAAGCACAAACGGATATTCTGTTGCTCCAGTTGTAATCTACAGTCCAGCTGTTGGGTGTCTGTAATCATCAAACATTGATTCCCCGTGAAGTTTTATTGCCACATTAAATGATTACACAAAGGTCTTAGTGCTCACCTCTGTAGGAAGTGTGGGTAGGGTAGTGTAGGTAGTGTAAGTAGGGTAGTGTTGTTGAGGCATTTGATCGGAGCTTATACACAAGAAAGCAGAACTTCTGTTAGTTAGCTTCTGTTGAGGGTCATATATCATATTAAGCACCAATGCCGCACATAGCAGCATTAGTAGGCAATGGTAACTTACTAACTACCAACGGAATAATGAGGATACGTGAAGGCAAAGCATTGCTGTAGCACAAGAATGATGAAGTAAGTAAATAACACGATCGTCGCTGACACAGGTGGTAACTTACCGGCAGCGAGGGAGAAGGTTAGGCTACCGACTGTGCTGGGGATGATGAGCTCAATGACTTTAGTCTTCATGACAGCTCTCAGTACAAACTGGGAACAATGGAGGGAAAGAGAGCCCACCGACAGCAATCTGTACACATCCACTGCACCATGAGGACCTGTAATTAAACCAGTCAAAATGGAGATGCTGTAATTAAACCAGTCAAAATGGAGATGCTGTAACTAAACCAATCAAAATGGAGATGCTGTAATTAAACCAGTCAAAATGGAGATGCTGTAACTAAACCAATCAAAATGGAGATGCTGTAATTAAACCAGTCAAAGTGGAGATGCTGTAACTAAACCAATCAAAACAGAGATGCTGTAATTAAACCAGTCAAAATGAAGATGCTGTAATTAAAGCAACCAAAATAGAGTTCCTGTAACTAAACCAATCAAAATGGAGATGCTGTAAGCGAACCAACCAAAATAGAGATGTCGGAACTAAACCAATCATAATGCACCATCAGCTTCTGTGAATGAACCAATTAGAAAACACCCAACATGCTACAGGAATCTCCGGGTTTGAGGATACCCATATCACATACCGCTGGACTGCACTGAAGTTGGTGTGGTTTTCTCTTTTGGTGACGAAGAGGTAGGAAAGGCAGAGAGGAAATGCCGAGCGGATTCTATCAGTACTGACAGCACGGGCACTGGGACGTTCAGTCGGAATGGTCGCTCAGTAACCAGGGAAACAGTGGCTGCAAAGGAAATTACTGCATAATAGGGTTATAATGAGGCTGAAAGATAATTATCTACTGGCCTTGGGCATAGGTGATGCATTGGAATGCATAGCGCTGGCCGAACGCACGAATTGGGGGTATTGCAGAAGGTGCGGAAGAGAAGTCAGAAGCAACAATTGCATGTCTAAAGATGCCTCATGGAGACAAAGAAATCTTCTGCGTAGAATGGGCTTAGGCTTAGCCATCACATGGCAATTGCCAAGAATCCAGAGTCATGCATGATACAATGCCGTACCCCATAACTGGTAACTCATTGCTGCAGTGGACTGTGAGAGGACAGGATCCTTATACGCCCACACTCACCATTATCTAGTAACTGTGTGATGGTGAGCGTGAAGAGGGAGGGCATAATTCCTGTCTTAGGATCTGGTAGGCCAGCTTTTGTCTCAATTATCTCCACGGGGAAATGTCCAGCTTCCACTGGGGATGAGGCTGAAAACAGGCAGAGAAATGCGGACACGGAGTTCAGAATTAAGTAGCAAAAACGTGCATCTCAGCAGGTTTTTTTATAGTGATACAGTCGTAACATGTTACTGTTCCATCATTATCCGGTTATCCTATGTAACAGGTCAATTCTGTGAGGAGCTCACAGGCACAGCGGAGGGTGGCGTTTTGTGGGGCTGAAGTCCGCAATCTACCGATCTCAACCTAAATGCTCTAAACACACAGGTTACCCGCTATCTCATGTACAAATGTATTTTGGGGTCCGTTTTTCAAGTTTAAAGGATTTTGAAAAACAGTTTGTTTCTCTGATCAATATTTCATGACCACATGATTTTCAGTTCCATAGATGACATTATTTCAGATGATTATATTAGCAGCTAGGTTAGCAAAGGGCGATATGGGACCGAGCTCAAAGAAGCAAAGGGAAACTAAAACTTCTGGGTGTGAAATCAATGCTGATGGATAGCTGGAAAGCTGGAAAGCTAAATTTCTGAAAAGCTGACAAGCTGAATATTTGAATATCTGAATAATTGAATGACTAAAAAGCTAAATAATTGAATAGCTGAATAGTTGAATCACTGCAAAGCTGAATAGCTGAAAAGCTAAATAGCTCTCAGTTAGTGGTTTGGATGCCTACACAGGCATTGCCTAACCTCTCAGTCAGAGGGAGAGATGAAGCGGACACTTACCAGTTTCCAGGAGATTGTCAGCGCAACCGGCGCTGACTCTGATGTCATAGCATGAGGTTTCTAGGCGTTCACAGCCTGGCTTCGTAGATATAACTGTGTGTGGATGAGAGAAGGCAGCATATAGAAGAGGCTGTCTCCCTTGGACGATCGACACAAAGATATTCCGAGCGGTGAGGAGGGCATCAAATGGTGATACTTCTCTTATATAGGAGGAGATGGGCTGGATTGCTGACTCCCGTTTATCATTAACCTAGTGATAAACAACAAGAGTATATAAGAGGACATTTTGCACTCTTAAACATTTACTTGAGATCCTGATTGCGACAAATGTATTCCTTTTTACAGCTGCCTGAAAATTAATTATCTGTGTACTGTATTTCCTAAGGAATCTTGTAATGAGCATAATGTATTCCAATTGCCAAATGCGTGAAATGTTTTTTGGTTTTTGCTGGAGTATATAAGCCAGCCCTTGATGTCAATTTGTCAGTGTAATCTAGTCTAGTCAAGTTTAAGCTAGTCAAGTCTAGTCTAGTCTTGCAATAAAATCATACAGTCGACCAACATGCACCTAGACTTGGCAGTTGGAAAGAGTGAAACCTGGACAAGACTCAAAAATAGAAAAACTATGGTCGCAAGTAGAAATCAAAACCAAGTGTTACATCAGTCAGAGCGGTACAAGGTGCAAATCAACCCCTGAAAGGATGCTTTGAGTGGATACCCATTGATAGGAATACATGGATCAGCAATCGACCTGCAATATAAGGGTTACCTAGCGGACATTCTCATTAAGTTTTGCCATTTATCTAACCAGAACAGTTTCAATGGATTCGCTGTCAATTTCATGGAAAAAGATAAAAGCTAGGTAAATTGGATGCAGGCTAAAGCGGAGTTGGTTAATCTTTAACAAGGGTTAGACAACTGATATTGTTGGGTTGATATAATTGTAGCGATTCTGGGGTAGTTTATTTTTATTTGTCATATCAAACAATAATCAGTTGGTCTGACCTTGAGATTGACGGTTGCCAAAAAAAATGTGACTGATGGACCTACCTGTACTTTGGTAGGTCTGCTTTTGTGTAATGCACTGAGAGTTGTGGTAGCTAGTTCTCTCGCCTCCATGAGGTAGGATAAGAAAAGTCCAAGATGGCCATCTGTTATGACTAGATGAATATCCGATTGAGCGTTCAGCTCCATCGTATGGCCACACATTACACTCTACAGTCATTACACACATTACACTATATACAATATACAATACATACATATATATAATATAATATAATATAATATAATATAATATGATATAATATAATATAATATAATATAATATAATATAATATAATATAATATAATATAATATAATATAATATAATATAATA
>Ga0224501_10001370_pt1 | contig 18968 bp, 16 predicted proteins | sample SF_Oct11_sed_USG_4_FD_169105 | JGI IMG/M metagenome (GOLD analysis project Ga0224501, IMG submission 169105) | Sediment microbial communities from San Francisco Bay, California, United States - SF_Oct11_sed_USGS_8_1 | ecosystem: Environmental > Aquatic > Marine > Sediment | place: USA...
TCTCCCCCCTACCCTCCCCTCCCCCCTCCTTCCTGCTCTCCCCCTCCTCCCTTTCCTACCACCCCTCAGTTCACCCTATCACTGCTTCCTTTCAGACCATGTTCACAAAGATTATACCAAGACAACAATCAGCGACTGGGTTGACTAATCGGGCGAGTGAGCTAGTACAGCGAGGGGTACAGAGAGGGGTACAGCGAGCGCCTCACATCACTCTTGTCCGTTTCCATCGGTTTAGCTGGGAGATAGTTATCTTGGTATAACCTTTATTGTTCATCAAATAAATTAGTCCAAATCAGTTTCAGATCACAGATAGATAAAGTTATCGATGGAACGAGTCAGAGTTCAACCCGGTTACCACTATGGCCACACCTTCCTCACATAATGTACGTTATCGGTTCCAAATAATGCTTAGGGTTTGGAGGCTCGCTAGGATGGCCTAATGTCCCGTTCAAAACAAAAAAAATTAATTTAATAGAAAATGTGATTTTTTGTGTTACAGATAATGGTCTGGTAGACAGTGATGCCTTTCTTATCGCTGGGGGTATCATGGTAAGATGATGCTTCACCTTCGTGGCTTGTGTAGACTACTAACCGGATTTTCACATTGTTATTATTTTCCATTGCATGCGCTATGAATTATGTAATATGCCCTCGCTTGCTATTTCATTTTTCTGGAATTATTCATGGGTGTTTCAAAGCTACCTGCCCATGTTTGTGAAAAGCCTGTTGCTGGATATCATCTCTTTGATATTGCTGGCCACACGAGCAGCAGATGGCAGATATTATCGAAGGCGGTGGCAGATAATCTCGACAGCATGACAGTGTGCCGCAGCAGGTATCACACATTTGTGACGTACATATTTTTGACAATTCTTTTTGGTGTTTCCCTATAGAATTTTAAACTTGATTGTCTACAGGACTCAAAAAGTCCTGCAATCTTATTTTAAGTTATCCGTGTAAAAAACTTTTCAAATCAAATCGAAAATCGAAAAAACAACATTCGTAAGTGCGTGCATGTGAGTTTTATCGATACCACCTAATGAACTCAATTTCCAATTCAGTGCCGCATCAGACCGGAACTTTGATAACTCTTACAGGAAAATAATTATGTGACTGAACTTGATCTGTCCAGGAATGCTATTGAGGAGAAGGGGGCTGGTTATATAAGCAGAGCATTCACCATCAACCTCGCTCTTAATAAAGTCAGCCTTGCTGGAAACAGTATCCGCAATGATGGAGCCACACTTATAGGTCAGCCATTTACGGTACGTGATGGGTGTTGTATTGCTGCTGAGTTGCTTACCCGCTACTGAATCAAAATTTGTATATGTATACTGGTTCACTCAGTGAACCAGCCACAGACTTAGTTAGCACAGTAGGCCTACTCACTTTGAATCGGTATTAGTAGTGATCCAGACCACATTCTGCATGGGTACAAATGGATGATATTCAGTGACAGAATGTTATGACCCACACAACATTCTTTGCAGGGCCATTTCGCCGTCACTGAGCTGGATATTAGTCGGAATGGACTTGGCTTTCATGGGGCTTTATCTATGAGAGAGGCTTTAAAGAAGAACACAATAATGGTGTCATTGGATATCAGCCATAACAGGATAAACTGGGAGGGAGCTTTGGTAAGCTATCCTGATCTAAGAATAAGTTGGAGTTTAAAGAATTGGGTCTATTTAAATCGGTCAATTTTATCTTGAAATAAAAAATACAACCAAAATAAATACCTATTTATTAAGTTGATTTCATTACAAATGATTTTGGTTTCACCCAAAAAAATATATATTTCCAACTGTACTGTAGTACAAAAAGCAACATTCTAGAAATGCCCGCTTCAGTGCAGTGCATCTACAAATGACAAGAAGCGACATGAAAATGGAAGGTTTCATATATGAACCAATTTTGTGATGCGATGCATTTTTTCGCCTGTTTCTTCGAGCTCCATGTTTAGCACCTAATCTCATATTATTGTTATATTTGATCGTCCCCAACTGGTGAAGTTATGTTTTATTTTAGGTATTGTCAGCTGGGTTGGAGTGCAACACCACACTGAAGGTTCTCAGATTGGGTCATAACCCCCTCACCACTACTGGATGTATGGATCTGATAGACTCTATCAGCATTAAATGTACACTGAATGAGCTTGATTTGGAGGTTAGTATCATGGTGGATTTAATGCAAAAATGCCACAAGTCAAAGTGAATTAAGCAGAGTTTCAAAATCACATATAAAGCATGATTGAAACTGTTCCATAGTTGAGGCCATTGGTATTGGCCTCTTTTGGTGCTGCGTGTTAATTTACAACAGACAAGCTGACGGGTTTATACCACACAACTTTACAAAAACGGCATGCTAAAGTCATACCAGTAAAAAAATTGGACTATAACTCAAACCAGATGATCGTGGGTTAGCCATGAGCATTTTACCCTATCTGATCCTGACCTTCAGCAAAATCTCCCTGTAATCGGGTAGCGAACTCCATGATCACACGCAGTCACGTGGACAGTCTTGCGCACTGACTTTTAGATGCCAACAAAATCAATTGCAAAACTTTGCAATTATACTGTTCTGTATGGTAGACACCACTGAGCGGTCAGAAAGGGAGTGCATTATGTAAACAGAACAGTGTGAAAAAAATTAATGTGTCATTAAAATCATATCTGACAACTTGGGAATCTCGAGGGGGAGGGGTGTGTGACATCGACCTCGGGATACCTAGGTTTGCCACGTGGAAGTGGCCGCGGAGGCGTTGCCGCAGAGATGCACATCCCTGAGATCCCATGCTGCCTCATATATTTACAGGATGTAAATGTGATTCAAGAATTCAGGCAAGAAGTTCAGCGGATACGGGAAGTGAACGAGGCTTTCCGTGTGAGACATGGCCAAGTGGTGGCCAGTCACGATATACTTGGATTGAGAAAGTGTATGTATGCCTCTTGTATTTGTCTTTAGAACTGTAGGCTAGAAAACAACTCCATATGTTGCATGTGTCAGTGATTCATTATTTTATTTATTTCTTTGGAACTGAAAATTAAGAATTACATGCTAGGTTTGTTCAGGGTCACTAGGTGCATTAGTTTGATTTTGGTCAGATGCAAGAAAAACATAATGAGGCTGAAAATAATGAGTGGTAGGTCTTTTGGAACTTTGCTGTTAGGCCTAGATAGATGCTTGAACCTAGCAGAACACATAGTCACGATGTGGCCACATCCCGAGTGACATGTCTGGTTTCTCTCACGTTTTATACAGGCCGGGATATCCATCCCATGAATAAGATTGTGGTGTACATGCTTCAAAGGGAGGTTAGGCCAGTGGAGTTTTTGCGGATGCTTGATAAAACTGTGTCCTTCAAAATGCAACTACAAGAGTTTATAGCTAGATGCTTGGTAAGTGACCCACAACCAGGTGCTTGGCTCCAGGAATGTTTTGCCATTCGAGTTGGAGTATAGGTGTTATAAGTGTAGAAATGGGCAATAAAAGCTCACTAAGGAGACACTGTAATGAGGGAGGCTGATCACTCACTCAATAAGGAGACACTGTAATGGGGGATGCTGATCACTCACTCACTAAGGAGACACTGTAATGGGGGATGCTGATCACTCACTCACTAAGGAGACACTGTACTGGGGGATGCTGATCACTCACTCACTAAGGAGACTCTGTAATGGGGGATGCTGATCACTCACTCACTAAGGAGACACTGTCATGGGGGATGCTGATCACTGAAAATTCTCCTGTTCAAATATACCTTTAGACACTGTCCACCCCTTTTAAACCCTGATCACGAGCGAATCAATGATAGATGCTAAGAAGACTTTACCGTGTCAAAATTTGACTCTCAATAACTCAAGCAATAAGCTCATCAGTCAGGAGTGGAAAGTCCTAGCTGCATGTACCATACTCTTTTTCTTTTCTCCAGCCTTTTCTTTGTGCGGGATCATCGGTGAATGCAGACTCTTACCATGTGCATCATTTTGAAGACTAAGTAACTGACAGCTATCTGCTGAAAACTTAATTCTAAATAAACTGCTGAAACCAGAGAAAGTCTTTAGACTCTCTGTAACATTTCTGTTTAGAGGCTGTCTTCTGTTTCCAGTCAGTCGGCATTGATATTCGACCATATGAAAAGGAGCAACTGATTAACTATGTTCTCTCACATAAAGATACTGATGATACAAGGAGCAGGGATGAATATATCACTTACACGTAAATTGTAGAATCCACAGACTTACATTTCTATGTGTGCAAGCATCATTTGGTTTTGCCTCGTATTGTATTATCAACTCATTGTATACAGATAATATCACTAAGCCGAAGCTTTGTTTCCATAGAGGACGCGGATGGGCCTACTTTAGTCTCAATTCAAATATTTTGAAAAGGGTGAAGGCGAAGTGACATCAAAACTGGAAAAAAGCCATGGATAACTGGTCCTAAGCCCATACACCAACCGATAAGCCTTTGCCTCACCCAACTATTACATTGCAATGACATACAGCATTTACGGAGGGCCTGTGGGCATCCAATTCGAATTCGCTGCAACCTTGTCACCCTATTAATCCCATACAAGGAATAATAATTATGAACTGAATTAAAATTTCTCATTATTTTTCATACCCCAGAGTTTTGCTGGCAAGTATCGAGCATTATCTGGGGCAGGAGAAGAAAATTCGAATCGCTCAGAGGAGGAAAATAGTTAAAACAACCAAATACCATGAATCCTTGTTGAAATGTCCCCTGCCTCAAGTATCTATCGTAGAGAAAATGAACCAACTCACTGCTGGTAAGAAAACTAATCTTCGTAAAAAAATGTTCTCCATGACTGACCCCCACACCTGCCATGACTATCTTTTCAGTCTAGGTACCCTGCAAACGCGGGGGTGGCCTTGGGCATGGTCAATTGTGCCACCACTGCCCATGCAGGCTTGTGGCTTCACTACATGCTGCACCATGGTCTCCTACTATTGCGGAATGCCCAACAATTATGTGTACACACTAAAAAATGTAAGTTCATACACAGCCTTTATTTTATTTACAGGTTTCTATCACGAGCTGTATGACAGTGCAGATAAGCAGAAATTAATACTTAAGCGTCTGTCAAGAGCTGTATCTCAGCTCAGAGATAGTAGAACGGTGGTGCCCTGCCGCTGGCCTTGTTGTCGCCGGAAAGTAACTGGGCATTCTAAGACAAAGCTGAACTGAGGCAGAGTAGGGGAGGATAACTTTATGTATCAAGTGGACTCATTCACCTCAGCAATAACCCGCCCATCTCACCCAACAGAATCAAGTACGACACTATTGGTTCATTCTAATGGACAAATCTTTATGAGCAGCACAGGAATTTAATTAAGAACTCAAATACCTATTGTATTACAACAGTTATAAAAATAATAAAATTAAATATGAAAACCAAAGAAGTACCCAGTAGGATATCTGTTGTTTCAAAAGGAAGACGTGCCGGGAAGAGTTTCACCATTACAAACGATAAATCTGCGTATATTATTCTCTCTTTCATACGTTTCTGGAAATTCAGCCGCAATAACAAGGAATAAGGTGACGCTTTCCAGATCCATTCATTCTTAGGGCTACCCATTGCTGTCTTCCTTCAAAGTCAGCCGAGGGTCTGATGGTCTCCATTGGAGCCACACTATTCTTGCTGGTAACTCGCTGAGTTGGTGTCTCCTCTCGTTGTTCAGAAAGGCAGTCGATTATAGCAGAGAATGTGGACAGACAGGCAGAGCTATACAGCCGGGCTTTTACCGATTCCTCAGTCACGTAGACATCAATAAAATCATAGAGATAGCCCAGGTCTGCTCGAAGCTGTTTGGCACCCATCACACTAAAATACAAACATATACTTATGAAGTTTAATAAGCTACTACCCAGGGAGCAGTGGTGGCTTAGTGGTTAGGTTGTGCAACAGATTCATGCGTTTAAATCCCAGAAAAATCAGTGGTTGTCATTATTTTGCTTATGAGCTCTGAACTAAAGTCTTTCATGACCTTGTAAAGGAATAATAATGTGGAGTATGAAAATACACCTGAGGTTGAATGATTTGCACATTATCAGGCAATCACAAGTTATATACTTTTTTCTCACTGACCTGAACTTGACCTTGCGCTGTAAAAAGTACTTCTTCCATGAATTACAGATGCTCTCTAACACAGTTTCCATGGCACTAAGCTGATCTTCTGGGCAGAGATTCTTAGCCCCATCTGCGACAGGCATCAAAACTGAGTCTATGAGACTCTCTGCATAATCCTGCACTGAAAGCTCTTCTGCAAAATGAGTTTCAACACATTGTTCTGGTTAACACAATTACACAGGCAGGGTGATTTCAATTGGGAGGGGACAGTTGGGGAGATAGAGATCCAGTGTAAATGTTGTCATTCGACAAAAATATCCTATTGCTAGATATCTGCATTTTCAATTTTGTATAGGTACATGTACTGAATTCTAAGGCAGATGCAATACACTCGTTTGAGTTTATCATCATTATTGCCATCATTATTGTTCTAGGCAGGTACTTGCCCATCCTATTAAGTGAATCTCGTAACCCTGAGGCTTGTTGTGAAGAGGTATGAGCTAAGAGTGATGCGAGGAGTCAAATTCAAAGCGGGAGCCTTGACCAGGTTATGTATCCTTAGCTTGAAATTTGTTTTTGAGCGATAGGACCGGGTGGTTATGCTAGGAGCTCATGACACCAAGAATCTTTTGTTCAATGGCTAAGCAATCTGGTCACTGAGCTTATTCGCAACCTCTGAATTAGTTTTGCTTTGGTATAGATCAGTGACTAGGCCGCTTGGCTCAAGCTCAACGGGCTCTGAGTTCGAGCCTTGGTTATGCTGAATGCCCGCTGTAAGAATGAGGTCTTTCCATTATTCCTAGCTCCTACTGCCCCAACAAGCCTCGCGAATTTCATTTATCAGGACGGCCAAGTGGCCAAGCTTCCGAGTAGAATATAAAATGGAAATCTAAGACTCACCTCCGGCGACATTCCGCCGCCACAGTTTATTAGGTGGCATACGTTGACTAATTATCTCTGCTGCCAGACTGGCAGCTTTCTCTGATAGCTGGTGCTCCATCTTATCATAAAACTGAGACATCTGTGCCAGCTTGGACTGGATCTGCTGAACTTTGGTAGAAAAAAGATTTGTGTGCACCAGGCCAATCACGTTGGAGAGATCCTTTTGCAATATCTAAAAAATAATCATGGTCGGCATTCTTCCAGAGACCGTTCGACAGTTTGTGAATAGGTTTTCATTGGGTGACATGGTTTAGAAAACCTGTGGCCAAAAATACGATGCTTAGCTATGGCATGTTTTAAATAGTGCCTTTCTAATGTCAAGCCACCTATCAGCGATGAAAATCCATTATCAACACCGCTAAAATAAACACAGAGGAACACAACTCGACAAAACAATCAACCCATTGATGAGACATAACTGCCTCAAAGGAAAGCGCATTAACTTACAAGAAGGTCGCCATGAGTAATAAGCACAAAGGAAGATACTCTGTAGCTAGCTAGGAACTCTGTAGCTTTGCCGAGGCACCATTTCAGTGACAGATCTGTGAGCAGGCCGAGCCGCAGCAGAATATCGTTTTTTATTTTATACTCCATAAAGTGCTGATGAGTTGGAGAACCTGCAACACAGCTTGGATTATTGTGTTATTCTCATGCTTTACATGTTCTCTGACTGACACCAATCAGCTGTAAGTATTTCCCCTGAGAGCAGTCGCAGATCTGGTAGCATTAGCTTCTACTAGTCGGTAATATCTTCGTATCTTGAGACTATGCGCTATGTGAATGGAACAAATAGAAGAGAAACAGAGGATAAGTCGTTCTGAGCTGTGCTCCATGGTCACGTTGCTTCATGTTCATGTGCATCAAGTCTATGTGGAAATGCCCTTTCCACAGTGCGCATGTGAACGTAACCGTATAAAGTTTATTCCACACTGTCAGTCTACCTAATTGAGCCTAGATTCATCTAGAGAAGACACTGAACCAGTCTGACATTCCACAAACCGGTGACAGCAGTCGTTTTCACCCACCTTGATATTCCTTCTTGAGGGATTTTTGATGGGTAAGCTTTGGCATAGTAAACATAATGGCTTTCCTGAGTAAGACAGCAGTGCGTGTGCTTTTTCTGCCTTCATGTAGAGGGATGGGCATGGCTTTATCAGTCTGTATGGATATAAGGCAGCGAGAGATGGCAGCATCGCATAATGAGAGCGCTGACCGTGTGGAGAGAGTACATATCACCTGAAGTATCTGCTGACTGGCGTGACCAGTGAAAAAACCTGTAAAAATATAGTGGCTATAACAATTACGGCAATTAACAGTGCCCATAATGCTAATGTTAGGCATAGCAGGATGATAACGATTGAAGATGCATTAGCTCATTGTTTGTCTAGTTTTATTTGATAAACGTGCATTCATATGTTGACCAATGAGGGTTTGTACTTTAAGAAAAATGGAATTCTTTGTTTGACTGATAGGTTGAACCAGAGCTGGTTAGTCAGAAGAAATCAGAGCAGAAACTATTTGGGAGTCACTTATAAAGATTGGTTGGTATGCTCACCTTTTTTAGCAGCCACTTCAAGGCTTGAAGTAAAGACCTGAAGGGCAGCGGGAGAACATAAATCTACACATCCGATGGAACCTTTATGCCCACCGGGACGACTCCAGTTGATTTCATAGCACAGGCTATCTTCAAGACGGGCAGCGTATGACTTCCATAATGCATCATCGTATCTATAAAATGAAAGTGAATTGCTACAAGTCTAGTAAGCATCTGTAAGAGATTTTTCCAAACATCAGCACGTACGCCCGGAAATCAACGCAAACACCAACAGCTCTGTGCGAATTTCCTATCTCGAGGCCAATCCTGTTGCGTCAACGATCTGAAAAGTGCATCACAGAGGGCTCTACATATGCGCAATGGATAGGGCTGTATCCAAGCTTTCATTTGAGCTGGGTATTAGGCCCATTTGTTCATGGTAGGCTTCAGAATCTGAAAACAAGTGAAGACACTTTTGGCCATGGCTTCACCCCTTTAAAGCATCAACTCACTGAGAAGGACAAGGTACCGGATTATAGGAATTGTGACCATACCGAACAATTTGTTCATTGGAATACCAAAGCTTTGTTTTAAATGGTTCTTCCAAAGGTGGGGCTTGGGAATACAGAACTTACTTGGTGGTAAGTTGCCGACAGACCCCAATGTCATGGGAATCGCCCCAGGATACTGATTTACGTTTGTTGTCTCGGCGACTGAATGCAGATTCCTCCTGGATTATTGATGCATTACCTATAGAGAAGAAAGCAGTCGTAACTATGTGCGATTAGTGTACAGTGAGTTGTGGGAATTCCAACAAAGAGTCAATGGTGGTGACAGGGAAGACATCAGACCTAAGTCATCTCTGGATAAAGTTACCCTGTTCACCGCAAGCAAACTGCATGACCATGCACAGGGAGTAACAATGTGCAAACAGCTATTGAAAACCTGCAATTCACTGCTAACGGTACACTTTCCAACAACAACATTGTCAGGAGTCCAAGTGGTGAGCATTAGGAAATTCGCACCTTCATTGGGAACTCTTTGCTGGTCATTCGTGTGCAAGGTTGATGGACGGTTTTTCCTGAGTAACGTGGTCCTTTGGCATGTAATCTGTACAACTTTTCCTATATATTCTCGTTCCTTTCTACCAAAGTCTACCAATGGTGAGGCATGTGTGGTGAGGTCGGTAACGAGCTGCCTGCCACTGTGACGATTGAGTGAATCACTGAAATAATCCGAGGTAGTGTGCTGCTGGGTTGATGGTGTTGGTGACCTGTTACCGCAACCCAAATCCTGAGTCATGATTGGCTCATCCATTACTTTTCGACAGCATTGCTGTCTCATCATAGTTACCAACTCGCTGTGATTATCTAAAAAAGATTTGCAACAAATTAGTGCTCATACCCCCAGGTGAATTCCAATCAAGTGGACCAATTCAGGTTGGTCATGACATCACTACCGCTGGGACAGGGTTTTAATAGGCTCACATTAGAGTTTTTACATCCTGCCACATGACAAGTGTTGTTCAATAGGTTGTTGCTAAGGCCTGCCAGTGATGTGATGACACGAACGACAGAAACTGTGGATCAATACACATTAATATTTCACTATGGACTTTGAAGTGATATGTACACAATATCGGGTTACAACATTATCAAATAACTCGAGCAAAGATTCACACATGTACATAACTAATATATCCCCAACAGGGATAGTGGGGGTAGCTCGGCCGTAACGCACTAGGTTTGCGATCACATGAAGCCGGGTTCGAAACCAAGGCCTGATATGCCTCCGCAGTGAATGAGAGCTCCTCACATCAATTCTGGCTCAAAAACAATATAGCCTTCTCATGACGTGAAGCACTGATACTGACCCGACTGTGGTCCTCAGTGCTAAACCATAACTGGTATCTAACATCTTCACTATAACTATAAAAAGGTCATACGAGAAAGAAATGCCTAGTTGCGTGTTGTTGTGTTAACATCCCAATCCAGCTTTACCCAGCTTGCATTACCTTACTGTAGAGTAAAAGTAAAGCAGTTAGGGCAGGTACGTACCTACAAAGTGGCGAGTGATTGCGACAGCGGACTTAGCCCACTCAAATGCCAAGCTGTGCAACAGTCTAATGAAGTGCACTGATTTCATCGTAGAGGAGTCCATACCACCCATTGGAGGTTGTATTAGTCTGTGACCATTGGAATTATTCCCTGAAATAAATCAACCTTAAACCATTATCACAATGAAAGGTTTTGTGTTTTGAGAAGACTCAAGCCCAGTTTGGTCCAGTCATAAGGAGGCCTACATCCAGTCAGGAGGAAGAATGACTGCCAATGAAGAACAGGGGAGGGTAGTGGGGATAGTTTGACCAAACAGCAGTCTCCCTCATCAAGTTAGGCAGCATTTGTGGAATAAGCTCGGTTCAAATCCCGTGGCCATCAAGGGAGTTTCAGGCACATTTGGTCCCTTGCACTGACCGGCAATACAAACATATCTAAACTTACATAACGCTCAATGGCTAAGTTACATGGCAAACTTACCAATAGATGTAGGTTGATAGGAAGACATCATTTCGTGGGTGTGAACTCTAACCAATTGAATAAGGGTGTTATATTCCTCGATGCCCCGTACTATAGAAAATACGTCGTTATAGGTCAGCGATCGGCGATCAACATAGGCAAACACTTGCATGCCACACCGTAACAGTTTCTCAGTCCACCTGCAAAGGATAATAAGAATGGTAATGTAAATGGAAGTCCTCATTACTGAGTACGAGGGAAATCTGGCAAACCCTGGGAACGTGGGGAGCTTATAGTGTAAGCTGACTTGCCCAGGGCCAACTCACACACTGCTAGAATGCTCACTGATTTCAGTGTGGAGCATGTGCCACAGGACTGAATGGATTGATCGGTGACTGGTATATGAGAGTCAGATCAACATGATAAGTTCTGCGATGAAAAGCTTAATTGAAGCATTGCTTTTCCTGTCTACCTTGAAACTAACGTACCAGACCGCAGACTCTTGGAGCCGAACAAAGTAGCTGTTCAGGTATCTCATCTCCTCTAGCATGGATGGAAGCAATGGTCTGAGCCAGCGATTATTCTGTATCCGCTGTTTTATGCACATCCAATGATTGAGATGCATTCTAAACTCATCACATATCGAGCTCAACGCTGTCAAATTAGTCTGATGGTCTTCCAACTCTGCATCTACAACAACACACGCGCTCATATACATAACAAAAAAGCATTACCACTCCGCTACAAGAAACTGAAATCAAAAGATCAACCCAAACACACAGTTGCCATAATGATACAGAGGACTGTTAGGTGAACGAGCAGCCTTCGCCCGAGACTTCTGAAAGAAGCCTCAATTTTTGAGTGGGAGGGGTGTCAATCACGCTAGCTGACAGTGGCAGACAGGCAGGGCAGGGCAACACTTAACATGCTATTTATTTCGCATTCATTCCAAACCATACCCTTCTGTGTTCTGGCATATTAGTAAAGGAACAATGTTGAGACAATTGTATTTCAATTCAGGCGAAGTACAAACCTGATAGGAGAGTGAGATAAAATTCTGTGCCTACAATTAAAGTCATTAATAGCCAAGAAGTGTACTTGTGTGTGCACCAGTACCATTAAATCTACAAGGGTATTAGATAACCTTTGTATGGTAATTTTATATTGACTCTTGCATGCTCTTAGTGGGTTAAAGAAAGCGTTTTTCCATACAAACAGCCTTAAAATTTGCAAACACTTTATTTAAATGCTTAGCGCATTGCAATACTCAACCCTACCTCTAGAGTGATTGATCGCTTGCCAGGATGAAGTCTCCTCTTGCACCAGCTTTTTAAGATTTCGGATAAAAATCTCAAATTGGTGTATTCTGGTGAGAGAATCTTTTTTAAGTTGCAGTACGGCATGTCGCTCCATAAGCTGTCGCAACTCTGAGTATCTCTTACCTAAACTCACACCTTCACCGCAGTGTGAGAAGGATGATCCTAAACAGAGTTTATTTATCTTGAAACAAATCCGGTGCAGTTTTGGGTTAGTGAACAGTGTGTTGGGGTATTGGGACAGCTCATGCAATGTGAGAGTGCTCGAATCGCGTTGTCCCACACTTCAATGACATACCATTTTGACAACGTTTGAATGCAGTCTTTTTGATACATGAAAAGTGTTTGCGTAAAGAGTTGACTACATTTTCTGCCACTGGTATCGAAGCCCTGTCTCCTTCACAATCACTCATTCCTGACAAGTACCTCTGCGGCTGGATGTCTACAATCCAACAACGCATCCAAATAATGCGGTGGCATTATTTTGATCACAGTACTGGTTTAATAACAGCCATCTTTTCTTGGTTCTGGGTTCAAATAAAAAAGGGGCGGGTTGGGTGCGAACCTAGCAAGCCACTTTCATAAAATGTATGCTACAGAAAACTTAACAACCTATCAGCTAGTAGCAGACCAAGAAATGAATGCTGGTCGAGGGGTTGAGCTAATCGACTACTTGTTGATGAACAGTATTCTTAATCAAAGTGAGACGTAACCAATTTTTATTATGTATTACATGCTCAGAAGTGGTCCGATGAAAGGTATGTCTGTTGAAATCAATTTGAATGACAGTAAAAACTGTGAGACTACCAGCAAAACAGCAACCCTTGCCAATAAAAGCAGACACGCTCGAATTACGTACCGGATTCGGTCAGCCCTCATGAAGATTAAGCTAATCCATGTTAAGTTGTGAATCACTAACGGCCTATCCGTTCCCATATGACATTATCCCTCAATGGATGTATATGATGTAATAAAAGCAACTCAATATGTTCATTAGTGGTGTTGGCATTGATCATTGATTTTCTTTGAATGATCAAAGGTAAAAGCTTTGCAGATATCCCGCATAAATGAATGTGTCACTCATGTCAGCATTGCATTGTAGTATTGGTTTTCATTTTCTACATAGATGCCCGTGATAAATTATTCAATAGGAAGACATAAGGTGTGATGACACGGCTTTGTTAGAAGATGACCCATCCGGACTTTTAAACATACAGTGGTTAAGCAGGTGGTACATTGTAATTGCTCTGTTGACTCCTATATTTCTTATATTCAACCATAATGCTTTTGACTACGCTCATGATCTGTGGTTCTGTTATGTCCAAATAACTTGCCTTGCCAATCATTGTAAAAACAATTATGCCATAAACTAAAATTGATATATATCCTTTCCGTTCGTGACGCTGAAGCAAGGTAACCTGCATGAACGATCTAAACTTTGCTGTATTGATTTACAACAGTTGGGTCTGTCATCAGCTTAAAAATACCATCATCCAAGACGGAAAGTATGGTCAGGAATGAATGACGTCACAAAGACAGTTTAGCTAATTAACTTTGAGGATGACCATATCTAGGTAATCAGGCAACAACATGAAACCTGTATCATTTTCACTCACCATCGATGATATCACACCCTCTACGTGGCATACTCCATGTGTGTGCGTGTGTGTGTGTGTGTGTGCTAACACTCGAGCTGTTTGTTTAGTGCGTGAGGAATTTAAGACAATTAGAGCAAGGAAATTAATCTTGGCAGCTTTCGGTAAAAATTGAGCCATCATAAGCTTGACCGAGCATTGAAATCGCGCGCAAACTTAATGAGCATGATTCCAAGCTTCAAATAACAAATATGTCATCATCACCATGTTCATTTGTCGTTCTCGAAGAAAACTTTCTTCATTGTGGGTTATGTCTTGTTCAGATTACATTAATGTGTCGAAAAGTGCCTGGACAGTTCAATCTGGACTCTGAAACCGAAGCTGCAGATGCGGTGGTAGCGAGAGGGGAAACTGCTCGAGTGTTAAGAACACATTGAGCTGTTTTGAGCGTCCGCTGTACACTGTCCACCTCTTGCTCGCTTAGGGCAATACTGTTACAAAATGTACACCACTCACCGCAGGGGACGGGGGTGAGTGTCTCATCACTTGTATCTTCTCTGATAATATAGTCATACTCATCAACATCACCCTCCTCCTCATAATACGATGTCAGTGTGTTCATCCTACATCACATAAAATATGTAATCTATTGTAATGGCATGGTGAGTAAACGAATAACATTGAGTCCTAAAGTAAATGCTTGCTGCTAGTTCAGTAGTTGTCAATGATGTCTTGTGGCAAATACAATGTCCTTGATTGCCATATTGGCCTTGACTGAATCTTCGTGGGTGGAATTCGAACATCAAACAACCTCCTATTACTCATTGTAACGGAGACTATTATTGTTCCTGGGTGACTAGACCAGCAAAACTTTGGCGCGTCTGTTTAGAGTAACATAAACACGCGCGTACACAGGGTGCCTGACTGAGTTAATCAATTTAGTCACACTCTATGCCACTGGTCAGTGGTCATACACTAGATACGTGACACTATCAACTCAAGTCAAGTTGTTAGTGTGTGACCAGTGGAGTTGATACCGACTGAGTGAATGATTGATCGTTACTTATTATTGGGTGGATCATACTTATACTTCATAGTCATACTAATCACTATACTTCTTCTATAGACAGTGCAGTAGAGTAGTGGTACCAAAAATGTACTACTACTAGTAATACTCATGGCTATGGCTATGCGTAATAATTAATATGACTCACTGATAGTACTACACTACAGTCTACAGTACTACTATTATTAGTTACTATGTTACTAAGTAATCTATTGTAGTACTCGCCCAGTACTGTCTACTCTACACTACTCGCTAGTTAGTAGTAGTACTAGTAGTACTATTAGTATTAGTATTAGTATTACTATTACTTGATAACTTAAGTTATTGTAATTAGTACTAGTAGTAGTACTACTACTAGTAGTAGTAGTAGTAGTAGTACTAGTAGTAGTACTACTACTAGTAGTAGTAGTACTACTACTAGTAGTAGTAGTACTAGTAGTACTAGTAGTACCTGTACTGCTCATCTGCAGATAGCTGATCAGTGTGAAATATGAGAAGTTTTACCTGTCACTGTTAACGCAGATTAATATGTGTCAATCAGGTCTATGTGCAAATTACAGGCATGCATTAGACTACAGGAGCATTTTTGAATAGTAATTGTTAGACTGTCTACTGCCCACTACTCGGTTATGGCAATGCTTTGGGCGCCATGTTTAAACACAGAAAGCGGAGATTTCCGATCATGACGGTTTCTAAGCAACAACCCAGATCGATTTGCGACGTCCCAATAGCAGTCACTCGGACTATTTTTGTCCGCATATCATTCGCCGACAGCAAAAGTGGCGTAATTTTGACGCGACCTTGTGAACCCGCTGCTGCCCACCGCTGCCTCTGGTCTTGACGGTGCAGTGACATAAAGGACCTTTATGTCACTGGACGGTGCAAGACTTTTTAATCTTTGACCGTGCATCGAAGTGCATGACTTCTAATGGTCAGTCCAACTTCAAGTCTTCAACAGGCTGCTTCACTCGAACTGCTCCCCCTTTGCACAGCGCTCTGCTCCCTGCTTTGACTATGGTAAATGGTGTTCATAGGGTGTTTATTTTTCCCTTCAAATTATTGTCCAAACTCTTTCATCATTCTATTTGCAGTGAAACTCTGATCCAGTGTCACCTCTTACTTTGTGGTCCAAGGAGCATTGCTTGAGGGACTTCGGTTGACCATCTGGAGATGAATGCCAATATGTGCAACTTTGACTGGAAAACTTTGTAACCATCTTGGAAGAGTTTTTTTTAATTCTAAATTAAAACCCAAACTGCAAATCTACTCCCTGTAAATGTAATGGATTTTAGTTTGACATGACTCCAGCCCAAAACGCTTTCTGTCGCCGTGTAGGGCGAGCGAAGCAGTAGAAGAGCCAGGGCCTAGGGTCAAGCCAGCACGGTGGGTACTTCCTTCCCTTGGTGATGGTATGTTCGAGACATCCTTTGATGAAAAGATTTTGCCAAGATAACTATCTCCCATTCAAAGCGACGGAAACAGGCGAGGGTGAGGTGCCCGGTTTACCGGCCGCTGTACTCGTCCGTCCGATTAGTCCATCCAGTCTGTTCACGATGACCCATAAGTAAAATTCAGGTACAGAACATCAAACAAAAATTATACCTCTATCGGTATAATCTTTGCATCAAAGGATGTCCGGAATGTACTATCAAAGAACTGTGCAGGCCTTTCCAATTGACAGCTCGTATAGCCAGGTGACTTGGTGACCTGGCATGCGACGGGTGGTGGGGTGAACGAAGCAGGTAGTGCTGCTTCACTCGCCCATCCACTCGCCACTTGCCAACCAGCCAAGTCATCTGACCCCTACTAAATTACCACAAATTCTCTAATCTTCCCACAAGATTCACAACGAGTATAACAAGTTATACTACTGGTCAATTGGCAATCCCGATATTCAATGCCAATGTATGAAATCTCTGCTGTGAAATTGGGCTTATTCTGAGTAGAAGCATCTTTTTTCAGGAGATTGGTTATTCAATTTAAAGGTACCTATGTTTGTGATGGGTCTTAGTGTAAGTGATGAAAAACTTGCCCATGGAACTTATAACCTGGTGAGACATTATAAACTCCATTATTAGGAAGAGACAACTTCCACTACCCGTCGCTACTTTTAATGCATGTGGTCTTGACGGCCAATGTAAACCTTCAGTTTGTTAGTATGCATAATTGTCCTCAACCACTACAGCTGGATCTATATCTATATGCTGTTCATTGTCTCATTTTGCTTGTATAATTTCCACTATTTAGTCGCAAAACCAGAAATCAGCCAAATCACTGTTAATTTTAAGATCTTGTGATGATGAGACATAGTCCATAGATCTAGAATCTGGCTATAATCTTATGGCGTTTTTAAGTATATTGTTATACTAGCATTATAGACATTAGTACCCTGGATTTAGAGGTATTTTGTACTGTAATGCTTGCGCTACGTATGCAAAATCTTCCTATTATGATTATGCATATTTCACATTGAATCATGAATCGTAAGCATAGATGGTTAAGAGCTCCACTTGTATCTTGGGTGCGCAATCCCCCGTCACTGACATCGGAATTATTATTCAAGTATAAGGTAACGGATCAGCTCAATAGTAGATTGGTGCATGGGCTCACAATTACAAGAACCTCAGTTTGAATCCGGCTTGGTCATGGTACGCTCCCGCTCTGATAGAAAACCTTTAGCAAAAAAGATCGGTAATGATTGGATAATGGTCTCCCTTCGTATCCTGATCGAGGCAGGTGTTCGCAGAAATTGGCCTACTGTGTCTTTCAGTGCTCCCAAGGGTGATGCATTATTAGGTGACTTTCTGCCTGCAATGTTTGCTCTATGGAGAATCACGGTAAACTTGATGGGAGAGGCCCTTTGTTTAAGGTTGGGATTTGAAACCGACGAGTGTGTTGCGAAAGACAAAGTTTTTTTTCCCAAATTTAGAATCGAACCAGGAACCCTGATATCCACTAATCTATCGCTTCACCTTTGTATAATGATAAAAAAGCGCCTAGAAAAATTGAAGTGGAGAGTCCTGCATCGGATCGAGAGATATGCCACTATCTCCTACCTGGTTCAACTATTCCTATAATGATGCACAATAGGGATAGCCCATGTGTGAGCTTGATTTTGTTTAACACTGCGGGATGTCCTATTGATTTGGGATGCGAGACTGGAGGCCTTCAAGTGGCGTATTCTGTGACCACTCCAACCGAGAAAAGTAACGCATCCAGTCACCCAGACAATCAAACTTCAACGGTAGCAACATCCTATTGATATAACCCTATCCATCGACTTTTTCTTCAGATACATTTACATTTACCTCCTTCAGCCTAGCATTTCCATTGCACGCTGTCGGATTTTATTTGTAAACTCCTAAACCAGATTTTAAAATCACTCAGTGAGGGGATAATCCGCATTTCCAACATCCCTTTCTTGGGATTCTTGCTTCTGGGCTCTTTTCATCAGGAGTTTTTTTCTCTCAAATTTCCCAATGGGCAGACGTGCCAAACTGGGTACTATTCCCTCACTTCTGGGAAATGGACATAGGCAGCTTTTATCCAACGGCAATACAGCTCTAGTGGTAATGCTAGGGTTCATGCATATATATACTGTTTTCCTTACGGTCGGGAGACGTTCTCATTCTGTGAGCAGTATATAAAAAGTGAAACACTCAGCTTTTCATCTTTATGCACCTAACAGAATGCATATATGAATTTGGCATGATTGACCACTGGCGCGAGCGGGTCATGAGCTCAAATCGAGCGCCCGCAGCCGCACCCCACACCCACCATATGCCATAGAGTCAGTCTAAGCTAAACCAGTGATGTATGTCACTTGACGTCATTTAGTTTAGTCAGATAAACTGGCTCCTCGAATCGGAATGTAGCAAGTGGTGGGGCGCTCTAAGTAATGACCT
>Ga0224501_10001371_pt1 | contig 18943 bp, 10 predicted proteins | sample SF_Oct11_sed_USG_4_FD_169105 | JGI IMG/M metagenome (GOLD analysis project Ga0224501, IMG submission 169105) | Sediment microbial communities from San Francisco Bay, California, United States - SF_Oct11_sed_USGS_8_1 | ecosystem: Environmental > Aquatic > Marine > Sediment | place: USA...
CCGGTAAGCTATGATAGCAATCACTTTTACTAGTTACTAACATATCCCTGTCTGTTGCAGCCACGACTACCACTCCGACGACACCGTCCACTCCTCATGGTAAGTCTTTATCCGCTGATCGCTAGGCAATTTAAATAGCAGACAGTTCCCTGGGTACTAGAGAATGAATTGCAGTGTCTTCAGTTTCTGTCCCGGAGGGAGTTTCTATTCGAAAACCCAAATAAACTAAAGTTGTTAGTCTAGAGTCTACTAGAATTTCTCTGCCAACTAATAGCGTAGTCATATGCCAGATAGCATTGAGGCGAATGGTAGTGTAGGACAAGGGGCAGTCGCTGGGTCATTCATGCGCTAGAAGGTAAATCTGCGTTAGTAGTACAGTTTCTTAACCCTATATTGCAGCACAAGGCCAGGATCACTGTAATTTTGATGCCGGTCCGTGCGCCTATGTTGTTGGCACAGAAGGTTTCCGCTGGCAGCTCGTGGGAGGATTTGTGGAAGCGAGATCTCCAAAACGTGATGCCACCTCCGGCACTGGACAGTTCATGTTTGCGGACAGCTCTCTGCAGGTGAGAACATAAAGCTTTTGATATTCCATGTGGCCGTGACCGTTGATATTTGAGGACACATTGGCAAGCTAGGGCAAGCCTTTGATAGACTAGCAGTAGGGTGGAGCGGTAAGCGCACTGAGCCCTTGGACCAGCGGTTCCTGATTTAATTTCAGCCTCGGGCCAATGTTGTGTTTGGCAACACCCCCGCGTGTTTCGGATTCTGGCGTTGATCCACCCCCTAGAGTTACCCTTAAGTTTTGCACACCCCTGACGTTGATCAGGACATAAAAGGAATGAAATTCTAGGTTCCAGTTTAAGATCTCCTTGTGCATCTCATAACTGTAAGTAGTTGATAGTTAATACGAGTTGTTATTGTTTTGTTTTACCACTCTGGCCAGTTATTGATTGAACCGAGTGAGAAAATTGCAAGTTCATCAACGCTCCCACATTGCATCTAACACCTTTAAGTTAATTAAAACTACGCTTTACACAACTGAACTGACTGGGCAACTTTTCTGCATCTCACCCGCTTAAAGATATCACAGAAAACCTATTCAGGGGTGTTATTGTAATCTAAGATATTGAGGAATCTCAAGTTTTTCACCAATATCTAATTGTTCATTTCAGTAAACAAGATTTTAAGTTGTAATCGACTGGAATATTATAAGATCCAGTAATGTTTGTCAAAGTGAACACCTATCGAATTGCATTCTTATCACTCCTATTGTAAGCAGTAATTGATTTTTCAAGTTCACGATCACCAACCTTTGCTCTTAAGCCCAAATGCGCTATCCACTGACCAACAAATTAACTGAAAATGGAATAAATTCACCCAACTTGGAATGATAACATTGATTCCTTCTATGATGACAGTAGTTAGCCATTCCTACAGATTGCGTGACATTTTTTTCAGGGAGAGAGTAACATTGCCCGTGTGCAGATGGATCGCTTTGTAGAGAACCCAACTTCCTGTCACTCTATCAGCTTTAAGTATAACATCGCCGGAGAGAATCCCGGCAGCATTCGTCTCTGGCTGCAGACAGATTCTGCGGTCAGCATCAGGGAACTGTGGAGCACCAATAAAGTGACAACTGGCTGGACCGAAGTCTCAAGGTCATTCAGATTCTATAACCGATTTGTGGTGAGTGGGAATTCTGGATTATTGGGACTGTAGATTGGCTTGAACATATAATTTCTAACCGAAAAGCAATACAGTCTCATTTTTAAGATGTATTTGGTACTACTAGCGGATGATTCAGTTCACATTGTGACTAATATGATATTGAAATGCTCGTTTATTCCCCTCAATTAACCACTTAGTTTGGTTATTGGGTTGGGGGGGGTGGGGGCATTGCCTGAATGCAACTCTGAGCACCTGCAGTGATTGGCTCCATTGTCCATCAATATATGATAATAATTGCACGGTCTTCGTTGCATAACATTTACCCCAGTGGTCTGGTATGGGACGAAAAGGCCCCATAGCAATACTTCGCTAAGCACTGAACCGAATCAGGAATGGCCATAGAGTTATCCTCCCGAGAGGATGCTAGGATGGAGGAGAGAGTAACTCTGTGGGAGTGACCGAGTAAATTGCGATCACAAATAAAACCTCCCTGCAGGTGATGTTTGAAGCGAAACGAAACCAGGTTGGAGGAAGTGACTTTGCACTTGATGACATCATGGTTCCAGTGACAGACTGTACTAATGCTCCACTGTATCCGGACTCTCCGGATAGCACAGCCACGGGTGAGTGGGTGACAAGTCACTGCAGGGGATAAACAAAGTGAGTCACATTTCACTGCAGGTGGTGGCCACTTTGGGCGGCGGCGGGTCATAGCATGTGGTTGTCACAGTGGGTGACGAGTCACTGCAGGTGGTGGTCATAGTGAGTGGCAGACCACCGTGATAGGTGACAGGTTTGATGGGTGGCAGCACTATTGGTTGTAGCCATCATAGGTGGCCCGATGTTACACAATTAGCACCAATCTAGTACAAGTGTTGATCTGCAGCGAGTAGCAGGCCACTGCAGGTTCTTACTGTCAGTGGCGGGTGCTATTTGATGATATGTTTTGTACATTTTTTCAGAATCTACTGCGGGTGATTTCACCTCCATCACAGGCACTCAGGGCATGATCGTCTCACCGAACTACCCATCTTGGTATCCGAATGGCTTATCCCATATATGGAAGATAACAGTGACACAAGGCTCTACCATCAAACTCACACTCACCAACTCTGAGACTGAGATCGATAGAGATGTCATAGTGGTAAGTTTGGTAACCCTGGGGATTTTGAGCTAGCTTCCCTCTCAATATAAACCTTCATGGCAGGCAGACTTTACCTAAGCCAGAATTTTGTTACAACCAAATGGTGATATACTCTTGCTGTCTATCTGTAGGCATCTGATGTAAATGGTGGGGTGATTTTCAGAGAATCCGGTCGCAGACTCGGCCCTCTGGTGGCCATGTCACAGACCAATCAAGTGGAGATAACCTTCACTACTGACTCAAGCACAAATCTGATTGGCTGGAGTATGCAATGGGAAGAAGTCCCCGCTCCTACAACACCAACTACTACTACTAGCACCACCACAACACCGCCACGTGAGTTTAATCATTATTACTAGTCTTACTACCCTTGCAGTTTCATTGCTTACGGTCTTCTTCGCACTGCGACCAAAGCAAACTACATATTACTAATATCATTTTCACTCTCGGTTTTGAGTGTATCCATGTCACATGAGAACCATGGCTGCATGTACAAGATCCCCACATAAACCCATCACTTTAGACATACTCCCATCTGACACCCATAATAATAAGCTTTACTAGCACTAAAGGTTTTTTCAATGCTCGGGCTGCTCTTCAAAGACATTGATCAGTGCAATGACTGCGTAGGGGGTGGAAATTGACTCGTATTTTTGATGAACTATGTTATAATATGACCATGTTCTTGTAGCTACCGGTTATGTTGACTGTGAGTTTGATACGTTCTGTACTTTTACACGAGATATGACCTCAGCATATCGCTGGGCACATAACTCTGGTCAAGGACCCAACTACCCGGCAACCGGACCTGACAGTGGAAATAACTACCTCGTAGTTGACAGTAGCTCTACCGTAGTAAGTCTACAAGGATAATTTCACATCTCCAGACCTTAGTCGGCGGAGTGTAGAAATGGCCTACTGATTCACTGAACCTTTTGAATGTGGGTCACAACGCTTTCTACCTTTGCCTTGGTGCTCCCATAGAGAAGGTGGCTTTAAGGTTGTGTTTTTTATATTTACCATGGGAATGTGAAGAATCTATTCAGGACAGGATAACTATAAATGTCACCAGAACCGGGACCCAAACCTCCATCCTATCCTGGGCCAAGTGTCTCCACTTCACCCTTAAACCTGTGAATGGATAAGAGCAAGTTAAGATCATTTCGTTTTACGTGGATGGCAACACTAAACCAATAGCTAGTTTTAATGATGGTCCCTGGTTTTTCCCATCGAGTTGGCACTGTATGTGTGGGCCTCGTCAATCATCGCGACCCGATCGCGACAAGGATGAAAGCACAAAGTGGTGCACAAACTTGGTATCGAACCCAGGTTACCACGTCCAAAGCAGAATGCTCACTAAGCCACCGCTTCTTCCTTGGGCGCACCGTGTGGTGAAACAGTAAATCTCTTGCTTGCAGACCGAAACCGTGGCCACACTATACAGTCCTTATGTGTTTAACAATGACCACTGTCATGAGTTGGAGTTCACATACATGGCTCATGGCCCCAACCTGGGCTCGTTAGCCCTGTCCATCCAAGAAATGGGATTGGATACGCTGCAGCCTCTGTGGACATTTACCGGACCATCATCTGATCAGTGGATCACTCAAACTTTGACTGTAGCGAAGGTACCGGAACTGCGAGCAGTGGTGAGATGTCTATCCATGTCTCTGTGGCTAATAGCACTAGTATGATGTCTATGCACTAGTATGATGTCTATGGGAGGGGCGAAAAGCTGGGCTCTACCCTTTTTACTCCCAATTTTGAGAAGAAGGGTTACAACATTGCAATTTTGGAAAAGCTAGGATTTTCCTCTAAAGCCATGGTGTCAAAAGTGAGTGAAAATTTAAATCACATAAAAGGCGCGGGAAATTGCAAGCTTTCAATACCTCATTAAGCCAAATTGTCCATTTTATTCTTATACTGCACGAAGCATTCCGATTAATAAGGTTTTATAGATAACCACACGAAGTAAACACTTGGGATCTACACTACAGGTTTAGCCGGGTGACTGGCTTTCTGGCGAGATCAACCAGCATCTTTTGCCGTGGAGTTTAATCACTATCCTGCTTATGACACCCTCATTGTCTTTCCTATCTTGGATAGTAACTTTATTGTTTGCAGATTGAGACGAAGAGAGTTCTGACTGATGGAAGTTATGGTGGAGGAGACTTTGCCTTAGACAGATTCGCACTGAGACCCTGCACCCAACTCGCCTCAGCTGCTCCTGTCTGTAAGAATCGCTCGCCTGGTGGCTTGGTTCTGTTAAACGGGTGTATGCACGCCAAGCAGTCACCTAAGGCTCTATAGTAAGAGGCCCTAGGTTGGCAAGTGTCTTGTCTGCTACTAAATAAAACCATAGTGGGACAGAATGGGACAGAATAATAAAAAGTCATTTTAGCCGAAACCATCATGTGAAACTTGCTGCACGGCTGGGGTGTAATTTTCGTACATAAGTTGATGATTTTGTTGTAGACCTGGTTCACTCTGCCTTCATGCGTTTTAGACCTCAGGGGCTCTATTTTAGTAATCTCAAACTACTATCATATTTAGTAGATTAGTCAAGTCAAAACTAGAGGCCTGGAGAAAAGGTATCGTCCTGCGGCGTGTCAAGCCTGTTTAAAAAATATCTTTTGGTGGGTTTGAGTCTAGAACCTTTAAGCTAGTATAATCCTCTCTCTCTCTCTTTCAGTAAATGATGTAGTAACTTATCAGACGGGTCTCTCAGGAGATATCGAGTCACCGAACTTTCCAGAACCCTACACCTCTGGCGCTGGTTATACTCATACCTGGAATGTGACCTCGGGTGTGGGAGTACAGAAACACGACACCCGTCGGAGGAGAATCGTGCTGATTATTCGCGAGTTTGTGACAGAACCCTGCTGCGATAAAGTCACGGTAAGGATAGGAGTCGATGGTTTGGTTGGTCACCCACGACTATTAGCAAGTCATATTCTCCATCAATGTCTGAGACAGAGAAAAGGGTGTGGACAGGTCATTGTGCATGAGATAAATCTGCACAAACTAAAAAACTTGGCAGTACCAAATAGCACGAGGAGACATTATTATTCCTACAGAAACAGAGCAATGAAACAGCAAGCCATTGTAGAGGAAAGGACAGCTGCAGCATCCGGGAATTGTGCTGTATGGTGTGGGTGTCTGTTTTCATATGGGGCTATAATCTAAGTTGATAATTTTGCTGTAGATCTTTGACCCTATTGCGGATAAGGTACTGGCTGAGCTGAGCGGTACTGTCGATGCAAAAACTTTCGAGATGGCGGGCAATCTTTTGATAGTCATTTTCAAGACAGATGATACGATAGCCTTGAAAGGATTCTTGATGAGATGGGATGAACAGGATGTACCAACCACTACAACGCCAACTACAACAACATCCACTACCCCTCCTACTACAACACCCCATGGTTAGAAAGTACAGCAACAACATCATTATTAGCATCACTGCGTCTTACCTGAATAGTGTTCAAGTCAATTACCAATTTTTACTTGTGATTGCGAGTTGAAGGAAAAGAACATTAGGCTTTCGGTGAAAGTTTCCTATTTCAATCTATGGTGTGGTGTCACTTTGTTATTTATGATCATGTTCTGTTTATGAGACACCAAATCAAGTCTCACTAGTAGCACATGGTTAGGAGCCTTCAACCCTCACAGTTCAACAACATAACTATTGAACAAACCACATCTGACTGGCAGGTTCGTGGTGGCTGTGTAAGCCCAATTCGCAATGATGGTGACTTGCCGCTTGCTTTTCTGATATCTACCTTTTACCACGTATCTTTTGGCTTGTAGCTCAGGGTCAGGCACTGTGTAACTTTGACCAGATCCCATGTGAGGTAGCACAGCCTCCGAACTCTCTGCAGTGGGAGGTGGTGGGAGGAATAGTGAGCTCCCGTATTCCAGCTGCTGATGCCACTACAGGCACCGGAAACTTCATATTTGTCGACAGCTCAAGTGAAGTAAGTGTTATACGCCTCAGTTCAGGAGACTCTCAAGATTGTTTCGCCGAGCTACAAATAGAATCGAGTTCCTTCTGTCCCAGTAACTTGAGAAACAAAGGTTCATTTACTTTGAATTAAGAAAACAATTCAATAAAGCTTCCTCAGTATCAATTAAGGAGATGAGTGTACTTCGTAGTTTGGGTTATGTCATGTGCATGGGATTTATGTTTTCTGTGGATTAAATTTCTTTGAGGCAACTCTTGAAGGGTGACGACCGTAAAAAATCTTCCGCTGGACAGGTATTGTCCAGTTACACTATTGCCACAACCATCACCAAGCAATGATAGTTGGTCCACTTTAAGAGCCCATGATTCTGAGTTCCACGCTCATGCTGTGTTAGCTCAGCACTGATCCCTTTTCTATTTATAGGTGGTTGGTAACACTGCTGAGCTGATGCTCACACGGTTCATAGAGAACCCCTCCTCCTGTCATTCTGTAAACTTCAAATACTCAATCTCTGGGGAAAACCCGGGGGCTCTGAGACTGTGGCTGCAGGGCATGGATGGGGATAATCTAAAGGAACTATGGTCAGTCTCTGACACGACTCTGGGCTGGACAGAGGCCAGAGTGGTCTTCAGATACTTTGACAGATTCAAGGTGAGATCCATCATGTCACGGACTGTTGTACATAGACCGGGCAACTCGTGTGCTACTAAATGTATCTCTAGCTTTGATTATATACCATTTATGACTTGAGAGCAAAATCAAAATGTATTTGCTGTATGCCACACGCAAACTTATTTGATTTGTAGTTGATGTTTGAGGCAAAGAGATTGGACTCTGCTGGTGGAAGTGACTTTGCATTGGATGATATTGTCCTGCCCCTCACTGGGTGTGAAAATGTTCCTCTTTATCCCCCATCACCGGATAGCTCAGCTATAGGTATGTTGACTTTTGGCTAGTACCACTGACTCTGATTACTAACTGGCAGCTGATGAGTCGGGAATTGTCTAATCATGAAAACATTGCCTATTGATAATGTGCAAGCTGTACACTCACACAGAGCACCTTGCTCAATGAAAAATAAATATTGATTAGTGTGAATAGAATATATAAGTACAGTGACTGATTGTGGACACTGTTTTTAGGATTTAACGATGAAGGCGATCACTTGCAATCAGTTTGTGATCCCTGTTTTGTCTTTCTTCACAGAGATCCCTTCAGGACAAGAAACCGCAATCACAGGCACTGCAGGAGTGATTGTTTCTCCAAACTTCCCATTTTTTTACCCACATCAGTTCTTCCACAAATGGATTGTCACTGTATCCACCGACTCTACGATTGAACTGACTGTCTCCCAACTGCAGACTGAACCTACCAATGATAGGCTTACAGTAAGTAACCTTCACCTTCATTTAGTCACCTCACAGAAGTTAACCATTTTGAAATTCCGGCCAATCCCAGCCGTGGTAACTTTCCTGGATTAAATGTCACGCTTCTAAGTAGATGACCGGCAATGTAGAATTTCCCTAGCCCGGAAGGTGGTATGCTCAAGATGGACCCAACTCTATTCTTCATGTTCATCTTTTTGTCTCTTTGGTACCTTTAAAACTAAATGATTAGAAGTGAAAGATTACACTGTCTTCCTTCTCAGGCGGTTGAGCAGTTCAATGCCAGGAGCCAGGAGATATTTTCACTTTCCGGAGTTATCTTCTCCCCGAGAGTTTACCTGACGACTGGTAACTCGGTGACACTGGAGTTTGTAACTGACAGTAGTACAAGTCGTATTGGTTGGATGGCTGAGTGGAGAGAAGTGGTGCCTACTACTACCACTACTAGCACAACTACAGTGATCACCACTCCAGCTTGTGAGTGGCTCAATAGAGCTATCCACGTCCTAGCTGAAGATACAAGTTTTGAATGAGTATTCATTATTAAAGGCTATGGTTAAAGACTAGAAAGGATGAATAAGAGCTAGGTTGATATGGGGCTATATCAAGTAGTATAATAGTTTCTCATGGTAAAGCAATTACGATCTTGAGTAGACATGGAGTGTAAAATCTGCAGCTCTAAGCATGGCATAAGTTAGTTTCCCACCTTTTTGTAGCGTTTGGATATTTCGTGTGTCAGTTTGATACAACTCATCTCTGCGGCATGACCCAGACTGATGCTTCTGTTCTCCAGTGGGTTCATAAGAGAGGTGCAGGGCCTAATTATCCCGCTACTGGACCAGAGGGAGACAAGAATGGCAACAGGGGTGGTGGATATGCCTTCGTGGATAGTCTCGCTAATATGGTAAGTTATTTTTCTTGATTGGCACTGGTTAGATTCTCCAGTTAATGGGAGAGTGGTCCTTAGTGAGAAACCCAAAAAATAAGGAACACACCAGAAAGCAAGTCACAAGTCGGGTAAAATAAACCTTATTTCATATGAATAACATCACTAAACCAATGGTTTGGTTTTAGGATGATTCATGGTTGAAGTTCCATGGAGATGGCACTGTGTTTGGCCTCATTTATTGCCCTCTAGCACAAAGGGATGCACAAACCTGTAATTGAACTCGGGCTACCTGGTCTAAAGCCAAACGCTCTACCAACTAAACCTTGCTATTATTCCCCATGAAGGACAGTCCCCATGTTGGCGTATATCATGTCAATTTTCGTAGAATGATGACATAGCGTCGCTGTTTACGCCGGCAATCTTTAGTAATCTCGGTTGTCACAAGCTGCAGTTCTCATACCATGCCAACGGGAATAACCTTGGGTCACTCTCTATACTCATAGTAGCAGGTGAGTCACTCAGACACTGGGACTCCCGACTGAGTTACTCAGTCTTGACTCAATGAAGATGGCTAGCAGTCAGGGGCTCAAGCAGTGAGCTTTGATGGCTACCAGCTTATGTTGTGCTCTGAGATAGACGAATGGACCAGCATATATTGTTATATACCGACTGCAGATATAGAGACACTTCAAACTTCAATGTGCGGAGTGGAGCCCTCAATGATTTATTAGATCTCAAAGGAAAGAAGACCTGCCGCCACAAAGTTTTGCACGGCAAGACCCATTATACCAGAGTGAGCGCACGTGATCGTTTGCTTTGCTATGCCCCTATGTCTTACCCAATAAATGCCAACAGATTGTAATGCTAATGTGTCTTCTGCTCAGGTGGACAGGAATCCAGCCTCTGGTCCTCAGACTCTCAGGCATCGGCTGATTGGAGGACAGTTGATTTCACTTTCCGCCAAAGTGGAGAGTTTCAGCTCGCGTGGAAGGCCAAGCGTATTCAGCTGAACGGAGCTTTTGGAGGCGGAGACTTAGCCTTGGATGATGTGAAATTGACAGAGTGTGATGTCATTGATGCTGCTGGGACTACACCTGCACCAATGAGTAAGTGCATGTTACAATGGTTTCTGCTACCGGAGTTCTAGAATACTCCGGACCATAAATGCTCCGTATGAAAATTTTTAGAGCACTCCGGTGTTAACGCATGGGATCCCTTATATACTAGAGCATGCTATGATATCGCTGACTCTACCTTCTGGATAGCGACTGCTGAATATGACTGCGATCTTATTACGCCAGGCTTTACATTTCAGACAAACCATGGAAGAACACAACTCGGCTTAATTGTATCATTTATTGGGGAAATGGATTTTCATACAAACCTTACAGGAGGCACTCTTACTCGCGCTTCACAGCACAATACATTTAAATGTACATTAATGTTTATATTTAAATATATTTAAAGTGATATTTATATCTATAAAAAACTGAAGTTTTATTTCATATTAATATTTATATTTGCATTTACATTTACATCTACTCATATATTTATTTTCATTTTTCTGAGCCTTAACAATGGAGAGACAGCCTGATTCAAATAACGTGGATGAGGCGTTTATTGTCGAGGGGAATGACTATTTTTGAATAGCTGTAGAATGTAGGTTGATCCCGCATTGTAATACCCTACCTAAAATAGTGGGAAGTAGCTGAATCACTCATGTGGTCTCTCCCTTGTAGTAAATGGAGGTGTGAGTGTACAGAGAGAGCAGAGTGGTGAGATTAAGTCTCTAAATTATCCCAACCCCTACTTCCACTTGCTCGCCTACACACATACATGGGAGATTACTGGACTGACTGAGGGAAAACGAATCGCTGTCATTGTCCGAGACTTCCAGACAGAATCGTGCTGTGATAAAGTCATGGTAAGACAACTTTCAGATATGGTCACAATATGCTGCATCACACCACTGATTCAAATACTCAATACACTTGAGATCAATTGTCAAATCATCAATTTTATTTATGAGGGTTGTTTGTCCGAATAGAGTATGCTAACTTCAAAGATGGTGTCCATGACATGACTAATGGTACTGCCACACTAGACGATTTTCCGGACGGAAAATCATCGGCAGCTACGTTGCGGAGTTATCTTCTCTTCTTTAAGAATGCCCAAGCATGTACAAATTGGGGTTCTGAACTGAAATAAATCATTTTAACCGAAAGCAACTAACATTTTATAGTGAATAATGCTGATTCCAGACGACCAGTATCAATGCGAAGTCCAAGCTAGGTCATACTGGATAATTCTTTTAGCCAAAGCTTACAGTTCACCTGTGGCAATAAACCATGGTGTCCCACAAGCTCTTTAACTGGAACATCTGTCACCGTTTCACCCTTGAAAGTTACTGTTCATAAGTCCTCTCATGCATTGTTTTGTAGTTGTTTGATCCAGTTGAAAACACAACACTTGCAGTTCTCTCCGGTCGTGTCTCACCCAACACAATCATCTACACATCATCCAATCTTCTCACCGTGCGCTTCCAAACAGATGCAAATATTTTTGAGAAAGGGTTCCACTTGAGCTGGTTCGAGACCAACGCTCCACCTACAGTACCTCCTGTTGTCACCACGGCTGCAGCTGTGGCTGCCACCGGTGCTCAATGTGAGTATTCAGTAATATAATTGGGTGTCAGAGTAAGTCCAAGCATCACACTGACTGACTGTGTCAAAGTGTGTCAGCGTGAATGACCGTAGAGATTTTCCCAATGACGCTATTAGTTGAATCAAAAGGAGGTTTTCTGCTTCCTCCCACATGTCTCACAGAAAAGTTATTTGACTCAAACCTGCTGAAGATGGAAAACACCAAATGTGGCTTACCCACTGAAGATTGAACTGGGAACCTCTGGTTCTAAATCCATTTCTCAACCCACTCACACCCCCCCCGCGCATATACTCAGGAGAAATAGGCAGACAGAGGATGACATTTACCATATTTTCTGATTTTAGCTGGCAGCACGGGAGCATCCATCGCGCTTGGTTCAACGTCGACAGCGATTGTAGTGGTGGCAATTATCTTCTTCATCATAATTGTTGTTCTCATTATAATCTTGGTGTGGAAGAGAAAGAAGAACGCCAGCAACTCAAAAATCAATGACTCACAAGCAATCCTGGACTCTAGAGGTAGGCCTCTAGATATAGGCTTCAGACCTCTAAAGAAGTATAAGTGACAGGCCTCTAGATACACATAGGAGACAACCCTCTAACCATATAACTTTTTTATATTTAAAGCCTTCAGAACCTAGAGCCTTTGGTTTCGGGCGAGTTTTCAGCCCACAAAACTTTCCAAAAACAAACAAAAGCTTCATTATAGGCAGCATGCCTTTATGTGCTCACCTGACTCAGCGAAGTTCCCTAATTTTGGAGAGGAGATAGCAATATCCTTTTACGCCTAAGTTCCAACTATTCACTTCAGAGAACATCTTAAATCAAAAGAAGTGGGTCCATTCAATTTAAAATTGCTTGTATGTTCTTCTCATTTCTCTTAAAATTCAGCGGATTTTGTCCCCCCCTGTCATTTGAGTTTGCATCTGGTCAGAGTTTAGTAATTAGCAACTGAACTTGCTGTCTATCTTTAAAGCAGAGATGGGGACATGTACTGCAGATATTCATGATGTAAAGTATGGTGTCTACATATCCCACCTGACACATATTGTGGCTATAGCCGTTTTCCATGGTAATCACTCACACTCACCGCAGAAGAGACCGCTGCTCAGTCACTCAGTGTTAGCATGGCGTATTGGTATATCACTGATCTATAGGGGTATGCAATGGCCTAGGGGCATCCACAATATGGGCAGGATTGAAGGATGGTACAGTTGTTGAAGGGCCAAATGCATCAATGTGGATTAATATAAGAACACCATTAATTCTTCAGAAGTTGAGCATTCAATGATGAGCGCTGCTAATGCAGGTTAGGTGTGATTGCTGGGTGCAGCGCTATGGGCCCTTCCCATTGCCGAATTATAATTCAGGCTCACTTCAATTTTGCAGAAAAACTACCTTTCGATGACTGGCTGCCTCTTTGTTAGTAGCGTAGTTGTAAATCAGTACCGTTTGACTTGATTGAGTTTTTTTTAATCAATTTTCAGAGCCCCGGCTAGTTGAGGATGGAGAGGAATACACACCAGGACAGATTTACGGAAACTATCCAGGAGGAGCCACTAACAGACTGTATGATCATGTAGCCAGCCCTTACTACGCACCAAGCGTCACAGGTAAAACCATACACGAATCGCAGGCAGGCAACCGGTCCTAACTGTGACAATAGTACGAGTGCCGAGCTTGAAGGAATGAGTTCCCGTCTTGGTCTTGGGGATTATTGTTCTGTGGCTGAGCTTCGACTTCATGTTTGAATCTTTCGCTGTCAGTTTGATAGAATCACTAAGCATCTGGCTAGAGCTAGAAAGACGAGATGATAAGATAAGGGCTCAGTGGTAGTTAGGTTGTGAACACTCCAGCCACAGCTGCCCATATTTGGTCGTGATCTGTGAGGGTCTCTTGTTACTGGGAGTCCGCTTTACATCTGGATATACACACCCAACCAGTGTCCATGTTGCCAGATACTTTAGAGATGTATCCGCTGGAAAGGCGGCCATCTTGGCTTCGGGAGAAAAACCTGATAATGGAAGCGTGGGTAGCATCAGCAGGTATTCTAGCATGAACCGCTGGCATGGGTATGGGATGATTCTACCTTGAGAGATGGTATGCATGTGGAAACTAACAAATCGGGAATCCGTCACACCTGAACCATAAATTACTAATCTCAAGCCCCCATTATAATTAACAGCCTACCTGTAATGCTTAAAATTATCCTTCCCATTCTATGCGCATAGGATGAATCCATGCAGTAATGCGACCAGTTCAGCTTATTAGCAACCTTCCTATACCTATCAGTCACCCAGCGTGAATGGCAGGGTAACAACTCCCATTCATACGCATGGGAGGAAATCATCACTCAGTTTCTATTGCCTAAAAGCATATCCTCTCCAGCCATCTTTTAGATATGGGGTAATGACTGTCCTACTCTACACTGACTAAAACGCCATGAGCTTAAAATCTACTGTTTGTTCCATGGCTCACATCCTGTCTCACACATATTACCTCAGACCGTTGGTGTTATTTCGATTGTAGGTCACTCCATTATCGGCAGTCAGATGGGAGACAGCGGCCATTACAGTCTTGGATATTTTGATACATTTAATGTTGTAACAAATCCATTAAAGAAAAAGGGGAACAAAGGAGTACATCTCGACCAACAAGGTTTGTCAACACGAAATTCACAATAATCGAGAAATTAACAAAGCTCATCTCTAGTTTGACTGGAAAGTTGCTCATAAATTAAGGTGACGGCTGCTACCAACTTATACGCCACTTTTCTCTCCTCTAGTTCTGCTGATGTTGATGTAACATAATGCCGCAGCACCAAAAGGCGTCAACCAATCAGTTTTTACCCAGTATTAAAGCAACTAACTTTCACCCAGTACTAAAGCGACATCAATCACAGCATACAGTTTCATAGCGCAGTGATGGTGGTCTTTGTAAACACCCTAGTATTGTTGTATTTGTACTGTTTGATTGCCATCGCTTTACAAGTAAGCCTGATCTTATACGGATGCATTTCAATAACCAAGATACGGATATTTCTGTGGTTAGACTGGTCAGGTGACATGATTCTCATTTTTCTCTTCAGGTCAACCGGCAACAGGAAAGAGAAAGAAGAAAGCTAAGAAGCTACCTTCCAAACGCTCTGCTCGCCGTCAGGATAACAGTATTATCTCTGTCCCTGATGGACACGGAAACACAACCCCCGAAAGAGTGAATCTGCGCAGTGACAGTGCCGTTATGGATGATCCACCTACGGCATAGGTAGCCCCCTCCCTCCAGTCATATTTTGACCAACAGTTGTGTCAAACATGCAGTCGTGTTGTACCTGCTGGCTAGTCGTAAGTGAACAAAATCGCTGACTGTCAATATGGCCATCACACACAGTTTTAAATGTGGCTGCCATCAAGGGCTAGCAAACAGACTGATTGTCAGCCATTATGCCTGCCATCCTGTCAGCACAATGGCTTCACCTCGTCGTAGGATCTCCCTAATCAAATGCCATACTTCCAATTCCATTTTTATTCGCACACTGAGGTTATTACATATTTATGTTGAATGACCTTCACCTTAAAAATCTGTTGCTGGCCGATCATTACCCCGCTGTCGGATTTCTATTTTTGTACCGATGATTGCTACCACTGATTATCCGCTCCTACTGATGAGTGATTATATAATATAATTTCCTGCAAATGCAATTCTTCACAATCTTCTGGATAATATTTTTATAGCAGCCGCTATCCGTCCTTTGTTAGTAGATGTGTAGTGAAACTTCTATTTTCTGAATTTATTTCAACTTGCGCACATTTTACGATCGAAATATAAAACTAATTCTATATTAACCAAAGCTTATACTGGCTCATACAATTGTGGCAAACAAACTGGCGTCTATTCACCACACGCAACTGCCCTGCCAGGAGATCAGGTCTCCAGACAGCGACACAGTATGTCACTGGAAGACAACTCTGTTCAGAAGGCAGTTGGGGTGATCTGTATGAATCTGGGTTTGGGCACGATATCACTAAAGTCAGCCTTCAGTGTGTAGGCTTGCCTGGTAGCCGTCTCTGGCACTAGTAATTCCTTACTAGCCCCTGGAAATCGCAGAGTCGGCTTCAGATGGACTGACAGGAAGGAATAGCCACGAGGAAGCCTGCAAAAATGGCAGAGAACAGCTCAGTCACTGAACAAATCTCCCACGCGTTTGAAAAATTGACTTGATCTTTCCAATAAAATACAATTTGCAGAACTCCAAGCTATTTCTGTCACTATGGCAGGGTTTTACATACTACCATTCAACGCTCTTACCACTGAGACAGCTTATAGGATCTATTTAATATGCGCAGCTAGGAAACTGGCTCCAGGTGTGAATTTATTATTAAATTCAATCTATTGTTCTATTCGGGCACTCAACCATCCTCTTTGACAGAGCTCCTAAGCCTGAGGCTTGTTGGACTGGCAGAAGCTAGGAATTATGTGAGGAGTGCATTCTCATGGTGGGCGTTCAGCATGGCTAAGACTTGAACCCAAAGGTGTTCAACATTGAGCCAACAAACAGATGCTATTGGGACCCTGTCCAGGGCTGAAACTTTTGGACTGGATCTTTAGATCTTGAGTCAAGTACTCTATAGAGCTCTTGCAGTCAGCTAGGAGTATAACCGTGACTAACCTGCCCGCCTGACTGGCCAGGATAGCATCCCTTAATGGCTCAGGTCCTTTCAATGACTTATCGCAGACAGCTGGTAATTTACCTGGGCGCTGCGGGCCAGAGCAGCCTACAACAGAGTACATTAGAGTGTTCACGGGCTCACCGGGGGATGTATGGTAGTCTATGATATAACCGGGAGCTTACAGAAGGATGCGCGCTAATCTACCAAGATGTTTCTTTGGGGCTATACCAGCGAACTATATTTATGCTAAAAGAGGCTATGGAAAAGGATAAGATAATTTTATAAAATGGCTTTTTATGGCATGACTGTGATGAAAAGCCGTTCCATTATAACTGAACATTTAAAGGGAGTTTGGAGTCATGCAGATCTCAGGTAGATCTCAGGTTCCAGGTTCAATTTCCCAGAAATCCCCCTGATTTCTGATTGGCCTGTAATTCACCATCAATGCCAGCTATTTTCAGCCTCTGAGGAGTGAAAGCGAGCCTATATCCATGCCAAGCTAGATGATTAGAAGATAGTGGGGAACAGAAAGGGCACAACAAATGTGTTCCTATGGACCGATGTACGGACTGCACTCTGGTACCTCATGCAGGAGAAAAGCTAGAAAAAATAATGCGTTGGCATATAGGGCTTCTATTAGGCTATCAATGTAATGTAATTCTTTGGTGTTGACGGCTGACCTTGGGTGTGACCAGCTTTATAATGAGCTCTTAACCATTAGTCTTTTGATCTCTGAAGATTCTTATTAATAATTTATGATTACCTTATAATCAAAACTATCAGATATGGTATAAAAGGTTTCGCCGTAATGACTTGGGCAAGTTCAGATTCATGTAAATTTTGTGAAAAGCGTTAGAGAATGAAGCCTTTGTTTGCCACTTGGCCTTCCTATTTAACGAGTCTCCTAAGCCCGAGGCTTAGTGGAGCGGTAGGAATTATTTGTGAAGCTCATTCTCACAGGGGGCACTCAGCATGACTAGGACATCGCTGGCATCCTTTTGCCACAGATTTGATTCCACGGTGTGCCCCCATAGAGAAAGTTACCCTGTATATGTATCAGCCTCTTATATTTTGTATAGCGAAATGGTCCAAAGATGATAGCAGTGAGCAAATAGAGTGGCCTCTCCTGGGGGTGGGGGTTGAGACTGAGACAGCACCTTCTGGTCCTAATTACTATCGGCTATCTAATAAGACTGCATTTAGACAGTGGACGAAATTTGGAGTGTAAATGAGCGGAAATGGAATAGCGTGGAGAATACTTGGCTCGGCGAATGGCCCCTGAAACTGCCAACCAATTACAGCATAGTATAACACTTGGTTTTGTTATGATGTCCTCGTTGGGTTGCGTTGACTAGAGTTTTGCTGTTTTTTTGTTGAGTCGAGCCTAAGCTAGTTTTTTAATCAAGGGCATGATTTTATTGCAAATTCAAGACCGCTCTTCCGACTGCTCAAGACAAGACTGCCATATAAATATAAATTGCTGGCTTAAGTAGCTCAGCCAAACCACAACACCTTTCCGGGCTTGTCATACAGGATAGGATTATGAGGTCAACTTGGTCGATGACTCATCCTTATTCTTCCTTTGGAAATCCTACTAAAATATCCTGTTTTAATAGGCAGGGTAGTTCAGAGTTCGCGCTCGCATAAGGATGCGGGAAAAGTGCAAAACAGTCTGTTTCGGTATGTGAAAGTCATAGTCGTAGGCTTTTTGTATAGATTTGTGGTAGTGCCCTCGAGCCCTGATGATAGTTGCCAGGAATAAACGGAGTCTTGAAATTTTCTTCCTGCATTAGAAGAGGTCAGGATGAAGCTTATACCTTGTTGTTTACTCCGTTTGTCGTGTTTTCTGCTGTGTATATTCAGGGTGTGGCGCTGGGCGAATGGTTTACGGCAATTACTGCATACCAGGTCTCCCTTCCTGTGTATATCCAGTCCTCTCTTCTCTGTGAAAGCTTTCTTGTGATGACAGAACCCACATGTATAATATTCTGTGTGTGGACTGTGGTCCTGATGCATGTGCTGTAATAAATTGTGGATGGAATTATACATTGTAGGATTATTTTTTCTGGCCATCCTATTTAGCAGGCCCCCTCATTCGGGTTAGAGATTTGTTTTGGCTCGGACGATTATAAGCGAGGACCTAATTTTTTCATTGGGAGTATGACATGATCAGGGTTTGAATCCAGTCTGACGACATCAAATAGCAGCAGATCTATTCCGTCAACCGGTCAAAATAGAGGCAAATAACCAGGAGTTCAAGGTTCATTTCACCATATCCAAGTCTCCCAGTTTGGTTTTTAAAGTAACCGCCTTGAGTCCAGATGAGTGCTGACTTACCTTTCTCAATGCTGTGATCTCATTGAATCGGCTGCCGCACTTTATACAGTGTAAATATCTAGGGATGTTTGGCAGAGCGATCTTCCGGAATTTATCCAGGAGAGTGCAGTGCTTCTTATGATCATCTATCTCCGCTCGAGTCATTCTGTCCCGACCACAACTACAAAGGGAATTAAGGATAAGCTATATAAAGCCCTAACAGGGTTCTATGTACACAGACAA
>Ga0224501_10001372_pt1 | contig 18940 bp, 16 predicted proteins | sample SF_Oct11_sed_USG_4_FD_169105 | JGI IMG/M metagenome (GOLD analysis project Ga0224501, IMG submission 169105) | Sediment microbial communities from San Francisco Bay, California, United States - SF_Oct11_sed_USGS_8_1 | ecosystem: Environmental > Aquatic > Marine > Sediment | place: USA...
TTGCTAAGTGTCATCCTGTGGCGACCCCTAGTATTTTCAATTTTTATTTGTTCGGAGGACTTCCCCGGTCAATTGTCACTGCACGTGCTGGTAAGCAAAGGAATGCTGCTTCTAATGCTGGTCTACTGTTGCCGTCTGGCTGTGGCCGCGCATGCCACCTCTTCCTCCCCGTCCACTCCTTGGTCCGGAATTACCTTGGAAACCTACAACACGGATGGAGATGATCATTTTATATTAAAAAAGAACAGACCAAATATACATGTAGTAATAGGCGGAGTAAAAATGACACTCAAGTAAATGGCTGACCTCCGCGTCCTCCTCTGGGTCCTCCTCTGGGTCCTTGCCTGTCTTGGAAACCATTTTCTTTAGAGAATTTGTTGTTTTCTCGATCACCCTGGTGGCGATCCCCACCGCGGAAACCACCCCGATCACCTCCTCGGTAGCCACCGCCTCGTCCACCACGGAATCCATTGGTTGACTGAGTACCACCGCGAGGACCGCGATATCCACTTCGGTTTCCCCTTCGGTTCTGTCCCCGCTGTTGAAATCCTACAATATACAATGCATTTTACAAAAAGCTCGATAAAAATTTCTTTATCAACTGCTTCTAAAGGCAGGTAATACCTTATCCTTGTTGCGATGTCGGTAAGTATGAAATCCACAGCAACCTGGGAACACTTCACAGCCTCTGCAGAGACTTACCATCCACGCTCCAAAATAAAAATGAATTGAACCAACCTCCCGACCAGGACTTATGTTACAAGCTACACATACCGTCCTCTTGGTTTGCTTGATCAGGTTCTTGTGTATTTTGTGAGAACATTTCATTGGCTGGTGATTGAGATTGGAATTGGTGAGCCGCAGGGTCATTCGGCATGGGGATAGGAGCTGGAGCATCCTGATGGAAAGCTGCTGTCGCATCTACTGTCTGGAAGTCAGTTGGAGTTGGCTGACTGTAGTGCTGGTACTGGTCAGGCTGGGTGTACACAGCATGCTCTGAAAAAATGGAGATACAAGTAATTGTAGAGATGTCAAGATACTTGGTATGATTACAGATCATGAGACTGGCGACCTCGATCAAATCCACTTCACTAATGGCAGATTACAAAAGCTCGGTGAATCAGCCAATTAAAATTGGGAAAGTTATTAGTAACGAGCTAGAGATAGTGGGATGATCGGAGGGCGAGCTGCAGTGGAGATGGATAATGAGCACCACACAAATGAACTCAAGTCTAGTTTGCCAGCTGATGGTTGAAAAACTACCAACTGGTTGAATTGCAGACAGTAAACATTGTAGATGTGATTAAAATTAGTTGACAAAGGGTCTAACAATGGGTTAATGGATAGTGCACTGAGCTTAGAACTAGGATCCTAGTTTTATCTCCGTCAGCGCGCCAATTTGTCATCTCAACTTTGACGGATTTTGATTGCAACGTTGAATTGTGATGTTAAACTGTTTAAAAGACCCCCCCATGATAATTACATTTCCTATGGAGAGGAGGGGAGCCGTGGATCATCTTGTCAACAGGGCCGTGGTGTACTGACTATATATGTAAAAGGACATGATCCTATCAAGGTTTCACAACTGCCCAAAGATTGTTCAAATGTACATACCCGGAGTCGGCACAGCCGGATAGTGAGCTGTGGGCATTTGCTGAACAGCTACGACAGCAGGGTCCACATGGGATGGAGCTGCAATAGGAGTGATGGCAGTGTGAATATTTGAATTCAGACGCAACAATTAAAACTCGAGTAAAACACTGATGATTGGCAAACTAACGACAGAAGATATAGTCTATCCGGCTAAAATTCCAAACGTATATTCAGGCAGCTACAGGAGAGTTGATGTTGTGTATTGACCAGAAAAGATTCTCCTAGCATCTAAAGCGGATGAGCAATGCTAATACAAAGTTTTGTTGCGATTGGCAGACTTCAACACACAATGATTACCTCTGGTATGTTAGAGAGAGACAAGCCACATTGAGAAAAAGCTCACCTCTGCTTTACTTCGGTTACTGGGTCGGAAAAGCTTGTGGACATGACCATGTAAGTATCGACTATTAACAACAGGCTAAGCACGCGTGACCCATAGTCCCATCGGCACCTGTCTAGTAGCCACGACCAAAAATGATATTTTTCTCTATGTGGCCTGCCTACCTCCGACATACCAGAGGTTATTATCGTGCGTTGTATTATACCAATCTTTGGATTAGCATTGCTCGTCTGCCTCAGTTATTTTTTGGTCAGTACACAACATAAATTCCCCTGTAGCTGCCTGAATATACATTTGGACTTTTGGCCGGGTAAACTGTAGTTCACAGTTAGCCTAAACCAGATTTTACACTAGGCCACACGCCACACACAGTACCATCAATAGCAATGGTTACTCACAGTCCATGTCAATCTGAGAGTCTTGTATGAAGTTGAACATCCCTTGCACATTTTCAACGATCTTCTCAAAGGTCTTTGGAGGCTCATCGACCACTGTGTGCTCTATCACTTGTTTTGGGAAGGCAGGCACCGGCTCCTGGACGACTGGTTCTTCTGGTGGTAGCACTTCGCTAGGCAAGGACGCCTGCACCTCTTCAGAGTCGGCATGCGGCACCTCGCTTGTCTCCACTACCACAAACTCCTTCTCTGTGGTGTTATCACCGGTGTCTAGAAGCAAAAAATGCTCTTGAATATGCTGAGCACGCCCGAGAATCTTTTGCAGGAATGTAAAAAAACCTCCACAAAAGAGCTGGCCTTCACAACGCCAAGTCTGTGCTTGGATGATATGAACTCAGCCATTAATGATCTCAAGGCTTTGGCTATGTGCTGGTCTAAACCAGTTCAACAGATAGAACTATGACAATCACGCAGCATGTGCGAACAAACCTTCTTCGGTAGATGGCGTTTGATTGAGATAAGGGCAGTCCTGAATTTGAGACACAATGGAGTACAGTTTTTCATAGGTAGTTCCGATCACAGCCTTATCCTTAGAATCCAACATATGCTGCAGATGCTCCGCAGATTGATCCACACTAGCAGCAAATCTAAAGAGATTGAACACGGATGCTGTATTACAAACACCTTATTGTTGACGATGCTGACAGGATTTCGCTTACAAACTAGTTTTACCTGCTTCCTCTTTCGGGGCTAATGATCTTATAGAGCTCGTCCAGGTGATCAAGTTCCTCTTTCTCGAGCTTGACTGTGCCTTCGACACCACTGTTGAAAGCAGTGCGCGTTTCTTCCTCGCCCATTAGGTTCAGCACTTGTTGTAGTCGGAGAACACTTGCAAAACGCTTACGCTCCTCGATTACACGCTCCAATCGTTCCTGCTTCACTCGTTTCTTTTGTGCCTGACTAGCCTGTCGAAATAAAGCAATTGAATACAGTGAAACTTGGATAACTTGAACGACAGGGGACCACCAAAAAGTTTGAGTTATGAAAAGTTTGAGTTATGAGTTATCCTCTCCCTTTGCTTTAGCCATGTGGCCATCATAGCGAGTCTATTTCGTTCTAGTGTATTCCATTTCCTGACTAAACTTTCTAAAATTTAGGAGATTTACTTCTCATGTGAAAAGAAAACAATGAAATTAAGCTTGTTACACAAGAATGTAAACACACACAGCCGCAGAAAAGGTAATTTGATGGAACTAACAACAGTTAATCAGTTGAGTTATGACTAAAGGTTTGAGATACGTCCAGAAAATTATCATTACCCAAGAAGGGACCATGAAACTTGGTTTGAGTTAAGCAAGTTTTCGAGTCATTCAAGTTTCACTGTATATGGATACATGAAACAAGGCACAGACCTCCAACAGATGATCGCTTATCAACAGAAGACAGAACCTGATAAAAACTACTCACCTTCTGGCTAAAGGTGGATGACTGTTTAATAAGGTCCTTCAACAACTCAATTTGGGACATGACACCGTCCAGATGAGACATAGCTGTCAACTGTTCCTCAGTCAGAGTTGTTCCACTGGCCTGCTTGGCCCTATAGTCCTCCAACTTACTCTACAAATAACAGATTCACACAATATCAGGAAATCGTACTACTCCTCTAGAAATTAAAGTTGATTTCGAGGAGTTTCATTCATTTGTGACTGGCAGTGTCAATCGACGAGTTACAATCATTTGTGTGATTGATCAGGCCTTGATAATCATTCCATGAGTTTCTGGTCATGAAACTGGAACTTTAACCCAGAAATGAAATTTTAAACTCACTGATGGGTGTAGTAGGTCTCATGACTAGGGTTGGCTAACTCTTACTTGGACGAACATAGTAACTTCAAACACTAGTCTGAGCCTTGTACATTTTCACTACTCTTTTAAAATACTCATTACAGTGATTACAGACAAGGATAATCTCGCATTAAAACTTTGATTTTTTTAAATCACCTAACTGCAATACAATCAAATCAGGGGTTCACCTTCAGTTTACTTTTGTGGGGTGAATTAATCAATGATGGACAGGACTTCGATTAGGAGTCCGTTATTTCTTCCGTCATTTGTAAATTGCACTTATACAGGCAGCTTGTTGTTGCCCAGAGTCAGTAGGCATTCTGATTATACAGTAGCGACGAAGTTGCCGGGTGAGCGGGTTGGCTCAGTAGATGCTGGCTATGCCCAGGGCCAGCTCCACTCTTCCAGAGCACCCACTGATTCAGTGTGAAGCACCTGCTACAAGACTGAATGGGTGGTTCTGGGAAGTTGTGGTCAGTCGACCCAAGATCTTGACTCTAAATCCTAACTATCCACTGGTTGAAACCTTCATTATTTTTACCATGGTAACCCAACGCCACGCTAATTTGGACTAGAGGCTTGCTAAAGGTTCATACCAGAAAACACCCCGCCGGCAGTGTGACTCGAACCTGCAACCTATGGATTCCAGCTTTTTACCAACTGAGCTATCCTGGTTATACAGCTAGTTAACTTGTGAATGTAATCAAGCGCAAACAATAAACTAGTGTCTAAAGTCACCCTCGAATCTCCGCAAGCGTAGGCATCAACACGAAACAAAAGAATAGATTAGTTAGTAATTCAGCAAACCTGACCCAACCCATTCACTATTCAATCGTATTATTTGAATTTGATCATTTTGATGCAATTCTCTTTATTTATATAATAAACTAGTTGATACCACCAAATGAGCAATAGCTGTGGTGTAGACGTAGTACAGTAGTAGTTTATCATAATCATGTACGTGTGTACTGTGTCACTTGTCATGTGTGTGTACTGACTTCACAAACACTAATTTTTTCATGGACCTTGATGTAAAAAAGACCCCCTGGTCTTAGTTATTATGTTATCCATGTAAAATAAAATTATCCTACTAATTATTTAGTAATTAAAAAGTTAAACAGCTAGTTCTGACGCTATAGACTATAGTATAGTATAGAGTAGACACACACATACTCATAGTCATAGTCATACTGATACTGACATCACAATTCACATACTCACTGATATATCATCATGATATAATATATGATAGTAGTATACTAACTAATACTAGCCTACTCCAATACCAGGCCGCGGCGGATAGATTAATTTGGATACGCGGTTCGAATTTTTCATCATCGACCTGATCAAACTCAAAGACCGATTCATTGATTGAGATGGCACAGACAGTGAGAGTGAGTGAGATACTGAAGTGAAGCACAAGGCAAGCAGATTCAATTTTCATTTCATTTTCAATTTCATTATGATCATTATTCAATCAGAACAGACGCCACGCAAGTCGCCCAACTTGTTATACCTTCCTCTTTTCAAGGTTTCGGATTTTCTTCTCCATCATTGAGATCATGTTGTTGGCAAACTCTGTAGCATCAGTCATTGCCACAGGTTCCGATTTTGCGGATAAAGAAGGCATTTTATCAACAGGCAACAGCTCAACCAGCTCTTTTTGTTCCCTCACGTGCAAGTCAAATTTAGCGTTCACCTTAGTCATTGGAGGAAATACTTCATTGTTTGAATTAATTATTTTATTTCTTTTAAATCTATAAATTCTTAGAAAAAGTGCTATATTTCAGCTTTCCAAATAGATAACAGATTTCTCTAGCATTTATATTCCGTTTCTATGTCTAAAATTTATGTGACAGGGGCTGATGGGAGCAAAACGGGCTAAGAACAAGGTGTAATTCAATTCTGAATATTACAGCGCTACTAGATGTGTCTATCGTGCCGTCCCTTGTCAATCTGGACAAGTTTTATGGGCCCAAATCTTACCTAATGTTCTACTGTTTTACTACCAGAGATTTATTTTAGTAACCACAACAGGCGTTGAAGACCTGTAACCAATGAAGCATTCGACCGTTTGCCGACCATCTTTTTTCACGAGTAAGAGTTTCCAGTTCGGTTCGCTGATTGGATGTGAGCAGTCCTTAAAGATTCTGTGAGGTTTTGTGGGTCCGTGCAACTGATTTCACTATGCCAGCGTAGATTCTGCCTTGCTAATGAGGTGAGGTCTACAATAAGTGAAGTTTAAAATTTTTCATTGGTATATGCGTGGTGTTGAACGACCCATGTTGCATGATAACACCCCTGCAATCATCTCATGAAAGCCAAAAATGAAAAAATAGGGTAGAGACTAGTAGTAGTAGTAGTAGTAGTAGTAGTAGTAGTAGTACTAGTCTAGTGGTAGAGTCGGATTTATTACTATTTACTAGTATTAGTATTAGTATTAGACTTAGACCGTCTAGAGTAGTTAGAGTAAGACAAGAGTAGACGAGCCTTAGCCTAGGAAAATAACTTAAAATACACTGGATCACTCAATCGCTGATCTACCACATCGAATGTCTAGTAATATATTATATAATGATAATTCATTAAATGATTAATGATTAATTCATATTTGACTTTGAGGGGTCATGTGTATTGACTATTCTGTTCACAGACTATTGTGTTCAAATTAATTCAATTATTTATTAATTTAATGTCATAAGGCTGAGCAAAAATTACCATCACACGACTCATGTCATGATAATACTGAGCTATCGCTTAGTAGTTAGTGGTAGTCTTCTTACTCTTAGTCTTATTATTCTCTGGCACCACAACAAATAAAGTTAATAGTTGGTTACTAGTTCGCCCTATTTGGATGTTACTACTTACTATATTACGGTAAGTCCAGCTGCGATTGCTATACACATCTATGACGGTAAAACGATGTGTTGTGGGAGTGGAGTAACACTAGCAGTTCACCATGTTGACTGTATTCTCATGAACTTTGTGACTTTTATTTTAGCAGAAGCCAGTCAGAGAAGACGCTTATCATATCACCAAAAAAGCTCAAAAAGTATATGATGGTCGTTGAAGGACGGCTGATGCCCTCTATAGGGATGACAGCTAAGGAACTTTGTGAATTTGATGACTTGTGCACGAGCCTGATCATTGATCCCTATCTCAAATTCATGACTCACAAAATGAACACAAGGTGAGAACCTGAATGGTAAAACTTCAAACATGTCTTAGCTTTCCGTCAAACTCTAGCTGGACGAGACACAGCGTTGATAACCTCAGATCAAAGCAAATGTAAAACTGATGTCATGGATCATTTCTTTTTTTATCAAACTGGAATAACCGAATAGCCAGTTGTATTATGGAAACAATCGAATCCTTTCTGCTAGCAATAACCCACCTGGTAATGGCTACATTTATTTTATTTTGCTAGATTTCGACCGGTGAAAGGCAAGCAAGAGGAATGGAGAGATATTGTGCAGCAATATCGGATACATCAGGATATTGATGAAGCTATCGAAAGCTTTCTTACAAATGATTGGGTCAAACTGCAATTTCAAAAGAAGAACCGCCGCCAACTACAGCTTTTCAAAGAGCATGTAAGTCACTTCCTTTATAAGTAATGCGCCCAATACGGCTCGCAAGCAGTGCTTCATATTACCAAATGATTCCACCATCTTTGAAAACTATACAATTCCCTGGTTATCTCTCTATGTGTGCATATGTAGCCACCGAAGGCTGCTGAACATCTATACCCAGCAATTATCAAACTTGTAGATGCTGTATTCATAACTATGACTTAGTACTGGGGCTCAGTTTCCCTTTGTTATTGTGTTGTAAACATTGTCGTTTCACCGCAGATGGATGATACATTTAGAGTGTTATTCCTGGATAACAGAACAAACAGAATACACCAGTACGCATATTTCCCAAGTTGTTTTTGTAGGCCTTTCGTTATCTGAAGATGTTCTCAAATGAAGCTGGCTATGAAATCGCTGCATGCTACAGATACGCTCTGGAAGGAAATGTTGGTGGTAAAATCTGCGCAACACATGACTGGTAAGGGCTTCGGCTCCCAAGGTTCTCATCTCAGTCCCCATCTTCAGTAAATGAATGCGACATTACGTTATCGATTATCTAGACAGATTGTGATATCACAATGCATTTTTATGACATCATTCATGTAGGTGCAAAGATGAGAAAATACCCCTACTGGTTGGCTGTATAGCGGAGCTCACAAAGGAAGAGGAAAGTCAGCTTCTCAGGCCTGGCAAAAACGATTTCAGTGTCATGTTCTCCTGCCGCAAAAACTGCGCCCAGCTCTGGCTTGGACCAGCCTCCTACATTAACCATGACTGCAAACCGAATTGCAAGGTATACATATTTGCATTACAATATCTCATTCTCATTTCTGGCTTTGTTTTTTTGTAGATCAAGATTTTAAAATATTATGATGACAAATTATAGAATTAATGTTTTTGGTTTATTTTTAGTTTGTATCAACCGGAAGAGACACCGCGTGTGTAATCATCTTGAGAGATATAGATGTCGGTGAAGAGATCACCTGTTACTACGGAGATGATTTCTTTGGTGATGGCAACTGCCTCTGTGAATGCTCTACTTGTGAAAGGTGAGCGCAATACCACTAAAGATTTCAGGCAACGCACCTCCTTAAAGGTCACGGTCGAGGGTAGACACACTTTCGGAGTTGTGTACCCCATTCTAAAAGGGAGGTAACTCCGCATTCATTCCAGCGATAGCGAGTGGTCTTTTTCCACAAACCGAATATCGGTCATTCGAATAACTACTGCCCAAATGACCCAAATGGAATGAAACTGGGATCCAGTTATAAAAAATTAGTAACCTAGTGATCTTACTCCCTCATCACTAAGTGTGCACATTGGATAGGGCTTTACCTAAGCTTCCACTTGAGCTGGGTATTGGGCCAATTTGTTCATGGTGGGCTTCAGAATCTCAAAACAAGTGAGAACACTTTTGGCCATGGCATAACGTATTTGAGCATATGTGTTATTGTCGTTGCATTGCAAACCAATAGGTAATGAGGGCGGCATTGTCTTTTCTGTTATTAGACTGGAAACGGGTAAATTCAAACGATCGGAGCAAGATAAAGCACTTACTCCTAAAAACGGATATCGATTGCGCGACACTGAAATGAGGCAAAGATTCTCTACAAAGCGAGAAGACCACTTGGATGAAGTTGAACATATAAAGGAACCACAGAAACTCAGTAGCAACCCATGTAACATAGACTCAGGTATGGCAAAACCGTTAGTATTATATGTGCATTCCGTTTATGTCGAAAGACTTTCATCTGATGGGCGAAACCCCTTACAACATCCGCGATGACAGGTCAGTGTGTTATGTATTTTACTTTTAGACTCTTGGAATAGAAGATCTCAAAACTTGATGAAAAAATCGGACATTCTTGCATCCGATGAATTTAAATCTCGGTCGATAACTAAGTACGATGCTGAGCTGCTGATTTCTCAGGGCCTTCCCTTACCTTCTACTGGTTGTTCGACCAGAATGACTAGACACAGTCTCACCCGTAATCACACGTTACTCAACAGTGCCAGCACCGGAGGCATCAGTCACTCTATAGACAGTCCATGTACTGCATCAGAAACCACAGATCTCACACGTGTCCAGAGTAGTCCGTCCTTACCGACCAATCATAATCGAGAACGCAGGAAAGAGAAAAGGGTACCAAAACTAAAGATCCGTGTACATAGGATAAGTGAAACTGATACAGACTCTGGAAAGACGGACACAACACAAACTATATACGAAATATTAGGTGCTGATGAGTCATCTCAAGACAGTCAGTCCTCACAAGATGAGGGCATGCATGAATCCGAGGAGTCGGGGCCCTCGTTAAAACGAATCAAACTTCGGTTTGATGGCAAAGTTGATATGCTAGATATTGCGAAAGGAACAAAATCTGGTAGGAATGGTATGCGATGACTTCTACTGATCAGGTGCTCTGTGGTATTGTCGATAGTGTGCATGGCCAGAGCTTGTCTCTCGGTTTTATGATGTCAACTCCGGCAGGTGCATATGTTGATAGATGATTGTGGTTTGTCCCTTCAAGCAAGACAACCTCCTGTGGGTTTGCCATGCTTGTTGGTTGTCACTAGTTTTTGTGAGCTTTTGTTACCACTTGCATGCTCTTTTATTTCACACGCTAGTTTCTAGTTCACTTGGCAAATCTTTTATCAAACTGGATGTAAGGTTAAGTATCTTTATACTAATAGCCTTCTCACCCACGGCATTGTCATAACACTGGAGGAAACTGTTGTTACTCATCATTGTATATGTACTTGAGTTTTAACAATAAAACGTAAGTCGGTCTTCAAGAAAGGGGCATGCGTTTTTTATAAATAAGCTTTCACATCTGGTGTGTGATACATAGATCACTCAGTGGCGATGCGCACCATAGAACGCCAGTTCGCGCCGTTAAAAGCAGTCTTTTCCAGTGGTCAGACTAAAATGGTTGTAATGGCCAATGGCTATAAAAATGGGTGGCAAGTAGAAGCTCGCCACATAGAAAATAGAAAGCCCAAAATGCGTCAGCAAAATAACCCACCGCAGTGCATTGGGAGAATGGGAATATCAGCTACCATAGTCAATATCATTAACCATATCCTGATAATGGCCTCCTTGGGAGTCAATATTTAGCTGAGCAAGGGCGTCAATTATTTCCAGTAAAAGCTCCTTGCTTAACTGGCGTAGCTGATGTGACTGAGCTACCGTGGGGAACTGTTGTACTATCAAATCCCGAGCGTGCTTCTTCATATCCGCTGCGCCTAGAAAAATACACCAGAAATACTTAATACCCTAAGATTGCAAAGAGGATTATAGACCAGGCTTACACTGATCCTTTTATCCATATCTGCATCCACTCCACTGATCCAATCCGGCATGCAGTATAACTATTGACTGATGACTGATCTCCGACCGCCCATACTGAATAAGAACAATTTATATCCATACATATCATACATACCAATGCTATCTGCTGTTTCGAAAACCTGGACCACATTATCAGTAGACACATTTATCTCCAAATTCTGTTTGCAGTAGGCCTGTCAACGAAAGCATTAAACTGATGGTACCGATCCTACTTTCTCGTAATATCATACCCGAATACAGCAAAGTGTAAGTTCTTAATTCACAATACAGAAGAGTAGAAGTACTGGATAAGTGAGTGGTCATGTAACAGATGAGATGAACTAAAACATAAAAACTGAATTCCAAAGCCTGTCACCGAGGATGAGCAGTGTTTGTGAACATGTAAATTTGTGATCGGTGTGTCCAAGGTAGTCCTGAATAAATGCTCTTTTTTAATTTTAAAGTTTTCATCTTCGAAACCAAGGAGGCTGGCGTTAAATGTAGAATCAGACAAAACACTCTATATTTGACTATCAAAGTTAGTAGCAACATCACGAGACATGTTGGTTCGATCGACAAGGATTTCACTGTTCCAGTACGTACAGGCTTGCACATCAGCACCTTGCTCCTGTGAAATCATATACATTAATTCTGGTCAATCTGTGGTTTTAAAGTTATCCCGGGCTATGCACAATTTACCACCTGCTTCATGAAGGTTTTACCAAATACCCATAAGCATTGTTCTCATTCTGTATAACACGCTAGCAGTCTTACAGTCAGAGAACAACCTGAGTAGCCTTATGCTGATATGTGCTCTGAAAACCGAATTAGAACGACGTCATAGTGGGGCTTCATATATACCTGAAGTCTGTTGTTCGTGAAACCATAGAAGTGAGAGGCGGGAAACAGGTACAAGCTATCAGCAGGAGTCATTCGCACCTCACCATAGTAGATATATTGCAATAAGGTGTTGAGAGCCTGTTTAGACGGGACTGTATCACCTATTACAATCTACAAACAGTGATAATTACTACTCCGAACAATATGGCGAAACCAACGAAGTATTATTTGCAGCCATAAGGTTGCTCCCAACTATTTACATGAAGAGTAAAAAGAGCGAATAGAATTCTGTTTTGAACTTATTTTATTCAAAGCTTCGTGCAAATGTAGATATTATACCCATATTGGAGTTCGCAGTTGAGCGATTTACATGTGTCTTAGGCACCTACTTTTTGTAGCCTTAATGTTGCCACTTGCGAATGATTGAATTGAAGGGTTTTGATTTTAACCAACTTGTCAAAAGCATTGATATTAATTTCACAAAGGTGTTCTCAGTTGAGCCATTTATTTAGTTTGAGTGTGACTAATGATGTATGGTCCTTAGATTTTGTATCAGAGAAGATTCATTCTATTGGACTACTGGCACCGAAAGGCTTCAGAAATGACTGTTTTAATCAGTGGGAGGCGTGTGTTCAACAGTGAAATGATGATTATGATGATGATGATGATGATGATGATAATAATAATAACGATGAGAAGAGCGTCCTATGATAGAGGATTAAACTCTTACATTGACAATGTTGTCTTTAGGCATGAAATTCCGAAACAAAGCTTCGAAATAGCTACTTCTGGCAGCCAGAATCGCCTTATGGGCGGGAATTTTCTCATCTTGCAGGGCTAGAGTCAAATCACAGAAAGCTTTACCCTGTTGCTCCAGAAAAGATTTCATATCACTGACAAGGTCGCATGCTACAATAACACAGGATAGTGTATATTACAGTTATTATGTAAATCACTAAATCACTGCACAACTGCCCCCTCAGTTTTATAGTGTAATGCTTCACACTGAGTCACAGTGAGTACCATGGTGGAGTGGAGTTAGCCCCCGGTTATAGTCAACTTCAACTATATCATCAAGGGATAGTAATTTGACCAGAAGCTGAACAGTCAATACCCCAGATGGGTGGGTGCCATTATTGCACACAGCGTGTATAAATTACAACCTATATTATGATATTGTATAGATTATAAGTTACCAGAAGTGATAATATGATATTTCTGGAGATCGGGATATCATCTACCTAAAGATAAAGGATGGTCCACAGTTTTGGGTACAAAGTGCCAGGGTACTGCCAGATAAAAGTGAATGACTAAACGCGATACACTCACTTTCTTGTAGGTCATTGATCTGATTGGAGCTATGTGAAGAAGACAATGCTGGTTGTGTCATACTCGTCCGGATAACTTCCACCAAAAGTGACTTCGGTAACTCCTCAAACTCTGAACTCATCACAATGGCTTTCATATTGGAGCCCTTAACTATGAATTTCATGCAATGATCCTAAGGAAAATGACAGGCTGTTATTGTAAAAGATAAAATACATGTATGAAGCAATGAGCCAGTGGCTTGGTTGATCTTGCACTTAGATATCGGAGGCTCCCGGTGGCAATTCCTGGTGCGGGTACCCTCTTTTGAATTCAATAGCAATGTGAAATCAAGGAAGTCCACCCGTAGAAACTGTTTTCTTAGGGGCACACCAGAGATCATATCGGAAACAAGAAATCATAATAAAATATTATCCACCAAACTCAAATCCCAATAAAATTCAGGCACACAATCAACAACTTCACCAAGTTGCACAAAAGTATACCTTTATGAAATGAAGGCTCCTCTGGGAAGAATAAGTTAGGGTCACCAACACATTGCTGAGTGTAATATGCGTCTCCAAATACTTGACACATAAAATCTCCAATCTTTTCATCGAAAGCTGACAAGCCAGACTGTACACATCGATCATTGACTGGACGACAGCTGGAGCCGACGGGTCTTCACCTACAATCCCGTCGATGAAGCTCAAAGAACAGGTGCTTGGCCTCTGATCGAATAATACAGGAGTTGACGAGGATTGCTGCAATTCACAGCAGTGAAGATCTACGTAACACGCCATAAACTGCATTATTCTGATAAATAAAGTCCATAAAAGCTACAGACTGTTAGGCCAGTAGTAAGAACAGTCCATTATCATAGGCTCACATGTACGATATGAGTATACTACTTTTCTAATGGTTTATCACACTTGCACACTACTAGTCTAATGCGCGACATACCATTTCTGCTCGGATGTATAGTATCGGAGTAGATATAGGAGAGTAGGAGTTGGCAGGCTTGTGCTGTTGCATTTGGTAACACCACTTGTCTCAAACCTTCATCATTTCTTTCAGCATCAAGAAGCTTAGCCTGGAGAATCTTGGAGCGAGCAGCTACCATTGATGAATGTGCCTTGATTTCAGAGCGCTCCTATAACGAAACCAGGATTTGTGCACTCATAAATCCTGCAACAAATGCTGACCAGCTGGGGCGGGTACGGTATTCTCCATGTGTGGAAGGGTGAAGAGGAAATTTAGTGGATAGCACCCTCATCAAATTTGGATCAGTGTCAAACAAAGGAGACGTGCCTATAGAGGCCAGCATAGACCACCATTGAAACAAGCCTTTGGCTCAGTGATGCCACCGAAATCGATCTTATCTTATCCAACTCGACCTGAGCAGCACACCTTACATTCTTGGCCAATTTTACCTAGTAATTCATCAGAGTTTATGAAGCTTATTAGTGATGCAGTGATTCCACTGAAACACAGCTTATGGTACATTAGGCAAAAAGTGTTTTCTGCAGTTACATTTACATTGCAAAGCTTACCTCGCCCACATAAAATATGACATCACAAAACTGGCTTTCGTTCAAAAGTCGTTCAAAGTCCATGAGTAGTGTGCATTTTGGGTAGGATGATATCTAAAAAATGTAAGTTAGTTCTCCTGATATTTTATACGAGACAATAACAGTGATGAAAAGCAAAATAGCTCCACAAGTAGAAGCACAGATACCTGGAACTTGAAGATTTCACCGCTGCGAACATTATTGTCCACGGTTCCGCCGAATATATACATGGAGTCATCCACTACAGTAGCAGCATGAAAGAGGCGGCCAGTGGGCGTGTCAGAGGAGTCAGCAGGCCGAACTATGTCCCATTGTCTGGTAGTCAAGTCAAAGCTAGAAAATGATGTGACAGAGTAGAACTATTTTGCATAGTGTAGCGATGATAGGCCAATTACACCGTGCGTGCGTAGGTTTTGAACAAAGTTGTACAGCTTTTAAGCACAAGCTGTGAGTACAGCTGTAGGCGATTAATCTAGCTTGATTACAGATCTGCGAGAAATACATGAAACTCACACTTACTGCTGTAAGCTTTTATTCTAGCCTGTTCACTGGTCTGCTAGAAACACATGAAACTTGCATACAGTTCTCTCTGCTGAGTGCTCACACTGGAAAAATCCCGCTGCCTGAATAACCCACCTGTGAATATCATTGGGTAGTATTTGTCCTGTTGCACCACCAAAGATAAACAGGCATCTGTTGAAGGCCACCATGGTATGACCATATCGTTTACGCGGTGGTTGCGGTCCTCCTCTCACTATATGCTCTGTTGATACCCGTGTCCAGCTATGTGGAGTCAAACAAATCAATCATTCTAATAGCTAGAAATGCCTAGGTATTGTGGAATATCATAATTTCATCAGATCAGCACGCAGATGGCAAATAGTACATGCACATAGAACATGCAACAATTGCCATACAGTCGTTGTACGGTTAGGGCCACTATGTAAGTTGCTTTTTGCTATGTCCAATTTACTTTTGCACACAGAGAAATTCAGACATTCAGGGACTCTAGTAACTATAATAACGATATTAATACATGTACATAATTCATTCCGATTTTGATCGTTCAATGTTGAACCCAGGAAACGAAAGATTGCAGCATTACTGCACGCCAATATTGTTCTTGTTACCATCTTTTTGGAGACTGCTGTTGGGTTTTTTTCTGATTTGTGCATCAGCATTACAGATTTAACTGAGCTGAATCGACCTGAACTGAATTGACGGCACCGGTACTGACTAGGAATTCTAGAGTCTAAAACTATAACTACAACTCTGGGAAGTCCGGGACCAGAAATACAGGTACTTACAAAGCTGTGGTGAAATTGAACTGGTATAAATTGTTTGTTATTCGGGCTCCACTCTGGCCTGAGAAGACATACATGTGATCTTCACACACAGTCAGAGCAAAGTTGCAGCATGTTGGTGGAATATCACCATCCTGATCCACCTAAAGAGCACGAAGGGATTCAATTGAGCGTTGCATCAATGGATTATTTGCGAGGATGGCCACATGATCAGGGCTACATTGGGCTACAGATGGCCAGGGATGGCTTTTGGTTGAGGGTTGAGGAGCGCGCATAGCCACTTAAGGTTATCTGAGAACCTTAGTTTTGAGGAGATCCAAGGCATGTGGTCATCAAGAGTAATTCCTGTGATAGGATTACATTCAAGTTAAAGGGGTTTTAATTTACAAAGACGTGTTTGTCCAAAGATTCCCCGGGAAATTAACTGGAATCACATAGATACTGTGATTATTTAGTTCAGAAATTAGTAGTTGATGTGAGCAGTAAATAGGAGCCTATGGGTACCTGATTCCATTGTCTCGACATAGTCTGCGGGCCTGTGAGCAGTGAAACTGTCCACATGTCATTGAGTCGAGCATTTCCATCATATCCAGCGAAGATCCATAATTTATCGTTGTATATAGCGGCTCCATGAGCGGCACGTGGGACCGGTCGTCTGTAAAACAATGGGAGTTTCGTTTTCATGCAATACAGAACCAAGTATGAGCAACTGGTGAGTGTAACACATCAACTAACTTGAAACGCCTGTTAGTAGCAGGTAGCAACCAGACAAAAGGCGGCGTACAGTTGTACTTACTTGTTGGTCACTTCACAAAATTTATTCGTGCCTGGAAAGCTTGGGGAGGGTAGTTGTCAAATCTTGCAGCCTTAGAAAAAAACCAAGGTTTTCATTGCAAGATAGATTTCGAATCTTGGCTATCCTATTTAAGGTGTCTCCCTAAGCCCGGGTCTTCTTGAGTCAGTAGGGCCTTGAAATTATGTCAGCGCTCTTGTCATTGTGTCATAGCTATTGTCTTAGAAGTTTTCTTACTTTCCATGAAACTTCCATTCCACCCAGAGGCCAGAAGACAGTCTGTACTCATGCAGATCATTCTTGTTAGTAAGATTTGAGTTTGAGTGTATGTCTCCCGTATATCCACCTGTAAGTCAATATAAATAACTTGATACTCTGTTACAGTTAGGAATGGTTAGTCATAGCTAATTCTACTCAAAGCTTATTGGCAATAGTATGTTCTACTTAGCTGTCACCAGGAGAGTAAATGCTAGATTCAAATTTTTAGTGTCTCGGGCATTTTGACACATCTGTCAACTGGGCTCACAGCTATAGCACTCAAAGACCAAGATGGCTGCATTGGGATTTTTGGTTAGACTCTGAGAGGGAACAGGGAGAGAGAAGGTCCCATAGTCAGTTGCGACTGGTACATTAATTCACCTAGGGATTGGTATAGTCAGAAACGATAGAGATCAGCAAAACCAAATGCGATTCTTGGTGGTTTTATGATCATACTGCTAGCTTGTTATTAACAAAGCTACCATGGGGGCAAGTTACACTAGAGTAGCGATAGTTTCAGCTATTGACATACCAAACACAAACATGCTGCCATTGTAGAGAACAGCCGTGTGGTGATATCTTGGTGGCGGGGGCGCTTCTATCATCAATGCTCTGCCCCACGACTTCTCCTGTACATCATATCTCAACAAATCATTTAACATACTTTTTCTGTAAACCAGCAAAGGCCATCATCATATAAACGATAACTCTGTGATACAGTACATTCTACATCAATTAAATAAAATGCAGCTGTCTTACCATAACAAAGATTACGCACTTTTAGTATCCTGAATAGTCATTGCAAGGGGTAGAACTAGTGACGTACAGAATCTTTACAATTACTTTAACGCAGTGTCACTGATGGAAGCTAATAATATCTACTATAAATTACGGATAGCGAGAAACTATGCACCCCATACTCTCGAAGCCAGGTACCCCATATTCTCGAAGCTATGCACTCAGTACCCCTGGCTCGAAATCATGTACCCTGTATGCTCGAAACCATGCATTTCGACCGGAAATTTGACATAAAAGTGGAATAACCCTACAATTAAGATTAAACCCTTGACTTCTCTGCATTAAAATTAAATTTATTCTTTTCACTTTCAATACCCAGGTTGAGACATGCTGACATGATATTCTAATGTAAAAAAAGTTGGCGAAATTCTCTGTGATGAAGGTGGTGGAATTCATCCAATACATTGTGCCTTAAATTGATTATTGAAAAGGGAAACACAAAAGTGGTTCTATAGTTTGTCTCTCTCAGGTTGTGTTATACTGAAAACACAAGGTTTTAGCTTAATTTTTAAACATTATTGAGGTTATTCCACTTTTCTGTCAAATTTCTGATGGATGTACATGATATTTAAGGTATTGGGTACATAGTTTCGAGCTTGAGGTACATAGTACATGGTTTCGAGAGTACGAGGTACCTGGTTTCAAGAGTACAGGGTACATGGTTGCGAAGGTATTGGGGTACAGGGTACGGGGCACATAGTTTCTCACTACCCATAAATTACAAGTAGAGGCAATGGTTCTGCCATGAAGGTTTTAAAACTAACTTCTGGTTGGCTGACTGAGTCACGAAGTTTTCCGCAAAGGGTGAACGCTTATGAGAAAATAAAAATTGAACTAGCAATGTTCTTGTGTGATTCACTACATACCCATTGTCTCCCCCAAAGATGTAGATGGCTCCTTTGTATGCTATTGCGGTATGCTTACTTCTTCTC
>Ga0224501_10001373_pt1 | contig 18931 bp, 13 predicted proteins | sample SF_Oct11_sed_USG_4_FD_169105 | JGI IMG/M metagenome (GOLD analysis project Ga0224501, IMG submission 169105) | Sediment microbial communities from San Francisco Bay, California, United States - SF_Oct11_sed_USGS_8_1 | ecosystem: Environmental > Aquatic > Marine > Sediment | place: USA...
TCAAAGACCTCCGAGAAGAGGAGCGCTTCAAAAAGATCTCAGTCCATGATATTTCTTAAGCGATGGTTTTCGTATTCCTCTTAAATTTCTGAAGATACAAATCAATCTCCATTTTTGTCATTTTTTTCAAACAGCAGAAACGAAAGAAAGCTTCTGTAATCGAGGCAGAATTCTGGGATTATTTACCTTTTGGATGAAACTCTTAAGAGTTCTAAAATCGTATTGCGAGGAGTACCACTTTATTATCAAGTATTTAACAATAAAATCAGCAAGTTAGGGGGAATTTTGGATGATTAATTTTCAAAAAACTTTTGGGAATAATTGAGTTCATGCCTGCTCCATTTGAATCAGATTCTCCACTGTGATATAAGTCAGAAAACCTCAGTACGGGGATAGAATGAACATAACAAGGAGAAAAGAGTGAGAAAATCAAGAATATTTGTATATGCCACTTTGTTGTTTATTTTGTTAGGTCTCAACTGCTCTGGTCCTGAATCGGATCAGCCGCTTCTCACAGCCGAGGTTCCGCTTCACCTTGAAGAGCACTTGGAGACAGCGACCGTTACGGGCTCGGAAGTGCCCGAGGATATCCCCCAGCCGGTAATCTGGAGCTTCGACGAGGTCCAGCCTGAGTGGAAGGCACATCAAGCGCTGGCAGAGTATTTCACAAGATCAAAGGAATCCCCTTTGACACCCGAGCAGTTAGAGACCCTTCGCTCGCTGGGCTATATCCGATAAGGATCAGGATTATTCGAGCAGAAAGTTTGGAAAGAGGCTAGTTCCTAAGAACCCATAATATTCTCTCTCATAAAGTCTATATGGGAAATATACGTCTATACATACATACTGTCCGAATGTGGACATACATTGTTAAAAAAATGGACATTTAGTGTTTTATAAGCATTGGTAAACCCCATAAAATAGTACTGGTATATTTCTTGCTACTAAATATCGGAGATGAAATGTTTACGATATATTTAGATTATTTTTAACATAACTCTAAATTTTCAAGGGAGGTAAAATGAGGAATGACACTGTAATCAAAAGCCGGAGAAATTTTATTCGAAGTGGACTTACAGGTCTTGCTGGGGCCATATTCGTTCCCTCTGTTATCAAGAAGAATATAAAAACTTTTAACCTTCAGAAAAAGGATAGAAAATTCATCTATCGCACACTCGGAAAAACCGGAATCAAGTTACCGATTGTCAGCATGGGTACATATGATGCAACGAGTGTTACCAATAATGCGCTTGATGCCGGAATCGTACATATTGATACCTCTTCAGATTATAATGAGGGCAATGATGAAAGAATGTTTGGTGAAGTTTTCAAAAACCGTCCCCGCGATTCTTTTGTTATCGGCACGAGTGTTGGCATGTGGCAGTACAGAGAGGCAGATCAAATCAAGAATGCAATTTCTGCAAAAACATTAAGAGATTATATTGAAGGAAGTCTGCAAAGACTCGATCTGGATCACATCGATATTTATTACCTCGGCGGGATTAAGCATAAAGAAATTGCAGTGTATGAGCCTTATTTAGAAATATTGCAGGAATACAAAAAAGCAGGCAAACTTCGCTTTTTAGGCGTTACCACACACGCAAATGAGCCGGAAATAATCCGCACAGCCACTGACAGTGGGATTTATGATGTTGTCCTAACAGCATACAATTTCAGAAAGACCAACAGGGAAGAAATCAAGAAGGCTGTTGCATATGCTGCCGGTAAAGGCATTGGGATTATTGCCATGAAAACCCAAGCTGGTGTTTATTGGGATAGAAAAGATAAAACGAAAATGATCAACATGAAAGCCGCTTTGAAATGGGCGTTACAGGATGAAAATATTCATACAGCGATACCAAGTTTTAAGAATGTTGAACAATTATACGAAGCATTGTCTATTATGGAGAACCTCGCGCTGAGTCCGGAGGAAAAAGCCGATCTTCAACTGAACCAAGGCGGATCTCCAACAGGATTATTCTGCTCTCAATGTGAAGAATGTGTACCTCAGTGCCCGGCTGACCTGGATATTCCAACACTGATGCGCAGCTATATGTATGCTTATGGTTATAAAAACCTGGCAAAAGCCAGAGAAACTCTCGATTACATCGATCTCCCAAATGTCCCATGCATGGATTGCGAATCCTGCAGCGTAATATGTTCTTCAGGATTCGATATCAAAAGGAAAGTTACCGACATTGTAAGAATCAAAGCCGTTCCCGAAGAGTTTTTAATTGGATAGAGAGATATGTAGGTATCAATTCGTCTACTCGCCTCAATTACCCAGCAGCCCAGCCAGTTTCTTCCGGGCGTCCTCAACCTCAGGTATACCTGGGTCAGCATCCTTCCAGAGGTCGAGATGTTTCTCATAAGCCTCTAGGGCTCTGGAGGCAACAGTGTTGCCTCAGGATTATCAGTTTGACACTTAGGGCATTTAATCGCCATCTTCACCCAGTGTTGCAAGAATGACGGAAGGATTCTCGTCTAAGCTACAGAAATTATTATCATAACAGGGAATGTGATGTCAATTTTCAGTATTTGTTTCTTATTGAATTGAGCAATATCCTTGCCTTTTCCTGATTTTGGCCCCCTAAATCTATATGCCTTTCAAGATAAAATTTTGCCTTTTCCCAAGAATTTCTATCGAAATATATACTCCCGAGTTCAAAATAGGCTTCTGGATTATTAGGCTCTCTTTTTATTGCTTTTTCATACTCTCTTATGGCATTTTCAAGGCGTCTTTCTCCCTTATAAAGGGAACCAAGAGAAATATGCGCACGATAAGCGACGGGTCTCTTCCGAACTATGAGAGAAAAACCCAATCCATCCCGGGTATATTTTTTTTCTTTTTCATTTCTTACCGGTCCCGCATCACACTCAATTGCTTTTATCCATTCCTCCTCCGCCTTTTCCCAGGCTTTCAATGCCCAATAAGCACATCCCAGATTGTAATGACCTTGTTCATCGGATTCGGAAATTTCTATAACTTTATTAAATTCCTTCAAGGCATTCTCGTACATTCCTTCCTTAAAATAAACATTTCCCAATAAATCATGAGCCTCAAGAAAATTCTTTTTGTATTTAATTGATTGCAAGGCACATTCCTTAGCCTTTTCCATATTCCCAGAATTCAAATAGAGCTGCCCCAAATTGTAATTTACAAAAAAACTTGTTTCATCTATCTCTTTGGCAAAGTTTAATATCTTGATTGTTTCTTCAACATTGCCTTCTTTTCTCAAAAGAAAGAAGGATTTTTCGTTCAAAAAAATAGCTGCATGCCTGCGGATTCTCTCTTCTGTCTTTTTCAATCTCTCCAGATTCCTCTGTTTTAAGAGAGCCTCGTAATTGACTTGGTATTCAATGTTAAAATGAGTCCAATCCTCCCAGGGGATAAAGACTAGGGGAATTTTCTTTGGACTGTATTTTTGAACTGGTACCGATATTTTAAGCATTTCAAACTGCTGTCTTGCCTCCTCTAATCTTCCCAGATGAAAGGATGCCCTTCCTAAGTTTAGATTGGATTCAAAATCTTCAGGAATTTTGTCTATAACTGATTTCCAAAGTTCAATCGCTTTCTCCCATTTAAAATTGTTGTAACAGATGCAGGCTAAATTCTTTTTGGCCTCGATCAAATCTGGATTAATCTCCTGAGCCTTTGTGAATAAGGAAACTGCTTTATCCTCCAAACCCTGCATGTAATTCACGTATCCTTTTATGAAAGCATCCTTTTCATTCATCTCCTTTTTTTCCAATAAGTTATTCAACTCTTCATTCGCCTCTTTATAATCCTTCAATTTTATGTGGGAATAAATCAAAAGATATCTCACATTCGTTTCATCATATCCTTCTTTTAAAGCCTGGATGAATCTCTTTTTAGCAGCCTTAAAATCTGTTTTAACCATTAAAAGTGTGATTCCTCTGCCAAAATAAAGTAGACCCTTATTTTTTGAGGAGAATCCAAAATAAAGTCTTCCTCTCATGGCTACTCTTCTCCACCATTCAAGAGCTTTTTCAATCTCACGAAACACCTCAAAGGCCGAGTCATAATCTTGCTTTTTACAAAGTGCCATTCCTGAATAAAGTCTGATATCATAGTCTGACGGAAATGTTTCCCCTAAATTCTTTAAATAATCTAAGGCTTTATCAATTTCCCCAACATTTAGATAGAGCGCGGCCACATCTAACACAAAATCTGTAGCTTCGATATCTTTTGGGCTTTTTTGTGCAAAAGCTTGAGAGGTAAAAATCAGAAAAACGATAATAATCCCTGAAGAAACTAAAACGCCTATAAATTTTCTATGCGAAAAGCAGGTTGCCTTACTCCTTGCAGCGATTTTCTCAATTTTTTGTCTCATCTTCCCTTCCCCCTTTGTCTTTATAATCTTTGTACTCCAATGCTTCTTCTAGCTCAATCAAGAAGCTAATAAGGGAGTTTTATCAACTTAATTTCTTTGCTCAAGGCGGGAACTTTCTCAGAAACTGGAATTTCTACCTTTAAAGTGTAGTCTCCGAATATCAAATTTTTTAAATCAAGGTTGAAGATTCCACTCCAAACATTCGACGTCTCATTCCAAGATTCTGCAATTGATTTTCCTGATATCAATTGGGGCAATCTTTCTTCTTCTGAAATCTGGAATTTGGGTCGAATTCCAATTTTTCCTTGTGGAAGATGAACTTGAAGAAAAAGTGAGACGTCTTGCTTCATTTGGAATATATTTGTTACCGCGGGAAAAAACTTAATCTCACCATACTCAAGGCTTCCATCCTTTTTAGAAAGAGAAAAGGACTCTCTTCCTCTTTTTTGGCCTGAAGTTATAAGTCCTAAAACACAATTGATGATACTTCCTTGTTCATTCTCTTTAAAGTCAGGAAGGGAAAGAGTAGATTCCCATGTTCCTGCCTCATTCGTTTGGGGATCAAAGATTGCCAAAATGGCGTGATATTGCCTATCGCTGCAAGTAAGCTCTGGGCCTTTGCAATGAAAACAAAGAAAATCACTGGCCTCTATAACATTCATGAAAGAATCATCAATATAGAAAGGAATAGTAATTTGTCCAGAAAAAGCACGGCCCCTCCTCTGTTTCCCCTCGATCCACACATGAAGGCTAAAATTCTTGGGACCGTAGGCAGTGGTTTTCTCCATGAACAACTTCTTCGCTGGAAGGGCAATATTCATCCAGAGCTCATACTGTATTGATCCTTTATGAAGGAGCAGAACTTCAGCTTCGAATGGTATATCCTTGAAGAATGAGGGATTATAAAAAGCGGAAACAAGACGGATATTCTCTTCCTCTTTTTCTGTATAATCTGTGTAACCTTTTCTGCATCGCACATTCACATCAGAACGATTCACTTTGACTTTTATCTTGTGATATTTATTATCCGGACCCTTTCTCGGAGGATAATAGCTAAGTTGGTAATAATAATTTAAATCTGTCTTCATGATCTTTCGAAACCTGCCATATTTTGTCGCTCCTCGTAGCCAAACAGCACCTGTGTCTTCAGAAATCCACCGTAAATTTTGGACTTGGTCTAATTTCTCCTGCTTTTTTAACATCGTCGTCCCAGGGAAAGACTCAGCAGAAGCAGTAAAGAAGTATTCCGTGAACATGCCAAGGTCTAAAGTATAGATGGAAATATTTTGAGCATTGGCATAACGGATCACCTCCTGTATTACCTCATCACTATTAATAAATTTTTTTCTTTTTAGGATATTAAAGGGATCAAAAACTTTTATGGCCTTGAAATTTTCTCGGGAAACGCTTGGAATGCCATCACTAATGAATAGGATCGATTTTCTGCCAGGAAGATCTTTTATCATGTTGACTGCAGCCAAAATCCCTCCCGCTGTTAACTCAAATCTTCGGCTTTTACTAAGCCCATATTCTATCGATAAATTTTCTTCCACTGCAGCTTTATCTAATTTTCTTTCTACTTGAGCCTGTCCTCCTGTGCTTTCAATCTCCACTTCTTGTGCCATCATCAAAGCATCGAGAGACTTATCTACCCATATGCTCCCGGTTGCCTGCTCTATGGATCCTCTTATGGTTTCTTCTTGTGTCGTAAAAGGATGAAGTATCTCGACTCCTTTCTTTCCGCTCATATGAATAATCATAACTTCATGTCCGAGTTTGACCAACGAAGTTAGCTCGTTAACAACTTTCTTAGCTCCTCGCTTGAGGTGTCTTGAGAAAGAATTCACACCATCAACTAGAACTACAAGCTTTTTAGATGGAGCCTCCGGAGGAGTTTCTTCCTCTGGTTTTTCCTCAATAGTTACTACTTTATTTTCTGCAAAACTAAACAGTTCAAAGGAATTTATTGGGACTTTCTTTTCGTCTTCATACAGATCAAAATCTTCCTTTGTTAAATCTGTAACAAATTCGCCGCTTTTAGTCACAATGACATCGACTAAAACCAGACGGACCTCTACCTCATGCTTTTCTTGAGGAAGTTTCTGTTGTTTTTGAAATCCATTGAGAACACAGAAAAGAAACAATAGAGCTATAAAAACAAGAAAAGTATATTTTTTCATTTCTCCCCCCTACTCGCTCTTTATCCTCCCTGTTTTTAAAACATCACTCTTTGAAACTTTTTATGTTTTGAGAATTGTGAATAATTCATATCCCTCCCTCCTCCGTTTTTTATTAGGCAAATAATGTGCCAACGTGGAATAAGGGCTTTATTGAGACATCTAGTTTTTTCTTTGTCCTAAATATATGACAGATGTTGCCTCGGACGATACTTTGAGAATGGGGAAATCTACGAAGTTGGAGCTGATGGGATTTGAATCCGCGACCTCTGGTAGGACGCTGACCAAGGTATAGATGAAGTTGACCTGCCCCCCAAATATCGGTCCAGGTCTTATGTTAGAATAAGATTACACATTCAAATCAAGAACAGAAAAGAAAGGCTGTTGAACTCCTTGCTGAAAAATCCCAAAAAACACCCAAAAAACAGGAGAATCTGTTACACAGCTACGACATGGAGAAAGAGGAGAGAAAAAGGAAATCAGTACGGAAGCCTGTAAACCGTTATTTTTCAATGAATTAGAACTGGTACCCCTGGCCGGACTCGAACCGGCGACACAGGGATTAGGAATCCCTTGCTCTGTCCATACTGAGCTACAGGGGTACCAAAAAGCGGTCCGTTTGGGAAATAGACCCTAAACAATTTATCAATTTAGAGAAATTTTTGCAATCTGAATGTCGAGAACTGTCTGTTCGGGGAACAGGCCCTACTGCGTGAACCAGCCGGTCCTTTTGGGAAACAGCCCCTACAATCTTTTTATAAAGCTCCTAAGCCTGTTGAGGATGGAGCGCTTGCTGGTACTCGTCTTGATATCCTGATCGGAAAGCTCCTTGATCTTTTTCAAAAATTCCTCATTCTCTTTATTACGCCTGCTCACTAGGTCAGCCATCACATCAGCGGCCTCTGGATTCCGCTCAAGAATCATTGCAAAATCCTCTACATTAATTTCCAACAGTTCTGACTCCTCTGCGATAATCCCGGTGGCTGTCCTGGGCATACCTGTGAAGAGAGACATCTCCCCAAAAATATCTCCGGGTTCCAACTCAAACTCCGACTTATATATCTTCCTCTTCTCTTCGTAGACGATTTCGCCTTTTATTCTTCCTTTGGCCAAAATATAGCAACTTTCTCCCCTGTCTCCTTGTCTAAAAACATATTCTCCAGCCGTAAACCTATGCCTCTTGACAACGGATGCCAGTTCCCTGACTTCCTCTCCCGAAATAAGAAGCGCACCTTTCTTATCCCCTTCCTGATACCTGAGGAGAGAAGACTTCATCAAGTCCTGGAAATTCCTTTCCTTTTCCTCATCCACCAAAGGCACACCAGCCTGTTCTCTGACAGAGCTGAGGACCTCTCTAATCTTATCGTTTACTGGTAATGGAATACCAATGCCGCGCTTTTTGAATTTATACCAGATCATCTTCCCAACATTTGTCATAATGATATTTTTACGGTTAAAATTCGTAATCCAGAATTTCAGAGCATAAGAGATTCCCAGATCTTCATACTTGAGAATATGAGCCTCAGGGGAGGGAGAGCTTAACACTTCAGGCACATCAGAGGCAGCCTCGCACAGTACCTTGATCACTTCGGCCGCTGGGGCGTCATAGCTTGCTTTCACAGGAAGAATCAGGGCTGTTTTTTTATCCGGGAGTGAAAAATTGACGATCTTCTCCGAGGCCACGATGTTGTTTGGCAGGACAACGATATTCGAGTTTCGATCGAAAATCCGGGTTTCCCGCCAATTGGTATCCAAGACTATGCCCTCAACGTCTCCCACCTTAATCCAGTCGCTTTTTCTGAACGATTTGGTAAAAGTGAGGGACATTCCAGCCAGGATATTGCTGAGCACTCCCTGAAAGGCCAAACCCAGAATCATGGTCAGGATGGCTGATGTGGCCAGAAAAGGAGTGATGTTGATCCCGAGGATCCCTTTGAGAATGATAAACAGGATGGTAAGATAAAGGACAGCCATAATCAGGCTGTGAAGAACCTTTGGAAGAGGAAACTCGAGCCGGCGTCGCTCGTGCCAGCCGAGGAGAATCCCATCCGCAAGCCTTATCAGAAAGATAATAAAAAAGAATATCAGCGCCGCATCAAAATAAGGATGAAACTTTCGGGAAGCAAAGAGGGCATTCCGGACAATCCCTATTTTCAAGGTCAAAGTGACGATCAAAAAAACAATCGGAAGGTTTAATCTTGAGAGCAATGCACCCGCAGCCTTTCCCTTCGAGGCTAAAATTCTCTGGATAAAAGACCGGACGAGAAAATACAGAATTATTGCAACCGCAACACAAATAAAAATCAGAAGAATCTCAAAATACACCGCGATCTGGGAAGAAGAGAAGCTATCCATCGGTCCTCCTTTCCATTAATCGCTCTTTTCCTTGGCTCCATATGTCTCTGGAAATTTTTCTCGGGCCAAGGTAACCATCTCATCTATCTGATTATCGGAGTGATCGGGATTAAAGTGGGAGAGATAAAGCTTTCTCACTCCTGCCTTTTTAGCCAGGTTTGTCCCTTCCAGCCAGGTGCTGTGCCCCCAACCCATTCTTCCGGATTCATATTCTTCAGGAGTGAACATGGCATCGCACACAAAAACATCTGCGCCTGAAGCAAAATCAACGAGTTTCTCGTCGATACCATGTTGTGGATGTTCTGTGTCTGTCGCAAAAACTACGGCTGATTTTTCTGCATGGATTTTGTAGGCAATACTCCCCTGCGGATGATTTAGAGGTGAGTAAGAAATGAGGCTTCCTCCGATTTCGATGCCATCTTTATCGACCTGTTTGAATATCTTCTTCGACTGTGTTTCTTCGAGCGAGACAGGGAAATAACGTCCTGCCATTAAGCCGCTGAGGTTTTCTTCAGTCTCCTCCGGCGAACAATCTGTATAAACGGACAAGGTTACTTTTGGGGAAAAGAGGGGCATAAAAAAAGGAAGGCCCATGATATGATCGAGATGGAAGTGAGTGAGAAGAAGAGATAAGCTCAACGGCTTCTCTCCCCTTTCTCTCTGGAGCTTATCCCCAAGCCTCTTTATCCCTGTCCCTGCATCTATGATGAGAACGTTTCCATCAGGAGTCTCTAAGGAGGAACAGGGCGTATGCCCACCGTACATGCTTCTATTGTTCCCGGAAACAGGGCAAGTCCCTCTTACTCCCCAAAATTCGAGATTCAGTACTTCAGCCATCTTTTATCCTTTTCCAATCTTACTTTTTTCAACCTGAACTATTCATAAAAACTGCCGATACTTCAATTAATGTTCAATTATATCAACATCTTAGCATAATTATACTCAAGATCTCGATAATCATTTCTTTCCCTGAATCTCATTTTAATCATAATCGGCATTTTTTACCTTAACAGATATTAAAAGTCTATTTCTATTTTTGTTTCAAATCATAGACTCCAGACCATTCCTCCCCAGGAGGGGATTGTTTGAGTTGTTTGGTACGCTCCACATACATCCGCGCCAGCTTGTCATCACCTAAACCTTCGAAAAGCCTCTGGGCCACATCCCACTCCTGTCTCCTGTAAAGCTGGAGTGCTTTATGGAAGGTGTTAATCCTTTCAACCAACTCTGGAGTTAAATCATTTCTATCCCCGATTATTTGATACACCCGTCCGGGCTTGCTCTTGCCCACCACACGGATAAGGTCCACCTCCTTGACTAGTATCTCCTCCTTGACCATTATGACTGTGCCCTCTCCACCCAATATAGGAATCCCATAAAGCTTACAGGCCCCTTCTAATCGAGAGGCCAGATTCACCGTATCCCCCATGGCCGTGTAATCGAAGCGATTGTGGGAGCCCATGTTGCCCACCACAGCAGGTCCAGAGTTAATCCCTATGCGCATATGTAACTCATGCCCGAATTTCTCGACAAACTCAGGCCTTAACTCATCCAGTCTTTTCTGGCACCGCAGCGCAGCCCGGCAGGCCCTCATTGCATGGTCAGGCTGGTCGAGAGGTGCATTCCAGAAAGCGATGACCGCATCCCCCTCATATTTATCCAAAGTCCCTCCCAAGGAGAGTATGATGTCCGTCATCTCGGAGAGATAATCATTCAAAAAATGCACCAACTCCTCGGGTGACAAGGCTTCTGATATGGAGGTGAATCCGGCAACATCAGAGAAAAAAGAAGAAATATTTCTTCTCTCTCCGCCCAATCGCAGCAGAGAGGGATCCTCTAAGACCTTTTCGATGACATGTGGGCTCAAGTAGTAGCGGAAAGCACTTTTTATGAAGCGCCGCTGCCGGCCCTCAAAACTGTAGTTGAGAAGCGTGCCCGAGGTGAAGCTCAAAACCACCGCAAGGACTGGGGCAACAAACTCGAGCCAAAAACCCAAGACAAAGGCTAAGCATGTTGCGCCAAAGGAAAGACCTAAACAGAAGATGACAAAAAGCACGCTAGCCCAAATCTTCTTCCCCAGAGAGGTTCCTAAGGCCGTTAGAAATGACAAAACTCCTAGATAGAGGAGGAAGACATATGGCGGGGGTAAACGGATATAATCTTCCTGTATGAGATTATCCAGAACAGTCGCTAAAACTTCCACACCTGGACAGACAGGGCTAAACGGAGTCGGCCGCAAATCCAGGATTCCTGGGGCACTGCTTCCGATAAGCACAATCTTCCCCTTGAATTCCTCTGGAGGAATCTGGGGCTTCTTTCCCTCCTGAAGCTGAGCAAAGGAATTGATGACGGCAGCGACAGAATAACTGGTGTAAGTGCCCGTTGGACCGTAATAGCGGATAATCATCTGCCCCGATGGATCAAATGGAACCTGAGCAAACATTTGGTCTTCGTCAAGAAACCTGGTTAAGGCTAAGGGCAACGAAGGCAAAAGCAGTTCATTCAACGAAAACAAAAGAGGGAAACGCCGATAAATCCCGTCTTTATCCTGTGCAAAAGTTGTATTCCCGACACCTCGAGCAGAGTGCATGAGGCTCTTCACAGGGAGTGATACGGATTTCATGGGATGGATTGCCTGTTGTGGGAATGGGCTCTCCCTCAGAGCATGCTCTTTGAGGAGATCCGCATAGGCCTCCTCTCTTTCTCCGGGACTCCGGCTCAGGGAAAGGGGAAGGAAAACATTTTTCGATCGAGCCATGGCGGCAGCCAAAGTCTTGTCGTCTTGCGGTCCATATACAGAACTTTCAGAGAAAATTAAATCGATAAAAACAGCCTTTGCCTCTCCTTTTCTGCAGTAGTCAAGGATGTAGGAATACATCTCGCGAGGCCAGGGCCAGGAGAGTCCCTGCTGTTCTTCGTAGACATCGAGACTATCCTGATCCACGAGAAAGATCACAATGTCATCGCTCGCACGGGAAAGATCGGAAAAAAGACGGAGCCTCAGATCCCAGGTCTTCCATTCCCAGACATCGAAGACATGGGCCAAATAAAGGATCAGAGTCAAAACAAAAACGGCGGCACCAATGATAAGCCCACGGAGCCACCTGTTCTTCATGTGTATTATGAAAGACCCTTCAGGACTTTTTCGAACCGAGAAGTCCTCTCCTCCCTCTTAGGCGCCAGAGACTTCAGCGATGATATTTCGTTCTTCACTTTTCCGATTCTGTCTTCGGCGGAGGGATGGGTCTTGAACCATCCTTTTCCTGATTCTGTCGAAGCATCACCCACCATGGTGTCCAGAAAATCCAGAAGACCGTTGGCGTTGTATCCCGTACGGCTGGAGATATGCAGCGAAAGCTTATCGGCCTCGTACTCATACTTGCGGTCATAACCTCTCTCAATGAGCTTTTCCGCAATATCGCCCAGGACATCCTCAAAAATGTCTGTCAACTGGACCAACTTTTCGGACCCATACCTCTGGGCAGCCTCTTGACCGATAATCGAGAAGGCATCGATCAGACGCGATTTTTTTATGGACTGAAGGCCATGCTTGGCACTCACATGTCCTACCTCGTGAGCTAGAATACAGGCGAGCATCTCCTCGTCCTTGCAACGCTTCAAAAGACCCTTGGTGATAAAAATAAACCCCCCAGGAGCTGCCAGGGCATTGACTTCTTCTGTGTCCAGGATCAAGAAATGGTAGCCAGCATAGGTTTCAGGACGATCGCTGTGCACAACCACTGCATTTCCCACGTGATTCATATATTGTGTCAAAGCTTCATTTCTATACACGGGATAACGGGATAGGATCATCGCTGAGACGGCCCGTCCGATGTAGTACTCCTCCTCTTCTGTGATATCTGCGAAGCTGTTGCGCACGGCTTTAGTGATCTTGGTGGCGGACTCCACATCGCTGCTGCTGACTTTACCTCCTGTCAACGTTCCTATCTGCTGCTGCACGGTGGAGCAACTCGCTGAAAGCATGACCAAAACAGCAAGCCCACTCATCAAAACGAACAACCTCCTTCTTGGACTTCTCATCGGGCACCTCCGAAATCTCCTAACCTGCCTTCTTCAAGGAATTTGCGAAGCTCTTCAGGCTTGACCATCATTTTGAGCATACGATCCACTTCGGCAAAACTCACTCCCTTATGCCTAGCTTTGTATTCATCTTCCACCTGCTTGTTGAAGCCTTTTCCTGCCAGAGCCACTTCCTCTGCCGTGGTCTGAGTCTTGAGAGACTTATCCAAGGCCGCCAGAGTGAATGACTTTGTCTGAACGGCGCTGGAATGTATCCAACCTTCTATTCCCTTGGCTGTCCTTATTTTGAACCAGCCTGCTTGGGAAGCAATCTGGGTGACATTTTCTCCAGCTTTGAGTGAGGCTACGGCTGCGGAGTAAAATTTGGGCTCTTTCCTCACGTAGGTTGTCTGGACCTTTACGATCAGGGTCTCGGCAAGGAGTACGGCAACAAAAACTATCGCCACTCCAGCAAGAAGAAATTTCAAACGAAAGGCCTTGCTCATATGAACCTCCTTATTAAAATAGTATAACACCTGCTCATTTTTGTATTTATTTTTCTACTAGCTTTCGCATATGGTAAGCATTTTTTCCGTAATACCTTTAGGCAAAAGGAGGATCAGGAATGTCATTGCTTGACTCACTTCTTCTTGCTTTTAATGTCCCACGCATCCTGTGTCTCATGGATTTGGATGAGCTTATCCCTGACAAGGCAGTTCCTCTTTACCGGCTTGTCATTCTTGATGGCAATGTGAAGAGCCTTATAGGACCCCACGATCACACACAATTTCTTTGCCCTGGTCAGAGCTGTGTAGAAAAGATTCCTCTGCAACATGATAAAATGTTGGGTCATCAGGGGCATCACCACGGCCTGATATTCACTCCCTTGAGATTTATGGACAGATATGGCGTAGGCCAGTGTGAGCTCGTTCATTTCCTCCCGGTCATATTTGATTATCCTTCCATCAAAATCCACATACAGTCTATACTCTCTCTTATCAATGTCCGCGACAACACCGATATCGCCGTTAAAGATCTCTTTTTCGTAATTGTTCTTGATCTGCATCACTTTATCGTGTATTCTTATCTCTCGGGTCCCGAGCTTGAGGCCTTCGCTGTACTTATTGAGTCGACTCTGAAGCTCGGTATTCAGATTATCCACACCGACAACTCCGCGGTACATGGGGCTGATCACCTGGATATGGGGAGAGAGCGCCTTGACTCCCAGTTTTCTGGGGACACTGAATCCACAGAGTTTCATGATGGTGCTGAAGGCTTTCTGGTCATTCTCCTGATGGACAAAGAAAAAATCTGCCTCTGTGCTCCCCTTCGGAGGATAGATCAAGGATTTTCCCTGATTGATGCGGTGGGCGTTTTGCACGATGAGGCTGTCCATTTCCTGGCGGAAGATCTCCTTTAGAGTTACGACTTCGACCCTTTCGGATTCGATGATGTCCCGAAGCAGACAGCCTGGTCCCACCGAAGGGAGCTGGTCCTTGTCCCCGACCAAAATCAGTCGCATCCACTCCGGTACAGCCTTCAAAAGATAGTACATCAGGGGCAAATCCACCATAGAAAACTCATCTATGATCAGGGCATCTCCCACAAGCTGATGCTTTTCTCCCCGTCGAAATGTCCCTGCTTTAGGGTTAAACTCCAAGGTCCGATGGATGGTTTTTGCATGTTTGCCGGTTGCTTCAGAAAGTCTTTTGGCCGCTCTCCCAGTTGGGGCTGCCAACAGGACTTTTTGTCCCCATTTATGGAAGATATCGACAACAGCCTTGACGATGGTGGTCTTTCCTGTACCCGGGCCACCTGTTATGACCAAAATCTTTTTCTGGAAACTCTCCTTGACGGCAAGCCTCTGGGCCACGGAAAACCTCAGGCCCAGACCGTGTTCGACATCTGCAATGGCTTCCTCGACATCAAAGGGAGGAGTGTGGAAGGGAAACTTGGACAATTTATGGATATTTTTTACAACTTCCTGCTGGGCCTCATAATAGAAAGGCAGGTAGACCGCTGAGTCCGAATTGACCTGTTCACTCCTTACCAAACGACTCTGCTTGAGAGACTTCAGAGCCTGGTCAAAGTCCTCATCCCTCTCGATCTCCAACTCCTTCATGCAGTCTTTCTTTATGTCCTTCTCCATCGAGAAGACATGTCCCTGTTCAATATCTTTTTCTAGGAGATAACGGATATATGCTTTGATCCTCTCTGGAGAATTGGGTTCCAGGCCCAGCTTCAAGGCCATCTGATCGGCCGTCTTGAATCCGATTCCCCAGATATCGTGGCAGGCCTGGTAGGGATTGGACCTCAGGATGTGAAAAGACCTGTCTCCGTAGTGCTTGTAGATCTTTGTGGCTAAGGTGGTCGAGATGCTGTGCTCTTGTAGAAAAATGATAAGTTCCCGGATGTCCTCGTGCTCAGCCCAGGATTTCTTTACCTCTCGGAGTTTAACTGGGCCTATGCCTGCTACTTCCTTTATTTTGTCAGGATTCTTGGACAGGATGTCTATGGTCTTCTCCCCGAACTTGAGGATGATTTCCTTGGCTAAGACCGGTCCGACGCCTTTGATCAATCCAGATGCGAGGAATTTTTCGATCCCTTTGGCTGATGAAGGGAGAACCGGCAGGAAACTTTCGACCTTGAATTGTTTACCAAACTTTGGGTTGACCTCCCATTCTCCCTTTATCCTCAGGAATTCTCCAGGGGAAAGTGGGGGAAAAGCCCCGACAATGGTGATGGATTGGCCGTCAGGAAGGGAAAACTTGCAGACGGTGTATCCTGTATCAGGACTGTAGAACACGATGCGTTCGATTGTCCCCTCAAGATGCTTGAGTTCATCTTTCACGGTTTTTTCCATTACTTAAACGGATTTTTTCTCAGGCGTGCATTTCCTTTCATAATTCTGGTTGCATTATACATTTATTTATTCTAAGGCTATTCTAATGGTATCCCCTGGATGTGCTGCAAGTTTTTCTTTGGCCGAGCCCTCCCGCAAGGCTATCTCGATAAGTCCCAGACTTCCAGGGAGGAAAAGCAGTTCTCCCTTGTTGACGAAGGAGTAGCTCTGCTCAAACCGGGCAATCTCCTCCTTCCCCACGCGGCAAATCATCTTTTTTTCTTCGATCCTCTCAAAGAGATGGTTGACGTCCATTGTCGGAACATTGGTGATGAGGTTTCCGAACTTATCCACATACAGAATCTGTCCGATGATCCCTCCCTTTTCTATGCAAGGTCTCTGAACCTCCATCCTTACACAATCTGATATTCCTCGGCCGAATTCCGAAGGTGCCACTCCTTTTGAAAGCCATGCTGCCACCGGGGCCATCTTATCTCGTCCCTCAAAGGTCGAGCTTGGTTCGGGTAGAAAATATTTAGGATTCGTAACATTTATTATTTTGCTGACGCCTACTGAGTCTAGAACCAGGCTCAGCATCCCGTTATCAGGCGCAATGAACATATATTCATCCGTCTCAATCAACAAGATTCTCCGCGCTGAACCAACTCCTGGATCGACGATCATCAGAAAAATCGTTCCAGAGGGATAATACCTGTAGACAGCGTACAGGATAAAGCCTCCTGCAAGAACATCGAAAGGAGGAACGTGATGGGTGATATCCAGTATCTGCGCAGAGGGATTAATCGAAGTGATCACACCTTTGAGGGAACCAACAAAAAAATCTTCTTCTCCAAAATCTGTAAGAAGAGCGATCACAGGGTTTTTCATGTCAATTGGGTTGTTTTATGGAATGCTCCTCGTAGGAGGATATATACAGGACAGGATTTTCAAGTTTGAATTCCTCTCTGAATATGGAGCTGTAGACGATCCCATCCATGTCTTTTCCGATGGGCAGGCCTAGATAATGAAGAAGCGTGGGGACAACATCAATCACCCTCATCCCTTCGATATTTTTCCCTTTTTGAATTTCCCTCCCATAAAAGAAGACTACTCCTTCAGGAGCCAATTCGTGATAAGCTGATATATCAGCATTCCCGATTATCCATTCCACAACCCGCTTCCAAAGGGGAAGAGGCTCGATCCCATGCGGAGAGAACACAATAAAAAGCTCATCTTCCTTGCGAGAGGCTAGGTATTTGCCTATGATCTCGTCGTAAAATTGGTAATACTTCTCGATGACAGAACTGTATCGGATGATTTCGTCTTGGTCAATGTTCCCAAAAAGCTCTGGAAAACTGTATTTATAGAAATATCTTTCTACGATATTCAAACCGTTCAACATAAAATACATGATTTGCGGTTGGATTTTGTTTCTCTCTTGTATGACCTGGTCTTCAAATTCAAAATCTGTGAAAAAAGCTCTCCTCACTTTATCAAAGATCAAACCTCTATCTGTCTTGAGGTCTTTGAAAATGAGGTTGAAACGGGTCTCGGCCTTCTGTGATGGGGTGGTGATAAATTGGTAGTATGGCCAGTCTTTAAGGAGGGAGCTGGTCTTGTTTTCCCTGAAAATTGTCCAGATGTCTTCGGATCGCCAGGAAGAGTCATATTCTGATCTCAGAAGAAGGCCTGTTCGCAAGAGCTGTCCGAAGAACACAAACCTAGGAGTCACTTCAAACTCCTGTTGACTTTTCAGGATGCGGTATTTGAACAAAGAAACCTTGCGGTGTTTAGAAGGAAGCTTGCCGGAATTGAAAGAACTGTTGAGAATCAAAGGCTCTGTGGGGGAGAAATTCCCGAGCCTTCCCCAACTCCCTTCCTCCAACAGCCATGCAAAATTGGGGGGTTTATCCTCGTTGATCAGCGGAATCATAACATCAAAACTCAATCCCTCCAATCCAATGATTGTGACCTTTTTATCTATTCTTTTAGCCTCCAGGTTGGCCACTTTATCCAACTTTTGAGGCAGAGGATAGGACAAACGCTGCAGGAAGACATAATACATAGCCGGAAAGAAAAACAAGAAATAGAGACAGAGATAGATCGCGCTTTTTTTATAACGGTGGAAAGCATAGAAGCAGACAAGACCGAGAGCACATAAAAAGCCCAGAGTTAGAGATTGTCTGTTGAGTAAATCACGGGCTTCATGGTTGAAAAATGAGAGGAAATGATCATAGTTCGCTTTGAAGACCAGAAGGAAAAGCAAGATAATAAGAGAGAAACTCATAGCGAGGAAGGACGGTGAGATGAATGCAACATTAAAGTCCTTACCAAAAATGAATTTCAGGATGAAAAAAAACAACAAAGACAGAAAAGTGATGAGCAGACCATAAGTGACGAAAACGAACAAAGACAACTGCCCGAAAAAGAGAATTTGGAACGTCAGGTTTATATTCAAATCATAGATGAGCAGGGCAAGAAGAACACCGAAGAAGAGACCTGTGATAAGGGAGTTTATGAAGGCCTTGAGGAATTTCATCTTATGGAAAATTATCACGAAACGAACGGCGGGTCAACAGGAGAACGAGATACCTATGAAGCTGGAAAGAGTTGCAGGAAAATTTGAATGGATAATTATCCTGGATGATTCAGGTTATTTGATAATTTTGAGGAGGCGGCCCCACCTGGCTTTTGGAACAAAGCTGACGAACTTCTTCAGCCTATCCCTAAAGCTGGTTTTTAGATAAGCGTCCCGTTCGGCTTTATAAGAGAAATAGATCACCCATGGTCTGCCTTTAACCAAATGCAACGGCAAGCATCCCCAGTATCGGCTGTCTTGGCTGTTATCCCGGTTATCTCCCATCACAAAACAATGTCCAGGAGGTACTGTTAAGGGTCCGAAGTTATCCCTTATGACTTCGTCATAATGATAATATCCGGCCTTGGAGTAAACTTGAGAATCGCTGTGAAACTTGTATTCCTCAGGAATTGGCATGTCGTTCACATACACCTGTTTGTCTCTGATCTCGACTGTTTCTCCCTCTAAGGCTATGACTCTCTTGACAAAATCCTTGCTTAATTCTTTGGGATACTTGAACACGACAATATCAAATCTCTGTAAATCCCTGCCTGGAAGCAAGGCCTTCTCTAAGGGAAGAACCGGCTCAGCGTAGGCCAGTTTG
>Ga0224501_10001374_pt1 | contig 18924 bp, 22 predicted proteins | sample SF_Oct11_sed_USG_4_FD_169105 | JGI IMG/M metagenome (GOLD analysis project Ga0224501, IMG submission 169105) | Sediment microbial communities from San Francisco Bay, California, United States - SF_Oct11_sed_USGS_8_1 | ecosystem: Environmental > Aquatic > Marine > Sediment | place: USA...
TTGCGCGTTAGTGGCGGGTTAGCAGAAAGACACTCTCCTTAACCGCCACCCCACGCGGTCCCTCGGCATCCCAGGTGCCGCGTTTCTCAATGGTAAAATTTGCGCCAAAGAGGGCTTCAACTTCACCATCCTCTACGCAAAATGGCGGTCCCTCCAGCAGGCCGTTCTCATACTGCATGGTAATGAGCAGGATGTGGGCACCCGGTTTTAGCAGGGAGGCCATCTTCTCTGCGTAATCACGGCGCATCGCAGCGGGGAGAGCAATCAGTGAGGCGCGATCAAAGACGGCGCGTATCTCACCGAGGTCGCTTTGCTCCAGCGTGAAATAGTCACCGGAAAAGAGGGTGATCCCTTCGCTGCTATACTCGACAAAACGATCTGTTTCGTTAACGCACGGTTCGATATCGTTTTCGTGAAAAAATGCCTCCACCGCCTTGCGGCTCAGCTCGATACCGAAGACCGGGTGTCCCTGCTCCTGCAGCCACAGCATGTCGAGGCTCTTGCCGCAGAGGGGGACAAATACCGGTGCACCTTTGGGAAGACCCAGCTCCTCCCAGTGTTCGATCAGGTACTGGTTGATCGCCTGCTGGTGAAAACCGATCTGCTCCTGTTCCCAACGCTCATGCCAAAAGTCGTGTCTCAAGATCTGTTACCCATTTGTGATGATGATTTGTGTTTGCCCATCTCCCGGGTAAAGTGGTTAAGACACTCTACCAGCTGCGGACCAAAGTGGCGCTCCAGCTTCTGTTGCATCACCGCCAGATCGCTACGTGCCACCTTTAGTTTATTTGCGCCCAACTCGGTGAGGTGAAGATGGAATGATCGCCTGTCTACCTCGCTCTCTTCCATCGCGATGATGCCGCTGCGTAACAGCTCATTCACCTGCACGCTGGTGGTGGCGCGAGTGATACCCAGTGCCTTGCTCAGGTCGGTGACGGTGGCAGAGCCCTGAGTGGTTATCTGTTCCAGCAGACGAAACTGCGGTACGCGCAGCCCCGAATACATCAGGGTGACCGAGACGTTACGTTCCATAATTTGCAGTGCGCGCAGCAGTTCACTGACGTTGAGTTGCAATGCTACTCTCCCTTACACGCCCCTGTTAGTTAGGCCAACTAACAAAAACTTTTGATTAGTCTGTTTGCCATATCAGCGTTTTAATAATTACTGAAAACAGTAGTGACTACAAGCAGAAAGAGGAGAGTGAGTATGAATACAGCCATTGAATTACAGACCATGTCAGAGACAACCATGCTGGAGCGCATCAGTCGTCTGGAGGAGGAGCTAAAGGAGATCAGGCCGCGGGTACCGGACAACAAGGTCTCGATAATTCTGCTCTCCGGTGATTTCGATAAGGCGATGGCCGCTTTCATGATGGCCAACGGCGCTGCGGCGATGGGGATGGAGGTATCGATGTTTTTCACCTTCTGGGGCTGCAGTGTGATCAAGAAGGGGCGCAAGCTGAAGGGCAAGAAGTTTACCCACAAGCTGATCAACCTGATGCTGCCGGGTAGCGCAAAGGATCTGGCGCCGTCGAAGATGTCGTTCGGTGGTGTGGGGCGCAAATTTTTTAACTACATGATGCAGGGTGAGATGTCTTCGCTGGAAGAGCAGATTGAGATCGCCAAAGAGATGGAGATCACCTTTCAGATCTGCGCCCCTTCGCTCGGTCTGATGGGTTTTGACAGTGATGAGTGGGTGGTGCCGGTCGATGTGTGCGGTGTGGCGGCGATGTACGACACCGCACTCAATGCCCGTACCGCCTACTTCATCTCATAGGCGGGATTTTAAAATCACAAACTTGTTGTTGGAGGCGACAAGTTCGCTGTTGCCGAAGACCTGTTGCAGGGTTTTGTGATAGCCGAGGTGGCGATTGCCGATCACCCACAGCTCACCGCCCTGTCGCAATACCCTTGTTGACTGATGGAACATGCGTCGGGCGATCTGATCGCCCACCGCACTGCCCTGATGAAACGGCGGGTTGCAGAGCACCAGGTCGATACTGTTATCACTAAAGTCACTCAGGGTATCCCCGGCGCGGAAGTTTGCCTCGCGCCCCGGCAGATTGTGGTGAAAATTCTCCCGTGCCGAGGCGACGGCCATAAACGACTCATCGACAAAGTGGAGCTGCGCCTCTGGATTGCGCGCCGCGGTGATAAGCCCGACCACCCCGTTGCCGCACCCCAGATCGACCACCGATTTTCCGTGCAAATCTGTCGGCAGGTGTTGCAGGAAGAAACGGGTACCGATATCGAGTGAATCACGCGAAAAGACGTTGGCATGGTTGCAGACCTGATGTGTGCTCCCCTCCAGCCGATAGCAGACCGGATAGGGGCTTTGTGGCATCTCTGCCAGCTTATCGGGAGTAACGGTGATCAGCTTCGCCTTCTTCCTTGCCAGTGAAGTGGAGGTGGCGCCCAGTAACCGCTCCAGCAGTTGCCAGCCGGAAGCGGGCATCCCCTTGATCATGCCGGCGACGATGACTGATGTCTTTGGGGTGAGTGCCGGGGCGATGCGAATGATCTCATCCTCCAGCAGTGCCAGGGTTTTGGGGGCCTTGATTAGCACCATGTCCAGCGGACCCTGCGGCGTGGTGAGTGAGTCGAGCAGAGTAATCGCATTTTGGTCAATGCCGTTGGCCTGCAGGTTATCTCTTGTCGCCTGATGGCAGAGCCACGAGTCACTGAGTGATTGCGGCTGGTAGTGGTGCAGGACAACCGCCAGGGCACCGAAGCTGTCATTGACGATGAGAAGACGCATCCCCTGAAACAGAAGATTATCCTCATGAAGGGTGTTTAACAGGTATTCATCTGCGGCATCCCAGGCACGTAGCAGCTCATGTTTACGCTGCGGCCAACGTTGCAGGATAAATTGCCCCTGTGGGAGTTGAAGGTGTGTGTCGCTGCGGGCTTGTGTCACAGGTGGGAGAGAAGACACCGACGGTCGGGCCGTCGGTGTCGAGGGTGTTACTCAGCCTTAACGGGGGCCTTGATCTCGATGAGCTCGATCTCAAAGACGAGGGTCTCGTTACCGCCGATCTTGGGCGGAGCGCCGGTCTCACCGTAGGCCATCTCCGGTGGGATCACGACCTGCCATTTGGAGCCGACGGGCATCATCGGCACGATCTCCTGCCAGCCTTTAACCACACGACTCAGGGCGAAGGGGGCGGGTGCGCCGCGATCAACCGAACTGTCAAATACAGAGCCGTCGGTGAGGGTGCCGTGGTAGTGGGCCACCACGGTGGAGTTGATGGTGGGTTTCTCGCCCTGGCCTTCGCTCAGCACTTTGTACTGAATACCGCTGGGCAGGGTGGTTACCCCTTCCTTAGCACCGTTTTCGGCACGGAACTGCTCTCCGGCGGTTTTGGACTGCTCGGCCTTCGCCTTCGACTCGGCGAGACGCTGCTCCATCAGCTTCTGTGCCGCCTTCTCCAGAGCATGTCCCATCTGCTCATCGGTCAACTGAACGGGTTTGCTGTCGAGTACATCACGGATCGCCATCCCCATGGCCTTCTCGTCCAGTTCGTTCATACCCTTGGACTGCATGTCGCGGGCCATCATGACGCCGACACTGTAGCTGAACTGCTCCAGGTCACTCTTCAGCACCTGGGCGTTGGTGGTATCGTCGCTCTTCTCTGCTGCTTTCTCTTCACCGCAACCTGTCAGGCCTAGCACAATGGCGGCACCAAGCAACAGGGCGATAGGTGTTTGGGTTACAGACATGGTTCTTCCTTTGGTTTCTCTTATGATAGTGTTATCGAGGCGTCATCTTGTCTCTGTTTGAAGGCAATTTCAACAGCTATTGATGATTAATAACAAAGCGATCACACAGGAATGATCTGGCCATTGATGCGGCGCCCCTAAATCATTACTCTGAGACAAACCACCCAGGAGGCCCGTTTGTCTCATCCCATATTCCGTCGTATCGCAGGTTTTTTTCTCCCTGCCGGTCTGCTGTTTGTAGTGATGGTGGTGCTGGCGGGCTATGGGCCTACGGCAACCCGGCTGGGCGCCCTGGCAGATATCTACTTCTATGTGGCGCTCATCTTTGCCCTGTTACTGGGGTGGCGTTTTGATCGCAGTCTGCTGGTCTTCTCTACGGTCGTGATCGGCCTGGCGGTCTGGCTGCTTAACGATTACGGCAATCGGGGTGATGCCATTGGGCGCATCCTCTCCGATGTGGTGGCGGTGCTGCTGCCACTCAATCTGTTGCTGCTCAGTGTCTGTAAGGAGCGGGGTATTATCACCCTGCACGGGCTGCTTCGCTGGGGTGTGTTACTGCTGCAGGCCCTTCTTGTCTGGCTACTGTTTCACTTTAAACGGTTTGACTGGCTGGGACTGTTTGACACCACCTACGTCAAAAGCCTCTGGCTGGAGGAGCTGGCGCTCTATCAACCGGCGCTGCTGGCCTTCATCCTGGCCCTGATCTTCAGTTGCTACCGGGCGATTCGCCACCCTACGCCACTGAGCAGCGCCATGTTCTGGGCAATAGCACTGCTCTTTGTCACCCTGTTGCAGGGGCATGATACCGCCCTTACCAGCGCGCTCTTTGCCAGTGCGATTGTGATCCTGCTGGTCGCGGTAATTGAGATCTCCTATAGCATGGCCTTTCGCGATGAGCTGACCGGGCTTACCGGACGACGCGCCCTCAACCAGGCACTGCTGAAACTGGGCAGTCGCTACACCATTGCGATGCTCGATGTGGATCACTTCAAAAAATTTAATGACACCTACGGCCACGATGTGGGTGATGAGGTGTTGCAGATGGTTGCCGCCAGGATGAGTCAGGTCACCGGAGGTGGCAGGGTCTACCGTTACGGCGGTGAGGAGTTTACCGTGCTCTTTCCCGGCAAGGGTGTGGATCACGCACTGCCGCATCTGGAGGCGCTGCGCGAGTCGATCGCCAACTCAGGCTTTACCGTCAGAGAGAAGGGGCGCCCGGGAACAAAACCGGAACAGCGGCGCAAGGGGAGTGAAAAGCAGGTACAGATCACGGTTAGCATCGGTGTCGCCGAGAGGGAGGGGGAGTTGCGTGAGCCGGAGGCAGTGATCAAGGAGGCCGACAAGGCGCTCTACCGGGCAAAAAAGGGGGGACGCAACCGCGTCGCCACCTGATGGCTGGCGTTCTGGTGGCGATTCATCTATCGTCAGCCACTTCTGATCTGACACCGGGTAGCACCCACACAGAGAGGTTCCATGGTAATTCAAAAAAATCGGGTCGTTACCCTTGAGTACACCCTGCGCGATGAAGAGGGCAATATCCTCGATACCACCGATGGGGGGGAGCCCTTTAGCTACATTCATGGCAGCGATGACCTGTTTACTGCCATGGAGGCGCAGCTGGAGGGGCATGCCTCGGGTGAGCGACTGCAATTTCTCCTCAGCCCGGATGAGGCCTATGGTGAACGTGATGAACGGCTGGTTAAGACGGTGCCGCGTGATCGTTTTAACACCGAGATGGAGATTCAGGCCGGCATGTCATTTAGCCGGGGAGAGGGCGATGAGGCGGTAGAGGTGAGGGTTGTCGCCGTTGATGAGGAGGGGGTCACCATCGATGCCAATCCCCCCCTTGCCGGCGTCACACTGCAATTCGACCTGGTGATCACCGCGGTACGCGAGGCCGGTTCTGAGGAGCTGGAGAGCGGCAGGGTAGCATCAATAGACGAGATCTACTCGCAGTAGCCGGCGCTATCTTAGTCGTTCCCCGGTCTGCCGTCAGGGTCTTTGCCCTGCAGGGTTATCACAATACCGCGCACGGCAGACATCAGGGTATGGGCCAGAATCGCCAGTAGTGGTGCGATCGCCACCCAGGTGGCAAAGCTGGCCCCCTGCAGCAGCGGTAGACTGATCACGTTCACCTCATAGCCAAGCACAAACATCATCCCGCTGTAGAGGCTGCTGAGGAAGAAGTAGACGAAAAAGATGCCGACAGAGGCAATCAGGTGATGACGGACAAACACCTGATTATTGCCAACCATAAAGGCACTATAGATGAGGTATGGGAACAGGCTGTAGATGGAGATGTTGATGCCATAGAGCCGGTAATCGGCCAGACCGATAAAATGGACGTTAACTACCTGGATCAGTATCAGCAGATAGAACATCGCCGCCTGCCACTCACTCTTTATCGCACTCACAGTCACTATTTGCCCCTTATCTCTCTGATTCACCAGATACTACAGCCCCTTAACCCCTGCCAACAAGCCCGGCAATAATGCCTTGATACCTGAGGTAGGGCTATTCATAATTGGCGACTCATTCGGCAGACAGGTAGCAGCAGAGAGAGCCCTGACGCAGCGCAGGCAACATATCTAATGGATGTCACGGTCAGTGAACTTATCGTCAAATTTATGCAGCGGCTGGGGATCGATACCATCTTCGGTATGCCGGGTGCGCACATCCTGCCGGTCTACGACAGCCTCTATGACTCACCCATCCAGAGCGTACTGGTAAAACACGAGCAGGGTGCCGCCTTCATGGCCGGTGGCTACGCCCGCGCCTCAGGGCGCATCGGTGCCTGCATCACCACCGCCGGACCGGGGGCCACCAATCTTGTCACCGGTATCGCCAACGCCTACGCCGACAAGCTGCCGGTGCTGGTCATCACCGGCGAGACCTCCACCCACATCTTCGGTAAGGGGGGGCTGCAGGAGAGCTCCGGCGAGGGGGGGAGTATCGACCAGATCACCCTGTTCAAGGGGATCACCCGCTATAACCGCATCGTCGAGCGTACCGACTACCTGGCACAGACCCTCAATCGCGCAGCCCGGATCCTGCTCTCCCCCAATCCCGGACCGGTGCTGCTCAGCTTCCCCTTCAATGTACAGAGTGAGTGGGTCGATGAGTCGATCCTGGATGAAATTGTGACAAGCCGTAGTGAACGTCGTCTTAACGGTGCCTCACTCTCTACCTCGACCATCGCTGAGAAGCTGCTGGCGGCAAACTATCCGGTGATCGTCGCCGGGCACGGAGCTATCCGCTCCGGCGCGCAGCAACAGCTGACACAATTGAGTGAACAACTGGCGATACCGGTGGCCAGCAGCCTCAAGGCGAAGGGGGTAATCGACGAGCAGTCGCCCCTCGCGCTGGGTAGCCTGGGGGTCACCTCAAGCGGCCACGCCTATAAATATCTGGTTGAACACGCCGACCTGATCCTCTTTCTGGGGGCCAGCTTCAATGAGCGCACCAGCTACCTGTGGGAACGCCAACTGCTGGGCAGTCGCACACTGATCCAGATCGATAACGACCCCGAGCAGCTCAGTAAGGTCTTCCAGGCCGACATTGCCGTGCAGGGGGAGATCAACGAGGTGCTACACGACCTGTTGCAGCGCCTCGATGGCAAAAGCCGTAATGGGGGTGTCATTCGGGGCCTGGTCGAGCAGCTGAAGGGAGATGAGAACAACGACTACGCCATCTTCCAGTCGGGCTTTTCGCTGGTAAGGCGCTTCTTCACCGAGCTGGAGAGCCACTTTCCCAGGGACGCGGTGGTGTTTGATGACAACATTATCTTTGCACAGAACTTTTTCCAGGTGAGTAGCGCCAATCGCTACCACCCCAACTCCGGGGTCTCCTCGCTGGGCCACGCTATCCCGGCGGCGATTGGTGCACGCTTTGCCGAAACAAAACCGACCTTTGCCATCCTTGGTGATGGCGGTTTTCAGATGTGTTGTATGGAGCTGATGACGGCGGTTAACTATCAGATCCCGATCAATGTGGTGCTGTTCAATAACTCCACCATGGGGTTGATACGCAAAAACCAGCACCAGCACTATCAGGGGCGCTACATTAACTGCGACTTTATTAATCCCGACTTTGCCGCACTCGCCCGCTCCTTCGGTATCCACTACCGCAAGCTGCAGAGTGAGGAGGATGTGGCGCAGATGTTTGTCGAGGATGACCTGCGCGGCGGCATCAACCTTATCGAGATGGTGATCGACAAGGACAAGTTCCCCAACTACTCCTCACGTCGCTAGGGCAATGTTTGACGCACTCGAAGCGGCGCTGTGGCAGGAGCCGGAAAATGAGGGGCATCTGCAGGCTTATCAGCAGGCGTTTCGTGATAACGCCGCAGAGGAGGATGGGCAACACCGCTTTATCATCGTTATCCCCGTTGCCGATCGACCACACCACCTGCAGGCGTGTCTTGCCAGTACCCTGACACTGTGTGAGCGCTTCGGTTACGGTGGTATACGTGAAGGCCGTTACCACAGGGTCGAGGTGTTGATAGCCGATGACAGCAACCTGGAAGAGAGTATCCAGCGTCATCGACAGTTGGGTGAGATGTTTACGCACCGGGGCTTGAGGTGCCACTATTTTGGACAGGCCGAGCAGTTGGCGCAGCTTGCCTGTATCGACGATATAACACGCAAACGGCTGGCGCCGATCATCGGTGACATCCCCTCTGATCAATTTGGTCATAAGGGCGCATCGATTATGCGCAATATCGCCTCTCTGAAATTGCGCGAGATGGTCGGTGATAATGACGATACCCTGATCTACTTTATCGACAGCGATCAGGAGTTTCAGGTGAAGGTCGCAACCGCCGAGGGTGATCAAGACCGCTATGCCATCAACTATCTCTATCAGCTCGATCGTATCTTCCGTGAAACCAATGCCACCATTCTGACGGGTAAGGTGGTGGGCGACCCACCGGTCTCCCCCTCGGTGATGGCCGGCAAGTTTCTCGATGATGTGATCGCCTTTTTGCAGAGGATGCGGGACCTCGATGGGAGTGGTGGCTGCAGCTTTCACGACGGTGCACGCGTGAACTGTGATGATGCGGCCTATCACGATATGGCCGATCTATTTGGTTTTAAAACCAGCGCAGAGAGCTTCGATTATCCGTGTGACCTCGCTGGCGAGCACAATCACAGCGCGTGTCTGAATCACTTTGCCGCCAAACTGGGGAGATTCTTCGATGGTGAACACCCGACGCGCAAGAGTTACTACACCCACCAGCCACTGGATGAGAGTATTGTTGCTGCGCGCACGGTCTATACCGGTAACTACTGTTTTCGCGCCGAGGCGTTGCGCTATTTTATCCCCTTCGCCGCCCTCAAGCTGCGTATGGCCGGTCCGGTTCTTGGCCGTATTATCAAGGCGGAGATTGGTGAGCGATTTGTCTCTGCCAATCTGCCGATGCTGCACAAACGCACGGTGGATGGGCTGGGGGAGTCGGAGTTCCGTCCGGGCATCGAACGTCGTGCAGAGCGGGTCGATCTATCGGGGGAGTATGAGCGGCAGTTCTTTGGCGATGTGATGCTCTTTACCATGGAGCGGCTTACCGCCATGGGATATCCGCAGCAGGCGATCACTGAGGGTGAGGTGCGACAGGTCGTCGAGCAGGTGGAGCGGCAGATGCTGGAAAATTACACCGCCAGGCAGCAGCAGATTGTGGCGCGCATCTCCACCCTGCGCGCACTCGTCGAGTCACCACGGGGGTGGTGGCAGGGCGAGGTTGCGGCCAGCGCCGCGTTTGAGCGTTTTCTCGATAACATGGAAGAGAACTTTGGAGAGAGGGCGGTTGGCTTTGTGCAGATTCAGACCGCGCAACATCGTCTGGCTCGACGCGAGGCGATTATCGCGGCTATTCGGGGTTATCGGGATGACCGCCTGCTCTGGCAGCAGTTACTCCATGATCGGGGAGTGGAATGAACGTCTTTATCCTCAACAGCGGACGATGTGGCTCTACTACCTTTATTCGAGCCTGCAGCCATATCACCAACTACAGCGCAGGGCATGAGAGCCGCGCCGGGATCGTTGGCCCTGATCGACTCCGCTATCCGGCAAACCACATCGAGGCAGACAATCGCCTGAGCTGGTATCTGGGCAGGCTCGATCGACACTATGGCGATGGGGCACGTTATGTTCACCTGTTGCGCGACCGTGAGACGACCGCGGCGAGCTTCGCCCGCCGTCATGAGTTCGGCATTATGCAGGCCTACCGTGAGGGGATTGTGCTGGAGATGGAGGGGGAACCCGATGCCATGGCGATCGCCCGGGATTATCTCGATACTGTAACGGCCAATATCGAACACTTTATGCAGAATAAATCACACACGATGACGATCCAGCTGGAGAGGGCGGAAGAGGGATTTGTGACGTTCTGGGAGTGGATCGGTGCCGAGGGCGATCTCTCTGCCGCGCTTGCTGAGTGGCAGGTCAGGCATAACGCCTCGGTGGAGTAGCTGGAGCGATCTATCAGATAAACGAAGGCCCCCGATCCGAAGAGGATGCGGGGGCTCTGTTTGCGGTCGGGATCAGGCGCTGGCGGCCAGTGCCTCATCAAGCTCGGCAAAGGTGCGGGCGATCTCGGCGGTATCGATCTCTATCCCCAGCTGCATGCTGATCTGCTTGGTAGAGAAGATGCCACGCAGTTTCTGGGTACCCTTGCTGTCGCTATCCACCACCAGGGCGTGCTGGCGACCCACCCTCTTCATCGTCTCGACGATGTCACCAACCATCACCTTCTCCACCTGGCGCATCTCCAGTACGTCGAGCTGGTCGGCAGGGGTCATGATGTCCTGTAGATAGATCTCTTCACGCTTACCGCCGCCGATCTTCTGCAGGTACTTCATCGGGCGATCACCGTGGATATCGGTCAGGGTGATGATGCCCAGGATCTTGTTAGATTGCTCGGTGACCAGCAGCAGGCGTACCCCACTGGCGATCATCCGCTGCTCGGCGGCGTTGATGGTGGCACAGGGCCCCATAGAGATGGCGGTTACCTGAGTGAAGTCGGTCATCACATCAATCGCAGGGCTTCTGGCAGTGACACGCTCCGGCAGGGTTTGAGTCGGACGGTGGTATGTCGTCTCCGGGCTGAGGGTGGTGTAATCAAGTGGTACAAAGTTGTCGGTATTCATCGGTACCCTCCATCGTTTTGTTTGGTGCACCTGTGAATATGAATAAATCATGCCGGGGTGTAATGCAATCGATTGGCCGTAGAATGTTTTTCGTCTTCTATCAGAGAATTCAATGAAAGCAGCTTCTTATAAAGTAATGTTATGAGGCGGCCAATAAAAAAAGGGGGCCGAAGCCCCCTTTTTGCCGTAACAGGTTAACGGTTAGTTGCTGGCGAAGTCCTTGAGCTTCTTCAGCGGACGAACCTTAACCTGGATAGAGGCGGGCTTGGCCTTGAACATGGTCTCCTCACCGGTAAAGGGATTAATACCCTTGCGTGCCTTCTTGGCGGGCTTCTTTACGGTGGTGATCTTGAGCAGACCCGGCAGGGTGAAGCTGCCAGCGGCGCGTTTGTTTACATGGGCGTCTACGATGTCGCTCAGTGCGTCAAACACGGCGGCGACCTCTTTCTTGGAGACATCGGTGCGCTCAGAGATGGTGGCGTAGAGCTGGGACTTGCTCATCGGCTCTTTAACGGCGGTAAGCTTTTTCGGGGCGGCGGCCTTTTTTGGGGCGGCCTTCTTGGCAACGACCTTCTTCTTCACGGCCTTCTTTGCTGCGGCTTTTTTCTTTGCAACCATTGTTGACTTCTCCTGAAGGTGGATACGGTAAGTGAAACGATTAACTAACCGGGCAAATTCTGAATTGCTGAAACAAAAAAAACAAGAAAAAAATAGCTATAAAACAGGTTATATCTCCCTCTTTGCCAGATATTTCGCATCTGTTTTGTGCTCTGGTTTGGATCATAGATCTGTCGAGACGGCTTTTCCTCACCTGTAGCAAAGGTGGTAGCATGCGAACGATGAGTTTTCGCTAAACCCCATGGAGCATTGAGTGGTAAAAGAGTTGGTATTGCCGGGTGGGCATCAGGGGCTACATGAGATCACCCATCAGGTGGCGACGCTGGTGGCAGAGGCAGGGCATGAGGAGGGGTTGTGTACCCTGTTTCTGCAGCACACATCTGCCAGCCTGACGATACAGGAGAATGCCGACCCTTCGGCACGGCGTGACCTTGAGAGCTGGCTCAAGCGCCTGGTGCCGGAGCACGACCCGCTCTTTACCCATACCCATGAGGGGCCCGATGATATGCCCTCCCACATCAAGACAGCGCTTACCGCCACCTCACTCTCTATCCCGATCCTCAACGGCAGACTGGCCCTCGGGACCTGGCAGGGGATCTATCTGTGGGAGCATCGTCATCATGGCGGACGCCGTCGTCTAATCGTCCATATCGGGGAGTAGCGCACAGATGTATGGGGTGATTGTACAGACCGCAGCTCTGATCGTCTGCGGGGGGCTGTGGCGTACATCCCTGTCGATTGATGCGGTACGCGTGGTGGTGACCCTCAGTACCGCACTGAGCATTATCACCCTGCCGCTCTGGTTTGGTTGGCTGGGGGCGTATAGTGTCTGAGGTGATCTGCAGGCTCGATCAGCTGGCGGAGCGGGAGTGTCGGGAGTTTGAGTGGAGTGATGGCGGGGAGGTGGTAGCCGCCTTCCTGTTGCGGATGGGGGAGGGGGTTGTCGCCTATCGTAACCGTTGTCCCCATACCGGAGCGCCCCTGAACTGGTATCCAGATCAATTTCTTACTCTGGAGCAGGAGTATATTCAGTGTGCCCTGCACGGCGCGCTATTTCGCCTGGAGGATGGTTTCTGCGTGCACGGCCCCTGTAGTGGCGACTCCCTGCAATCGATTGAGTTGATTGAGGAAGCTGGAGTTATTTCTATAAAGCACAGGTAACCCTATGTTTTTTTAGATAATATGTTAGGATAGTATCAAACAATAGAGTGAAGTGAACTGCTATGTGGAAAGGATGGACAATAACAGCCCTGCTCCTGTCACTATTCTCGGGGGGGAGTGTGGCGGAGACCGTTTATGTGCACGACCAGTTACGATTGGGGATACGTGGGGCACCCGATAATGCCGAGAAGTCGATCGCCGTGGTCAAGACCGGTGATGCACTGGATATTATCGGCGAGGATGAGCACTTTATTCAGATCCGCACCGAGAATGGTGTAGAGGGGTGGGTGAGTAAGGGCTATGTCAGTCCCGAACCACCCGCTACGGTCATCCTGCCGGGTGTGCAGGAGGAGTTGAAGGGGCTCAAGAAACAGGAGGCCTCGCTGCGGCAGAAGCTGGCGGAGGAGACAAAGCGGAGTGAATCGCTGCAAAAGCAGTTGTCACAGATGAAGAGTGAGAGTGAGAAGCTGCAACTGGCCCTTAATGCGGATTCAGCGGAGTCAGAGACTGCTGCAACCGACGGTGGTGAGGTTGTGCTACAGGATACGGATACTGAGCAGTCTCTGCCACAGCAGTCCCCACAGCACGAGGGGCAGAGTGGCCTCTCCTACCTTGTCGGTTTTCTACTCCTGGTGATCGGATTGCTGGTGGGCCTGGTGAGCGGGATCCGCTGGAAGACAAAACAGGTGGCAGAGCGTATTGGTGGCCTGCAAATATAGTTGTGCGGTGTCACAGGAGAGATAAAAAAACCGGGGCAAGCCCCGGTTTTTTTGTTGCGTTATGCAAGTCTCTATTAGAAGGTGCCTAAAGCGGTGAAGTAGGGAACATACTTCTTCTTCAGGTTCATGGAGAGAGCCGCAATGCTACCACTGTTGTCGTTGGTGGTGACATCGTAGGCGGCCAGGGCAGCAACCAGGGCATCAATATTAGCCTGCTGTGCAGCGAGTTCGCTGTCTAGCGATCCGGCGGCAAGTCCCCAGGCGACGATATCGATGGCGGTCTGCGCCTCCATCTCGGCAAAGGCGGTCTGCAACTCGGCCATCAAATCATCAATCTGAGCCACCTCATTGGCAGTGAGCGTCGCTTTGGGTGCCCCAGTAAGAGGATCAACAGCAACCACCAGAATCGCCTCGAACGCGGAGTGATAGTCGTTGTTGGTGGTCATCAGGGTGACCTGATTCTCGTAGGTGGCACAGACGTAATGCATAGCATTACGTACCGCCTCGATGGCATTGTGGGCGCCTGCGGCCTTGGCATCGGCGAGGGTTCCGCCAGCCGCGATGGCGTCTTTCACTTTTGTGATTGCAAACTGCAGCTTATTATCTGCCGACATCATGCTAGGACCCCAGCCCAGTGCACCGGACGAAGTGCCCGGGAAGTGTGCGCCGACGTTGCTCATGGCTGTAGCCAGGGCATTGAGGTAGGCCAGGGTCCCACTGAGAGGGTCAGCGGTGCCAGCAAGACATACCTGAGCGGCATTGGGTGGATTACCGGTGCAGTAGAGTGCGGGAATCATCGCCTTGTTGTTGGCGATGATATCGCTCATGAACGGGTTGATGAAGTCTCCGAAGCGCAGGAAGAAAGGTACGAATTTGGATTTAATCTGGCTGGCTAAGGTAACCATGTTGGTACACGCGGGATTTGGGGTAGCGGGGGTGCAGTCTGTTGTAGCAGTACTGAGGCCACTAATTAGTGTTCCCGTGCCGTTAACAAGGGCAGTGACACTATTCGCCTTGTCGGTACTCAAGTTATACGCGGCCTTAACTCCGCTACCATCGCCATAGGCGGTAGTGAGCGTAGACCAGTCTGCCTGGTATGTGGGAAGTGTATTGCCAAGTGCTGTTTGCAGTGCCTCGAGGTCTGCCTGAGTTTTAGCGCTTGCGGCATAAGTTGCAGACGCCCCAGCCACCGGTCCCATGTTGTGGTGCGCCTTGGTCACCTTGTCGGAGAAATCGCTGGTACCATTATGGGCTCGCATCTCGGCCCAGGTATCTCTCATCGCCTCAAGCTGGTCGTGTGCTATTGTGAGATCCGCCGGGTACAGCGTGATACCGCTGTAGTGACTCTGTGCGCTGGCAATATTGGCATCGACACTTTCAAAGAAGACCCCCCAATCCATATAGGAATCGAATTTGGATTTATAACCACCCCAGGCGTTTGCGGTACGCCCTAGTGTGTTGCGTGCATCGTTCGTCAGACCTTCAGATGCTTGGGTGGTATTGCTGTAAAAAAGTGCTGGCACATAATTCTTTACAAGATTCGCCGTATCGTTGGCCGAGGCTGTATCTTTTGAATCATCTCCCAGTATATTGCAGCCGATGATGCTGCTGCTGAGTAGTGCAAGTCCTAGAACTTCCAGGTGTCGTTTCATTCTTAGCTTCCTCCTAAGGTGGCGATAAATTCTAGTTCGATGTGGCGTGTGACCCCTGTCTATTCTCTAGAGTCTGGCAGAATAGTAGCAGAATCAATTTCCATTAAAAACAGATGGATATCCGATGCTGTTACAAGGTTATTGGTGCGTACATGGTGCGTTGCCGGTAACGGCAACGTTCTGGAGGGGGTTGCTGGGTGAGCGATTAAGTATTATCTGTGCCGAACCGTTTTGCACCATAGCCGCCACTGGAGCCGATATGGCCACGGTAGAGCTGCGGCAGCTCATCTACGACAGAGTTTTGTACCGCGGGGCGGGCCAGCAGGGTCTCGGACCACACCTGCATCTTCGGTAGCCCCTCCATTAATCCCATAGGACACCACTGCTCCAGCAGGGCCATACGCATAAAGAGCGGTGCATAGGCCGCATCGACTAGCGAGAAGTCATTGCCGTTGAAGAACGGCCCCGCCAGTTGTGCATCAACCAGTTTCAGCTTGTCACGTAGCTCCTGTTCGGCGCTGTCGCATGCCTCCTGCTCTTTGGCCATCACCATATTGAACTGACACATAAAGAGGGTAGAGGCAAATTCGATCCAGGCGCGGTTGTGCGCCTTGCGCAGCGGGTCGGTCGGGTGGAGTGAGGGCGGATTGACCTCATCGAGGTACTCCATGATCACAGCTGATTCGAAGACAACAGCATCCCCTACCTTGAGTAGCGGCACCTTACCTAGTGGTGAGATCTCCCTGAACCACTCCGGTGGCTCCTTGAGGTTGATGTAGGTGATGTCGTAATCGGCCCCTTTCTCTTTAAGCACGATCACCGAGCGCTGGACGAAGGGGCAGATCTTGAAGCTGACGAGTTCTGGTTTCATTCGACTATCCGATTATGGGTATGAAACATCATAGGAATGACGGCGGCTAAAGGCAAATGGCTATGGACTGGGATTGGGATGACGGGTGTGGATCGACTCGATGCCATGCAGTAGATCCTCACTTAATTCAAGCTCGACACTTTCAATATTGTTTTTGAGCTGTGCCATGGTCGTCGCACCGATGATGTTGGCGGTGGTGAAGCTGCGTGAGTTGACGTAGGCGAGTGCCATCTGCGCCGGGTCGACGCGATGCATGCGCGCCAGCATGGTATAGGCACGGGTTGCAGAGGTGGCCTGTTCGTTGGAGTAACGATCATAGTCAGGCCAGAGTGTGAGGCGACTATTGGCGATGTTTGCCCTCTCGATATACTTGCCGGAGAGTACGCCGAAGCCGAGCGGTGAATAGGCGAGCAGCCCCGTCCCTTCGCGATGTGCAATTTCGGCAAGTCCTACCTCGAAGCTGCGGTTGAGAAGAGAGTAGGGGTTCTGGACCGAGACCACCCGCGGCAGCCCTAGCCGCTCGGCGACCTGCAGGAATTTCATCACCCCCCAGGGCGTCTCGTTGGAGAGGCCGATGGTGCGGACCTTGCCTGCATCGACCTGATCCTTGAGTACCGAAAGGGTCTCCTCGATGGGGGTGAAGTCGTTGGGTTCACTGTGCTGATAGCCGAGGCGGCCGAAGTAGTTGGTGGCGCGCTCCGGCCAGTGGAGCTGGTAGAGGTCGAGGTAGTCGCTCTGCAGCCGTTTCAGGCTGGCGTTGAGGGCGGTCTCGATGTGGTGGCGGTCAAAGCGGCTCCTGCCACCGCGGATGTGGTCGACCCACCCCTCGCCGGGCCCGGCGATCTTGGAGGCGATCACCAGGTCATCGCGTTTGCCCCGTTTTGCCAGCCAGGAGCCGATGATCTCCTCGGTACGGCCGTAGGTCTCTGCCCTGGGCGGGATGGCGTAGAGCTCGGCGGTATCGATAAAGTTGACGCCATGCTCAACTGCATAATCGAGCTGCTGATGTCCCTCCGCCTCGCTGTTCTGTTCACCGAAGGTCATGGTGCCGAGGCAGATCAGGCTGACCACGATATCGGTCTGGCCCAGTTTGCGGTATTGCATAAAAAATTCTCCGGTTATGTGGGCAACAGCGGCCCGACCATCAGGTACAATGCGCCCCAGTGTACAGAGCGGGTCTCCCTATGTCTTCCATCCCCAAAGTTGGTTTCGTCTCCCTCGGCTGCCCCAAGGCGACCGTCGACTCCGAGCGTATCCTCACCCGCCTGCGCGCCGAGGGCTATGAGATTTCACCAACTTATGATGAGGCCGAGCTGGTGATCGTCAACACCTGTGGCTTTATCGATGCGGCGGTGGAGGAGTCGCTGGAGACCATCGGCGAGGCGCTGGCGGAGAATGGCCGGGTGATCGTCACCGGTTGCCTGGGGGCAAAGGAGGGGGTGATCGAGACGGCCCACCCGCAGGTACTCGCGGTCACTGGTCCCGACTCGCTGGAGCAGACGATGGCGGTGATCCATGAACACCTGCCACCGAGCCACGACCCCTTCATGGACCTGGTGCCTGAAGGTGGCATCAAGCTCACCCCGCCCCACTACGCCTACATCAAGATCGCCGAGGGGTGTAACCAGAGCTGCAGCTTCTGCATCATCCCCTCGATGCGTGGCAAGCTGTCGAGCCGACCCATCGGCGAGATCCTCGAAGAGGCGGAGAAGCTGGTCAACGACGGGGTACAGGAGCTGCTGATCGTCGCCCAGGACACCGCCGCCTACGGGGTCGATGTGAAGTACCGCACCGACTTCTGGGAGGGGCGCCCCCTCAAGACCGATATCGAGACCCTGGTGCGCCAGCTTGCCAATCTCGGTGTCTGGGTGCGGCTACACTACGTCTACCCCTACCCCAAGGTGGACCGTCTGGTGGAGCTGATGGCCGAGGGGCTGGTGCTTCCCTATCTCGACATCCCGCTGCAGCACGCCAGCCCGAAGATTTTGAAGGCGATGCGCCGCCCCGGCGATATGGAGGGAATAGTGCAACGCATCGCAAAGTGGCGCGCGCAGATCCCCGAGATCGCCCTGCGCTCCACCTTCATCATCGGCTTTCCCGGCGAGACCGAGGAGGATTTCCAGATGCTGCTCGACTTCCTGCGTGAGGCGCGGCTCGACCGCGCCGGCGCTTTCACCTACTCACCGGTCGAGGGGGCCCCCGCCAACGAACTGGCCGACCCGGTGCCCGAGGAGATCAAACAGGAGCGCCTGGAGCGCTTTATGGAGGTGCAGGCGGGGATCAGTGCCGATAAGCTGCAACAACGCATCGGCAACAACTACACCGTGATCATCGACGAGGTGGAGGGCGAACAGGCTTTTGGTAGAAGTTACGCCGAGGCACCGGAGATCGACGGCGTGGTGGTGATCGAGAACGGCGCAGGACTGGAGCCGGGGGATGTGGTGGATGCGACGGTCATCGCGGCGGACGAGCACGACCTCTACGCTCGTATCGATTAACAAACTCAGGGTAGGGTGGATAAGCGCGAGCGCATCCACCAAAGGTCTACTCCAGCTCCTCCTCCACCTTACGACGAAGCTGCTCGATCTTTACCTGAAACGCCTGTAGCTGATCGCGTACCTGCTGTTTCTCCTCCTCGCTCAGCGCCTTGTAACCACGGGCGAAGGGCCAACCGTAGCCCCAGCGGAATGGTGTCGGTATGTGGGGTGTACCACCGAGGCGAACGCCGTGGTACATCAGATCGGCGATCTTCTCCTCACCCAGTTGGATGACGCACTGCTGTAACGCCTGATCGGCCTGTTGCCGTTGCGCCTCGGTACCCCCCTTCCAGTAGGCGAGGTCGTGGCTAAAGCAGCAGTCGAACCAGAGGGACTGCTGCGTTGGTGTACCCTCCGGGAAGGCGCTACAGCCGTCGGTGCTAAAGGGTTTGAGTTCATCCGACCAGGCGAGGGTGGAGAGTAGCAGTAACAGGAGGGCGAGCAGTTTCACTCTCTCAACTCATCAAAGATGGCGATGATGTCGCTGCGCCAGCGCATCGCCTGA
>Ga0224501_10001375_pt1 | contig 18914 bp, 10 predicted proteins | sample SF_Oct11_sed_USG_4_FD_169105 | JGI IMG/M metagenome (GOLD analysis project Ga0224501, IMG submission 169105) | Sediment microbial communities from San Francisco Bay, California, United States - SF_Oct11_sed_USGS_8_1 | ecosystem: Environmental > Aquatic > Marine > Sediment | place: USA...
ACAATGGCTATCATTACAATTTGCATTACCCAGAATTTAGCTTTTCTCATGTTTTTACCTCTCTCTTGTTAATCAATAAAGCCATATACCCCAAGTGGAGCATGGTATGAGCATATATAAGCAGGAAGTATGCCAGGATTGGAATAAGTTGAAGTGAGTAATGTAAGCTATTAAATTTAAAGGGTTTAAATATATTATTTTAATGGCACAGATAATTCATGCCAAAAATTCTCTGATAAAACGGCTCATTTCTGACAGAAATGGGCTCTCATGGAATAATAAAGTAGACAGCATCTCCTTATTTACTGTTTTTATTGGATTTGTGGACTTACTGAGAAAGGCAAAATTTGTCGGCTATAAGGCTATATATTTAAAGGGTTTTAAGCTATTTCGGAAGGGGTCTGATTTGAATTAAGTAGGGAACCCTCTTATTCGGGAAATACTCGCAGACGGCCTCTGCCGACTAAAAATGAGGCTAGGAGTAAGGGCGGAATTGTGATTCCATACTACGATGGGGCAGGTAAATTAAGATGAGGGTTTGAGGTGAGGCTTTGGCGACCGTAATCAATTCCGGGGAACGAATTTGTATGTTGCTGTCTATACCATTGGCAAAGAAACTGTAAAGGTTGTCCCGTTTCCACATTCAGAATGGACTTCTATGCCTCCTCCATGCGATTGGACAATACCATTGGTCACCCAAAGACCGAGACCGGTGCCTTCGTTTTTTGATTTTGTAGTGAAGAAAGGCTCAAAGATATTCTTCCGGGTGTCTTCTGTCATACCGGTTCCATTATCCGCGACGGAAAAATATAAATAAGAATCCTGGTGGAAAGTGGTCAGGATGATTTCTCCTCCGGATTCGGGAATGGCCTCCATGGCGTTTTGAACCAGATTCAGAGCCACCTGCTTGATCTGGTCAGGGACCGCCATCACTTCCGGAAGAACCTCGGCGTAACGGGCTTGGAGCTTGATCTTACGATCTTCCAGCTCCTTATGAATCAATAAAGTGATTTCCTCCAGGATCCGGTTGATTTGAAGAGGTTCCTTGTGTTCCCGTGTCGGGCTGAAAAAATTATTGAGCCGGCGGGTCAATTTGGCGATGCGGTCGGTTTCGCTGATAGCCATGTCAATGAAACGTTCGTCCGCTTCCTTGAGAGGGACACACATCCGGGTCCGCTCCAGAACGTTGCGGATTCCAAATAGGGGATTGTTGATTTCATGGGCAATCGATGCGGAAAGCTTGCCGATTGAAGACAGTTTTTCTGCATGCATTAACCGATCCTGCACCTTTTTTCGTTCAGAAATGTCCTGCACGATGCCCCGGACTTTGAGGGGGTTATCCAGGTCATCCAGAAAAATTTTAGACTCTTCGTAAACAGTTCTTTCGGTGCCGTCGGTTAAAAGGACCCGATATTCCACTTTATGTCCCTTGCCGGTGCGTAATGATTCTTCATGAGAGGCAGCCACTCGCTGACGGTCATCGGGATGGATGAGTTTTAGAAAAACCTTATAAGGTACTGGAGAGGCCTGGAGGGATGTTCCAAAGATATGGACCATTTCATCTGACATCCTGATTTCGTCATTGGCCATATTATACACCCAGCCTCCGAGCCGGGCTATTTTCTGGGCCAGCGCCATGTCCCATTCACTTTGTATCAGTTCTTTTTCTATTCTCTTTTGCTGGGTAATATCTCTTCCAGATAATAGAACTGCCTCTGGGGTTCCTCCGCCGTCCTTCAGGGCTATCCCTTCCCATTCAATGAGTTTTTCCTCTCCCATTTTATTAACAATGGGTATGACCAGGTAGCCCATGGAATCCCGTTTTCCGGAAAACAAATCCTGAAAGGATTTTCGGGCACTGGTTCTCATGGAGCGCGTCACAAAATGGTCGAACCAGTTTTTGCCTTCAGCTTTTTCCCGCCCAATACCCAGAGCCTGACAGGCCGCAGGATTAAGGGTTTGAATAACCTGGTTTTTCCCCAGAACGACAATGATATCCCTGGACAAATGAATCATGCTTTCGATGCTGGCTGACAGGCTATTCCGGTCGATGCTATTCAAAGGAACTATAATTTTGGAGTCTGCTTCCGTCCCGGCTGAATTTTCCATTACCGATTGTCCGGCAGAGGTATCGGTAGGAACGTTGGACGTGGAATCCAAAATTTTATGATTGGATTTTTTGGGGACTGCTTTTTTCATTGAGGTGAGACTGGCTGAATTCCATGAATTGTATGGAAAACATCGAATTTAAGATGAACGCATACACGGATTATCTTTCGTTTACCTTAATATTATGCCTCTGGTAGCCTCTTTTGACAATAACATTCAGGTCGCTGTCCAGTTCCCGGGGAGTCCTTTATTTTCTTGATAGGAAACTGAATCCCAGGGTCGTGATAAATGAAATGCCGAAAGCGCAGACGAGGGTGGAGCCTGTAGGCAAATCGTAAGCAAAGGATATTGCCAGGCCGACCCAGCTGACCAGGATTCCCAGCGCGATACCGGTCACCCATTGCTTTCCCAGTGAATCAAACATTTGGATACCGCAGGCCGCAGGAATAATCAGCAATGTGAAAATAAGAAATATCCCGGCTGTTTCGATGCAGGCTACAATCGCCAATCCCAGCATCAGATAGAATATAAAATCCCAAAGAGCCTGATTCCGGGTATAGGGCTCAGGGCTGTTGGATTGAGTGGAGCACTTATAAAACGATTTGCGGGAGATCCAGAGAAATCCACCGAGGATTACGAAGGCGGTGAATAATTTTAAAACACCTCCCCACGTTATCCATAATATCGAGCCATTCAAAGTGTGCTGGATATGTTCTGCCGCCCGCGGGGAGCGGTCGGCAACGATTACCGCCAGAGAAGCGGCAAGCACATAAATGATTCCAATCACCGCTTCCTGCGAAATGCGGGGTGCGATATAGCGCGCCAGTGTGAAAAATAAGGCTCCTAAGAATACAAAGCCCATTGAAAAAAGAATCGATCCATAGGAATGCTCTTCGACGTTCATTGCAAAAGCTACGGTTGTGCCCAGCGCCGCCAGTTGCGCCATAGAGAGATCGATGAACACGATGCCCCGCCTGAGGACATGAATGCCGAAGTAGGTGAATATGAGGGTCATCACCATGCATCCCAGTGCCGGGGCGGCCATGAAAGTTATAAAGTCATTCATTGCTTGAAAGCGCTCTGGTGATCTGGTTGACGAGGTAATCAAACAGCTTGATGGTATCGCTGGCTTCGGGCACTCCACCGACAGAAGGGGGCAGGGTCAGTACCCTGGCTCCTGATTTGCCCGCCAGCAGTTTTGAAAATTTATCCTGGTAATATATGGCGTGCAGGATCAGGTGAACGTTTTTCTCCTTCATTGTTTGCGCCAGGTCCGACAGGTGGCTGGGCGACGGTTGAATTCCGGGTTTCGGTTCCACCGTGCCTATGTGGGTCAAGTGAAAGTAACGCAGGAAATAACTCCATGTGCGATGATACGTCACTACCGGAGTATCGGCAAACGGCGCCATTTGATCCTTCCATTCCTTTAATTTCGGTTCAAATCTATTAATAAACTGTTTTCTATTAGATTTGATCTGGGCCGCTTGCGCTGGCAATAGTTTTGAAAGGTGATCGGCGATAAAATAGACAATAGGCTTGATGTTTCCCGGATCCAGCATGTAATGCGGATTGCCGAAGGCGTGCACATCGCCCATGGAGCGGTCCAGTTTGCCCTGTGGGACCTCTATCGGATCAATGGCTAGCGAAAGATCGAGGTTTCCGTGTTTTCCCAACTGAATATCGGCATTGCGCGCACCCTGGAGTAACAGAGGGAGCCACCCAACCTCCAGCTCCAGACCCTGATAAATTAGAAGGTCGGCGCGATTCATTTTGAGCATCAGGCTCGGTTTGGCCTGCACAAAATGCGTGTCCTGATATCCCTGGGTGAGGCTTTCCACCTCGACCAGACCCTTGCCCACTGCTTGCACCAGTGAGGCGATATCCTGCGTGGTGGTGATCACCTTGAGTTGGGCGTTGGCCGTACCGCTGAAACAAACAAGAAGCATCAGGATCAAGAACCATGAGAGGGGTTGTTTGATGGCTTGTTCTAGGGTTTTTATCATCAGTATCGGTGCGCAGGATGCGATCCCAGCGAGAAGTTCAGTTGAAGGAGGACTTGATGTTCGTTGGAGATATCCTCATCAATATAGCTGTACTGGAGCCGGATTGCTGAAAACTCGCTTGGAACATAACCCAGCAAAAGGGTGGTTCGTTGCTGATCGTTGGCCGCCTCCGCCTGGTGGAATCCGAAATAACCGTAACGGGCCTGAATCCACCATTGTTCGGCGAATTGGTATTGAAGATACGAATACATGCCCCCCTTGTTATCGTCGGGGTTGTCCAGTCCCGAAAGGGCATTGACACCGGTCTCTTTCCAGGTGCGAATGTATTCCGATTGCCACACCAGGGTCTTATAACGTGCTTGCCGGGCGGGTTTCCATTTTAGAGTCAGGTTGCCCCCCGCTATTTGAGTGGTCCTGTTACGATTTCCCAACGCGGCCCCGGTGCCATTGCGTCCTGTTGAATAGGATCCGCCAATTTCCATTGTGGTGTCTTCATTGAGGTCCCAGAGATTGCGGGAATGGAGGATATAGGCGAAATCATCGTTGAGAGGGGCGTCGAACAGGTTGGAGTTATCTCCCTCAACGAACTCAAAAACCCATTCCGAATACCAGGGCAGGGGCATCAGGTAACTGAGGCCCACGCCGATTTCCAAAAGTGCCTCCGCCCCAAAAATTTCTCTGTTGACCAGTGGAACGTCAATAAAAGGGAACTGATGCGTATGCAGAAGGTTGTGTTTCCCCAAATGGGTATAAAACTGCCCGGCTCTTAATGCCACCCGGTCGAACAAGAGAAGATCGACAAAGCTTTCCTCGATTTCGACCTCATCGTCTTCAAATGAGACTCGGAAGTTGGCGCGGAGATAGGTGTCGACATTTGCGGTGAACTGCAATTCCATTTCCTGGATATCCAGCCCCGTTTTGGTTTCGGTGTCGGGGATGTTGTTTTCTATGGAACGATAGGTTCCGAGAAACAGTCCGTTGACACTGATGGCCGGGTTGAATGTCCGGGTCAGTCCGGTGGCTGTGGCAAAGGCTGAATCGGCCGAGCTCCCTGTAGCGCGGGGCATTTCCGGGAAAGGAACCGGGATGGATTTCTCTGCTTTCGATGAGCTCGGGGTGGATTCTGCATTCTGCGGCGCAGGTGCAGTTGGCCCTTTCTCCATTCTTTGTATTCTTCGCTCGAGGCGCTTGATTCTTTCCTGAAGTTCGTATAGGTCCTCGGGGCTATCTTGGGCGCGGGTAGGGATGGCGCTTGCAAGAAATACCGAAATGAAGAGGACAAAGGTAGACCATTTCATGGATCCTCCTGGTAAAAACGTTTTCAATATTTGGTTGGAACGAATTAACTGAAAAGAAGAGGAGGACTGCGTCCAAAATAGGTGTGAATGGACTTTGGAAAGAGAAGATGCTCCGATTTAACGGAAATGGATCGAACCCATGAAGTAACGTTCAGGTCCGGAATATCAATGTCGAGACTGGTCGCAGTTTGAGACCAGTGGCAGGGAGCACAATCTTCGTCAGCCGCGAAAGGATCGAACTCGTGATTATGTAAATAAATTGAAAACGCGACCATGAAGCCGAAACTGAAGATCAGGAAACGGGTCATGGAACGACATTGGTTTTCATTTTTAAATAACTTCATACCGGATTCTTGAGGAATGAGCCGCAGAGCCGGTCAGGGGAATCCTGACTTGCCATTACATTTATCTTTAGACGGTATGAAATTGTATTGGATTTGTCAATATGGAAGATTTTTTGAAAAAATTGAGCAGAGAGTGGGAGCCTCCTCCCTGTAAGGGAGGAGGTTTGGCTGGCTTATCCCAGAGGGAGGCGAAGATCCGTCCTTGGCCAGGGGCTTCGAGGAGGAGGAAAACAAATTAATCTTCCGAAAAATTTACATCATCCATTTCCCATCCCAATTCAGCGCGATCCTTTTTTGAGATACCCTGGACGCTGATTTGAATATTTTTACGAGCCGGGTCGAATACCTTGCTCCAATAATTACGGCTGAGAGCATGAGAGGACACTTCCCGTTTCAGTTTTCCACTTTTATTGAATATGCGTACTGGGTAAAACATAAAACCCTCCGATCTTTCCCGACAGGTGGTGGATTAATTTGGGTCCGGTTGATTTAAGCAACCGCCTGGACTTGAGAAAATCCTTTCGCATGTCAGGGCGATCCAGCCGGATTCGTGACCAGTATAGGTAAGGAGAATTAAAGTAAAGTTAACGGGAAATTAAAAAATTTTAATCATCCGGAGCGTTGATCGAGGGTTTAATTCCTTTGATTTCATTAATTTAACCATTAATGAGGTCTTAGGCTGTGGGGCAGGGGATTTATAGACTAATTATTAATGCCAGATGGAGTTCTCAAGTTCTTGCGGATAAGAGGCGGCGAAAGCCCATTTTTTATGGAACCTGAATGGAAATTTTGAATCTAATGGTTTTCGAGAAGGGAGCAGGGGTGAACCGTTTATCCAGAAAAAATAATTTAATCGGTCCAGGGGATATTCAGGCGCAGCCCCTGAATTTAAAGGAATCCCTCAGGATACGCGATGGATTGGGGCCAAGTTCCAATTCTTTTAAGCGAGAATCCCTTGTCACTCCGCCACGCTTACATCCCTTGATCAGGCGCAATCTGTGGTTGTGTAGCAACTGACCGGAATTTACTTCCCCCCAGGACCCCCTAGCTTTCCTTACAACCGGGAAAATTTTTTTTTAATGATCCCCATTGGGTGAATTCAAATGCGGCCTCATCGGGAGCGTCACTGTGATAGTGGTTCCTTCACCCGGCCGGCTGTTGACATCAATTTCACCTTTGTGGTTTTTAACGATGCCCAGGGTGGCCAGCAGGCCCAACCCGGGTCTGTGGATGGCAGACTTGGTGGTATAGAAAGGTTCGAAAATCCGGTCTTTGTCTTTTTCAGGAATTCCGCAACCGGTATCCTGAATGTGGATTTTTACATTTGAACCGTCCTGTTCCGTGGAAATGATAATTTTACCTTCATTGTCTCCAAAGGACTCCTCGGCATTTTTAATTAAATTATTGATGGCCTGACGAATCTGATTCGTGACGGCGGCAATTGTGGGTAAGTCATCCGCGTAATTTCTTTCGAGAGTGATCGTATGCTGGTTAATGCTATCCATATTATTCTGCAAAATATCATCTATGACCTGATGGATGTTCAAAGGTTCCAGATCATCATCGGTGGGAGGCTGGTAGTTTCTTAATTTACCCACCAAGTCGGCGACTCTCCGGCATTCGTTCATAGCTACTGTGACCAGGCCTTTATGGATATCTGCCATCTCAGCGCGTTCTTTTACCTGCTCAAGGATGTTTTCAATTCCTTGAATGGGATTGTTGACCAAATCCACCATTGAATCGGTGATATGTTCTATGGCATCGAACTTTTCATCTCTAAGGGCAATTTTAATCTGTTCGCGTTGAGCAATAAGTTCTTTGATCTGGCTTTCCTTATCATTCAACTTTTCATCCATCTCAATATCTTTTTCTTCCAGCTCAGTTTCCTTTGAATTCAGTGCTTCCTGTAACTGAATTTCATTTGTGATGTCATGAACGATTTTTAATTCATAATGAATATCGTTTGACTGGAAAGCGCTGGTGATGATTTTGGCCGGGAAGAGGGTACCGTCTTTTTTGGATTGGTAGAGTTTGGACTCTTGTGGGGCAGAACCCAGCCCAGAGCCTGAAAATGCGGTGTCATCATTCATGGAGGAATCATCTTGGGCCATGAGGTTTCTGAAGTTCTGACTCAAGAATTCCTCCCGGTCATAACCATACAGGTGTAATGCTGTAGAGTTAGCTTCCATGATCTCCTGTGTCTCGGCATTGATGACCAATATAGCGCCGGATTCTGCGTCCAAGAACCGCTTATACTTTTCTTCAATTTCGAAAAGTTTGATTTCCAATTTTTTACGTTTGCTGATATCCCGAACCACACCTACAATCTGGCGTTGATATCCTTTGTAGGTTTCCCTTAGGGTTATTTCAACGGGGAAGATAGAGCCGCCTTTGTTTTTGCCAATCAACTCCTTGGGGGCTCCTCCAACAAAATTGGAATGACCTGTTTCGATATAGTCTTTAATATAATTATCGTGCTCCTTGCTATAAGGGTCAGGCATTAAAATGCTTACATTCTTACCGATTATCTCCCGCGGCATGTAGCCAAATAACTTCTCGGCCCCCTGGTTGAAAGATTGAATGATTCCATTTTCATCAATCCTGATTAATCCGTCTTCCGCCTTGTCAACGAGCAAGTTTAGTAATAACTGATTTTCACGTAATTCCCCTTGAGCCTGATTCAGATTGTTTTTGGCATTTCGAATTTCCGTTACATCCTGAGCCAGGGCGATAATACCTTTGACTGATTGATCTTTGGGATCAATTTCCTTGGCAAGATTCCATAAATAATATTTTTTCGAGTCCCCTTGTCCGGTATGTGTTTCCAGCTCTACCGTATCCTGGGCAGTCATGCGCTCTTGTATGTCCGAAAATACCTCTTCCCATGTTTCGTTTGGAAGAACCTCTTCGAAGAAGTTTTTGTCCTGAATGTCTTCCCGGTTCCAATCAAAGGTGGATTCCGCCTTTTCGTTCATATCCGAAACATGGTACTCAGAGGAAAGATTGACCAGGATCAATCCTGAATGGCCCAGCAATGTCGTGAACTGCCTTTTGATGGCATTTATTTCGCCCTCATTTTCGCTGTCTGACAGGTTGACCAGGTATCCAAGGGTAGACACGATACCGTTCCTGTCCTTGAAAGATGCCAGGCTTATTAGGGCGTTAAATATTTGGCCGTTGGGTTTTTTAATGGGGATTTCAATGCGGTGCCGTGAGTTTTCTTTCAGGGGAGCGAGGAATTCATTTTCGAAATCAAATTCGTCTTTTTCCGCGAACATGATGGAGATGGGTGACTCCAGAGCCAGTTCAGATATGTAGCCTGTAGTTGAAGCCGCTGTTTTGTTCCAGGTCAATATGTTGCCATCCTGGTCCAAGGTAAATATGGGGAGATCCATTTGCTCGTACCGAGAGGCCTTTTCCTTAGCTTCGTCAATCAGGAAATTCTTTTCCTCTACATCCGTCATCAACTGTTCGTTGGCGATTTCCAGACTTTCCAGCTCCTGCTTGGTGTCCTCCAAAAGGTCAGAATTGGTTTCAAATTCTCCCTGAAGTTTTCTGAGTTCCGTCAGTTCCTCTTCCAACATCTGATTGGCTTCCTGGAGAGGTTTGATGGACTCGATTTGTGCGCTGAGGGACTCCTCAATTTCTTTCAACTGCTCTTGCAATCTGGTCCTTGCAGATTGTTCTTCTTCGAATTTATTTTTTAGCGATTGTATTTCCTCATCCTTTTTGGAGATTTTTATTTTGTAATCCTCAATCTCAGCCGGAGATGAGTCCATGGATTTTGTTTTGAGTTGTGCTTGTAGGGCGGTTAACTCAGCTTCCTTCTTTTGGAGCATCTTTCTTAAATTCTCACTTTCTTTGTTTGCATCGTCTCCGATGGATATTTTAAGGTTGGATTGGCTGTCAAGCTGGCGCGTACCTTTGGTCTCCGGCTCTGAGAGGAGCTTTTCTAATTGAAGTGATTTTTCGCCCAGCTGCCGTTCAATCGAGTCCCGATTGTTTCGAAGGTCCGCTTCTGCCTGTTTCCGTTCTTTTAGCTCAGACATTAATTGAGAGCGAGCTTTTTCCATTTCCTTAAGTTTTTCCTGATACTCCTTTTCAAAGACCAGTTTTGCCTTTTTCAACTCTTCCTTGATAGAAGGAGAGGTGTCTTGTGGTGAAGTGTCTGTGGATTCCAGCAGGAGGGGTTCGCTTTCAAGGCTGATTTCAGGTATTGCGGAAGTGGATTGATCTTCCATTTTAGTTTGCGCATTGGTGGTGCTGGCAATCAACCGCGCGATAACTTTGATTAGATTGATTTCATCATTGTCCCAAACCTTTTCCTTTTGGCTAGACTCAAAGCCTAGGTAGCCGACAACCGAGTCATTGTGAATGATCGGTACATTGATTAAGGATTTTATTCCTTGAGAAAGATAGACTTCCTTTTCCGTATGGGCTTCCTTTGGCATGGCTTTAACGTCTGGGATGTGAATGACCTCCTGATTCTGAATTTTCTTTTTAAACCAGGTGAAATTATCGAGGGAAATTTCTTCTCCGGAGTCCGGTTCCAGTAGAGGCTCTCCCGCCACCCATAAATGGGAATTGATCATTTGCGATCCGGTAGAGGTAAATTTAAATACGTAACCCTGATCCACATCAGATAATTCACCAAACAGCTTGAGCGCTTTGCTTATCCGTTTATTTACTTCTGCCGGATCATTATTGATTGGTGAAGTTAACCCCATTAGAGAACTTTCCAGGTCAAACCAGAATTTAAAACGGGCTTTTGCATTTGCCGTTTTGATGGCTTCGCTGTGATATTTCTTTTTATTGAAATTGAGCTCCGAAGTCAGCTTTTTGATTTGGGGTTCCAGTTTTCCCCTGATTTGGGACAATTCATTCCGCAGGCGAATGGGTTCAGAGATGTCTTGGCCTGAATTGATGGATCCGTAAATTTGGCCTTTATCATCTCTTAAGGGAGAACACTGCCAGTCCACTATTTTTTCGGCACCGCTTTTAGTTAAAGCAGGCGTGGTGAAGCGTGTGAAGTTTTGGTTTTTATCGTTTACGAATTGTTTGTATTGGTGTTTGACCGCTTCCTGGTTTTTTTCCGGAACCAGGAAAGATATCCAATCTTTTCCCGTCATTTCCTCTTCTTTAAAGCCTAAAAGATGGGAAGTCTTTTGGTTGATTTGCATGATGCGGTTGGAGGTGTCAATTACCAGAATGATTGAATTATCAACATTGAAGAATACTTTGGACAGGATCTGTTCGCCTTTCAGTGCTGTTTCCAGGGAGTCGTTTTCATCCGTTATTTTCTTCATGCTTTTAAAGGGGAGAATCAGGGAAAAGCATACAATTGATAGGCAAGCCACGACGAAAGCCCATCGGTCCAGGGAGTTTTTGTTGACTTCAAGATCCAAATAATTGACCAGGATGAAAGACTCCAGCCAGAATTCCCATAAAACCAACAAACCAAATGTTAGAAGAAGTGTAAGCCCTGCTAAATATCCGGGTTTCTCTTTTAAGTTCATTTGCTAGACCCTTTATGGAAGGAAGATTGAGGCTTTCGCTGAAATACGGGAGGGCGTGCCCCCTTTTTTTTTAATTTGCCTTCGCCTAATTTTATATTCTTCAACACATGTTTTCCCGCTACCGTTTGATTTTGAATCAGGGCATGTAATTTTAAGGAAAGGGTTTCCACCTATCCTAATCTTGAGGGAAAAGTGGTAACGCCTAATACATTTTAATTGTATTTCTATGTAAAAAGTATAGCCAAGAAGGTATTGAAAAGCAACCGATTAGACTCTGAATTTATGCTGAGATGCTTATACCCATAATTCAATGTAATTGTGTCCTCGGACCATGACGGACAATATGAAAAAAAGCCTCATTAGTATGTAAACATATGTGTTCCTGGGGAATTGGGGTTAACAATGGGGAAGCTTTTCAAATCATTCAAATTCAATCCTCAAACCCGTTTTTATTGGTCTTGTATTTTAAAAGGTCAGGCCTTAACCTAATTTTATGCTTCGTTGTAAATGTATTCCTATACTAAACCATGCCCTTATATAAAAGCTCCAATTCAGATTCCGGCGTTAAAGGTTCCTCCCAGGGAATGGGAGGAAGGCCGGAAGACTCCGCTTTACCCGGAAAGAAATCAAAAAACGAAAATGAAATGCGTAACAAGGTAGGTGGGAGAAGGGTGTCTGACCGATTAAAGCCTCTGCTAGCGAAAGTCGTTGCGGTAGTTTCTTCCGACAACATAAATGAGGCTTTTTTTAATTTGACCGATGATATCAGGGAGTTTTTTGAATGTCAGGCGCTCGTGGTTTATTCGGTTGATATTAAGAAGAAACAGTTAGTTTCCCGGAATCATATTTCAATGGAAATAGAGGAAAAATGTGTAGATATAACGGACTCGAACATACCGGGATATGTTTTCAATTCCAGGTCCTCATTAAATATCAGCAATGTATACGATAAAAGGGAATTGGCCGCCTATCCAGGATTGGAGCACGATCCTTCCTGGGATAAAAAAATCGGAATTAAGTCCAAATCTGTTCTGGCTGTTCCCATTTTTCATCAATCTCAGGTTATTGGTGTTCTGGAAATAATCAATAAGCAGGATTCGGGCTCCTTTTCTGATCAGTTTCAGAAATTGGCGGAAGATCTCGCGGAATCTCTTGGAAGGGCGCTGGAAAAGCTTGAACACGAGGAGAATAAGGAGAAACTTCAGGATATTTCGTTGGCTATTCAGGAAGCGGCGGGTTTGGACAAGATGTTGTTTAATGTTCTTAAACCAATGCTGGAATTATTTGGTGCCGATTGGATTAATGTTTTTGCCGTCGATAAAAACAGAAATGAGATTTATTCCAAAACGAAAACCTCGAGCGGAATCAAGGAAAGAAGAGTGCCTATTAGTCCGGACAGTATTGTGGGTTGGGTTGCGCTGGAACGGAGAATGGTTAACATCGATAACGTCCATTCGTCTGAATCTGTTACCAAGTATCATCCCGACCTTAGATACAATAGCGCATGGGATCAGGCGTTAGGTCTGAAAACAAAATCCATGCTGTGCTGTCCCATGATTCATGAGAATAAACTCATGGGGGTTATTCAGATAATTAATACGCGGGCGGGACAACAGTTCAGTTCGAACCATGAAAAAAATATTATTGCCATATCTCAAATGCTTGCCATTGCGGTTCATAATAATGTGAGGTTTGCCAAAACCAAATCCCATAAATTCAGTTATCTGATCAATAACGGTTTTTTGACTCCCGAAGAATTGGAAGCCAGCATGGTTAAGGCAAGAAGCGCTAAAGTGGACTTGGAATCGGTTCTTTTGGAGGAACGGAGAGTCAAGCGCTCTGACCTCGGAAAATCATTGGAAGCATATTACGGAATTCCCTATTTGGGTTACGACGACTCTACTTTGCTACCCAAAAGATATTTCGACGGGCTGAACAAGAATTTTCTAATTAAGAATCACTGGGTTCCCATTCAGAGTGATGAAAAGCTTGTAGTTGTCCTTATTGATGACCCCTCGAATTCGGATAAGATTCGTAATATTAAAATGACTTTTCCAAAAAGGGAAATCCAATTCAGGGTCGGATTGAAGGCGGATATTGTTGATTATTTGATAGGAACTCCCGCTGACGAGGATCATGATGATTTTCATCCCTCAAGCTCAGAGAATGTTTCCACTCTTCTGGAATCGCTCATCAGTGAAAATGAAGCCACTCTTGTTGAGACAGAGGATCAGGAGGAAGAGAGCGCCATTTCAGAACGCGATAGTTCTATCGTTCGTCTGGTTAATAAAATTATTATTGATGCCTACGATAAAGGGGTATCCGATATTCATATCGAGCCGGGTATCGAAAAAGAGGAGATGCTTGTTCGATACCGTCGGGAAGGTGAATGTGAAATTGCCCAGAAAATTCCAAATGTATATAAGCAGGCGTTCATATCACGTATCAAAATCATGTCCAAGCTGGATATTGCCGAAAGGCGGATGCCTCAGGACGGCAAGATCAAAATGAAGTATGGGAAAAAGCAGATTGAGCTACGTGTCGCCACTTGTCCAACGGTAGGAGGCAACGAAGATGTGGTTTTGCGAATTCTGGCGGCAAGTAAACCTTTGCCTTTGGAAAGCATGAACTTCTCTTCCCGCAACGAGCAATTGATTAAGGCCAGTGTCGTTAAGCCCTATGGATTAATTCTTGTTGTCGGCCCGACGGGTTCTGGTAAAACAACTACCCTGCACTCAGCCCTGGGTTACATCAATACTCCCAAAAAGAAAATCTGGACTGCCGAGGACCCCGTCGAAATCACTCAACGCGGGCTACGCCAGGTACAGATGCACAATAAAATAGGACTCGATTTTGCCCGTGCCATGCGTTCGTTTTTGCGTGGCGATCCGGATGTCATTATGGTTGGAGAGATGCGTGATGCGGAAACCTGCTCCATAGGTTTGGAAGCTTCTTTGACCGGGCATCTGGTCTTTAGTACTTTGCATACGAACTCCGCCCCGGAAACCATCACCCGGTTAATCGATATGGGTATGAATCCTATCAATTTTGCGGATGCTCTGATCCTTATTGCCGCTCAACGTCTTGTTAAAACTTTATGCAAACATTGCAAGGAGGATTACCATCCTTCTCGCGATGAGTTTGACATGCTTGTGGAGGAATATGGTCATTCTGCATTTATTAAACTGGGAATTGAATACAACAGCGAGCTTATCCTGAAAAAACCTGTTGGTTGCCCTAAATGTGGTGACAGCGGCTACTTGGGACGCACCGGCTTGCATGAATTACTCGAAGGGACACCTGCTATTAAACGATTGATCATGCGGAAAGCCTTGATGGAGGAACTCCAGGAGCAGGCGATTCAGGATGGAATGACAACTTTGAAGCAGGATGGTATTCAGAAAATATTTAAAGGCGAATGTGACTACAAGCAAGTTGCGGCTGTTTGCGTGGTATGAAAATGAAGGGCCGGAGGAAAAGGAATTATGCAAAATATCAAATTAAGTGAAGTTCGACCGGGCATGATTTTAGCCAGGGATGTTAAAGGTCGATTTGGACGAGGGCTTCTTTTATCAGGGAATATGATCACTGAAAAGCACATAAAAATATTTAAATCCTGGGGGATTGCTGAAATCACTGTTGAGCAAAAAGGGGTCGGTGGTCAGGAATCATCAGGCGGATACTTATCTGCTCCGGTTAAAAATGAACAGGAGCTTAAGAAAATTAAGAAGTTATTTCAGTTCAATGATATCCAGCACCCTGCTGTTAAGGAATTGTTTCAAGAGGTTTTGAGGAAGACAACAATTCTCACGCCTCAAGAGGAGTCTTCCTAGAATGTTTGAGACAGCGGAAGAATTAATTGAACACTCTGGACAGGTCGCCAGTTTGCCGGAAGTTTTTTATAGAGTTAACGAGGCAATAGAAGATCCCGAATGTTCTTTTTCAGAAATCGCTCATATCATCGGCCAAGATTCGGCTTTATCCGCTCGTCTTTTGAAAATCGTTAATAGTCCTTTTTATGGTTTTGATACCAGGGTTGAAACAATCACCCATGCCATTACAATTATCGGGATGGTTCAATTAAGGGATCTGATATTGGCCACTCTGGTGGTTGATAAATTCAAGGGGTTGTCAACTTCTGTCATGGATATGAAGTCGTTTTGGTTGCACAACATAGCCTGTGGATTGATGGCCCGCATCCTGGCAACCTTTTGTCATGAGAAGGGTTTGGAGAAATATTATGTATTAGGGCTCATTCATGACATTGGAAGACTCATTATGTTTCTGTCCATTCCCGAACAGATGAACCGAGCCCTTGAAATCGCCCGTGCAGGGGATGAGCTTTTAAGTGTTGTAGAAAAAGAAATGTTTGGGTTTGATCATTCCCGCGTCGGATATTTATTGATTCAATCTTGGAAGCTTCCCGAGTTGTTTCAGGTGGCGGTGCAGCATTCTCACGACTCTGCTATGGATGGCAACCTTTCATCTGAAACGGCAATTCTTCACGTTTCAGATGTGTTTGTGCATGCTCTTCAGTTTGGGTCCTCCGGTGAGGTTTTTATTCCTCCTTTAAACCCGCTTGCCTGGAATAAACTTAATTTGTCTTCCAGTATGATTCCCTTGCTGGTTAAGCAGCTTGATCGGGAAATTAAAGACGCCGTTATAAATTTTAGTTAGGACGATTTGCGATGACTGAAAAGCCGGAATATAAAACCCCGGAGCAAAAAAGGAATGCACGGATAAAATATTTAGAGAGTCTTGCCAAATGGCACTTATTCAGTCTCGAATTACTGGCTTCATTGGGGGAACTGCATCATTCAGCAGGGCAGGACCGAAAGCCGGGAAAAGTATTTCAAATTGCCAATGAGCATTTACTTAAAATTCTTAAATTTGATGCCGTATCCTACTATCTGGTAGATGAGCCGGATTCAGAGTTTTTGCTTAATTATATCTGGCCTGAGGATTACAGGACTATTATTCAGGGGGAAGTCGATTTCAGGATAGAGGATGGCACCTTTGCGTGGGCGGTAAATCAAAATCGTCCTGTAATAATTCAAGGAGCCATAGAAGGAAGAGATTTGATTTTACATGTTCTTTCTACCAAGCAGAGAGTCCGCGGAATGTTTGTTGGGCTAATCAGCGATGCCCCGCCACACTTGGATGAAACTCTCCGTTATACCCTTTCCATTATCATGCAAAATACAGCCAATGCCCTTGAAAGTGTGGCGCTGTACAATTTGTTCCAGGAAACCAACTCTCATCTGGAAAAGAAGATACGTGAGCGTACTGCGGATTTGGAAGATCATATGATTAAAATGAGAGAGGAGATAGCTTACCGAAAGCTTGCTGAGGAGTCACTTTGGGTGGCACGACAGGAAGCGGAATCCGCTCTCAATGCTAAAAATGATTTATTGACTCAATTCAGCCAGGACCTAAAAACCCCTATTAATTCTATCCTCGCTTATGGGGAAATTATTCGCTCTGAGATTGAGAAATCCGGGCCAAGTTCCCTGGGAAAAAGCTTTGATGTGATGGAATCTACCGGCAGGCATCTTTTGAAATTGATTGATGGTATGAACGACCTGATTCGCCACAGCAATTATGCTGCGGATATTAGCCTGGAATCATTTCCCATAGTAAATGTTTTGCAAGGCGTTTTAGCCACATTGTATCCCCTGGCCCGAAAAAATAACAATAAGCTGGAATTGGAAACCAGCCCCGACCTCGGTAGCATGGTGTCCGATCAATCTAAAATAAGACAGATTCTTCTGAATATCGCCGGGAATGCCTGTAAATTTACTCAAAATGGAACTATACGTATTGAGGGTTTTATCAGGGCTTTTGAAGGCGGGAAAATGATTTGCTTTAAAATTTCCGATACGGGAGTGGGGATGAGGAGTGAAGAGATCAGGCAGTTATTTGATGAATCTTATCCCAAGAAATCAGGTGATTATCAAACTTCAAGGCCAGCCACGGGTATTTCTTTCAGCAAGCGTTTGTGTGAAATTCTGGATGGAGGCATTGAGATATCCAGCGAACCCGGGGCGGGGTCAATTTTTACTATTCAGTTTCCCCTTGAGAAGAAAAATATAATTAACCCGAAGAACGGAGGCGCCAGGATTCCAGTAAAGACATCCTCTTTTCTAAAAGCGAAAAGTTTGGTAGATGCTCCTTTAAAAGGCACTGGTAAGCCGGCGAATTTAAGTTCGGCGAAAAGTGGAGCAGGGGATTCGTCCGTTCGAAAACGAATATGGGTGGTTGATGAAGAACAGACTAACGGAAATATTCTTTGTCATATTCTACAAGGGCAGGGTTGGGACGCGCAATGGTTGAAACTGCAAACTCCCTTTTCCATTAACTCCTCAGATGGTTATCCGGATTTGATAATTGTTGGTCTTGGAGGTTCAGAGATCAAAGGGTTGAAGTTGATTTCCGAACTGCAAAAGAGCCAACAAGGCAAATCGTTGCCAGTGTTGATTTTTTCAGCCAGGGAGATATCCGAAAAGGAAAAAAATATATTGCCTGATCAGGTTGTTGGGGTTTTGCAAAAGGGAAACTGCACCCGGAAAGATTTGATAGAGCACGTTGAGGGCATTTTCGATGATATTTCCAGGGATTAAGTCAGATTGTCGATATATTTTCGATTTAGGTGCTGGTTAATTGTCATCAAAATTGATTTTTAAAGATCGCCGTGAGCCTGCTTAAAGAGCACAAAAAATATAAGATTCTTGTGGTTGATGATGAGAAAAAAGTTCTTATTGTCGCGCGCAAGATATTACGTGCCGCTGGATATGATGTGGAAGTGTGTTTGAGCCCTGAAGAAGCGGCCGAGATTGTCGCCAATCGGGGGCCGGTGGCGGTTTTGTTTTCTGATAATCGGATGCCGGGGATGCGTGGTACGGAGTTGCTGGAGCAGGTAAAGCGGCTTTCCCCGACCACCGTTCGGGTTTTGACCACTGCATTTTATGACCAGCAGTTAATTGAAGATATTGTCAATAAAGGGGAGGCTTTTCGTTTTGTTAAAAAACCGATCGATTTCAATAAGGTGCTTAAAGTCATAAGAGAATGTGTAGATCAATACGAGGAAAACACCAAAATTAAATCGTTTCAGGATTCCATCAAGTCTCTTACGCGTGATAATGAAAGTTTAAAACAAGAAGCGGAAGGCTTAACCCAAAATATTAAAAAATTAAAAAATAAGATATCTGTAGTTGTAATTCTCGCTCTTCTCTTTTTCGGGCTTGCTGTCGGATTAAATATTTTCAGGGAATTTCAACGTCAGGAGCGCCTTGAGGAAACAAGCATTATCCTGGGAGATTGGATTGTCTATGATAATGAAACCGCTCTCGATTCAGCCAATCAATTGATGTGGATGACCCAGGATTTCAGGAATATTGAAAGAAGATATCCCGCTTCCTGGGAAGAAGCCAGGGACTGGGCTCAGTTGATGAATGATAAACGCTTCGGCGGTTATCGCGATTGGCGGTTGCCCACCATCGAAGAATACAAGCTGACTTACGATCCTGATTTAACCCGCCTGGCATTTGATCGGAATAAGGATTATCCCGTGGGTTACCCCAAAATATTTCACGATGGGGGAGGGTACGGTTTTTGGGCGATGGATGAAGTCGGGGATGAATCTGC
>Ga0224501_10001376_pt1 | contig 18907 bp, 20 predicted proteins | sample SF_Oct11_sed_USG_4_FD_169105 | JGI IMG/M metagenome (GOLD analysis project Ga0224501, IMG submission 169105) | Sediment microbial communities from San Francisco Bay, California, United States - SF_Oct11_sed_USGS_8_1 | ecosystem: Environmental > Aquatic > Marine > Sediment | place: USA...
TACGAAATAGTCTTTCTTCCCTTAAAAAGTAAGCATCTAGTCCCCAAAAAGCGATAGCAGGATAATATGCCAATAAAATCATGTGTTGTGTGTTTTTAAAGTCTGCAAGAGTGAACAAACCTGCAACAAGAACTACAGTCCACCCTTTCAACAAAAATGAATTATTTGATAGTCTATTGACGACTCCTTGGATCATCTCTAGATATAATCTTCTATCTGCCATAGAATCAGCCTTACAGAAAACCTTGTATAAACTCAAGGCATTTATAAATAAAACTATAACGTAATGTGTATAAATATTTAAACACCTTAAGATAGACAAATTTTATGTGTGTATAAGATATCTAAATGACCCCCACCATCTACAAAACCACCCTTCTGAAAGAACGGGAAGAGATTGAAAAATCTCTGGCGATGGCGGCAGAGAGCAGTAAACCCGTTGAGCTGGATCAAACCACACAGGGGCGTGTGAGCAGAATAGATGCTATCCAACAGCAGGAAATGATTTTAGCGGCGCAGCGGCGGCGGGAGCAAAGGCTTCTTATGATTGACTCGGCGCTCAAACGCATAGAGAGCGGCGATTTCGGATATTGCATTTCCTGTGACGAGGATATCCCTGAAAAGCGCCTCGCGCTTGATCCCGCAACACTTAAATGCATTTCATGTGCGGATGTTTAAGGCTGGTAAAATTCTCATTTTTTGTTAAGATTAACAGATTATCCTGAATCCTTTAGGATATATTCCTGCCCTTTGACGCCTTAATTCTCACCATGACCAACACACAGCGCCTTATTGGCATTATTGATTCCAACGACAAGCATAGAGCTATGCTAAGTGATGCTTTATCGCCTTTTTACGAGGTCAAAACATGGGATGACGTATGGAAAGCTTTGAAGGATATTGCCGAAAAGCCGCCTGCGGTGATTCTGGTCGCGTCATCGGTTAGCCCGGGAAGCCCACTACATTGTATCAAGCAGCTACGAAAGATTGTTACGCTGGATGATCGCCCTATTCTCTATCTGGCCGCTGAACAGGGCAGCGGGAAGACGCTGGTGGATATCAAAGAAGCCGGAGCGCAAAGCTATATGAAGGCGCCTATAAATTTTGGAGAGCTTAAGGATTTTGTTTCAAAGAACTTAAATGCGGGTATAGAGCGTGACTGGGAAGCCTTGCCCGATCTACAGCGCGATGCTCTTAAAAACAGCGTCAATGTCTTTAACGGCATTGCAGATTCTCTGATGACCGGAGAGCCTGTGTCCTTTACGGACGTAAAAGATAATTGCAAGCCCTTGGTCGAGGCGATTGGCAATAATGAATTCAAGGGCATTTTAGATGGCGTGCGCAATCACGATGATTATACCTACGCCCATAGTATGCGTGTAGCAACAATGTTGTCTTTGCTGGGACATGCGGCGGGATTTAGCGAGCCAGAGCAGCTTATGCTCGCGAGTGGCGGCCTTCTCCATGATGTCGGTAAAATGGAAATCCCTCTTGATATTCTGAACAAGCCGGGCCGTCTTGATGAGGAAGAATACGAGATCATAAAAAGCCATGTGCCAAAGACGATAGATTACCTCAATGCGTCCGACAGTATACCAAAGGCGGTTTTTGTTATTGCAGAACAGCATCACGAGAAAATAGATGGGACTGGCTATCCGCACAATCTTGCAGGTAAGCAGCTTAATGAGTTGGCGCGCATGGCCGCGGTTGTTGATGTGTTCAGCGCCCTAACTGATCGGCGTGTCTATAAACCGCCGATGGAAGCTGAAAAAGCATTTGGGATTATGACCGATGGGATGTCCAACCATCTTGATCAGAATTATGTGCAGATGTTTCGTGGCATTTTAGGCGATTCAAAAATGCTGGCTTAGATGTAAAATGATGGAAATATTTGGGTTTATGCCCGTTTTTTCTCACTTTCATCTTCCATTGTCATACTAATTGCTCTGGGCTGGTTTTCTAAAATCCTTGTTTCTGGTAAAGGCTCAAGACCGGCCTTGGCGGATTGCAATTCCCTGAATTTTCGGGCAGCAGGCAGGACTTGCCGCTCCATTGAACCGATGGCTGCATTATAGCCTGTCATTGCTGTATTCAGTGATTTACCAACTTTCTCGAAATGATCGGTAAATTTGAGGAAGCGCTTATAGAGGTCTACACCCAGAGCGGAAATTTCCTGCGCGTTTTGTGCCAATTCAACCTGACGCCAGCTCATCCCGACCACACGCAGTAAACTCATGAGTAAAGTTGGTGAAGCTATAATGATATTTTGCGAAGCTGCAAAATTAACAATCTCAGGATCAGCTCGCAATGCCATAGAATAAATATGCTCGGACGGAAGAAAAAGCACCGTAAAATCAGGGCTATCAACAGATTCCCAGTAATTTTTACGACCCAAAGCCTTTACATGTTCTTTTACCTGTCTGGAAACATTAGCGATGAGCTGCTCATGTTCAGAATCACTAATATTTTCTGAAAGGCGTTGTATGGATTCATTAAGCGGGGCTTTGGCATCAATAATGATGTTAAAGCCATCTTGCATTTTGATCACCGCATCAGGTCTTTTAGAGTTTGCAGCGTCAATTGAAACTTGTGTTTGATAATGAACACCCTTGATCAGGCCTGACTTTTCCAGCAAGCGCTCAAGGATGTATTCTCCCCAAACGCCTTGCGCACTAGGATCACGTAGCGCACCCACAAGACGGGAAGTTTCTTTGCTCAAATTCCTGAGATCATTGCGCAAAGCTTCGTCCGTCCCTTTGATCTGCTCCACAACGCTTGAAAGAGATTTGAGTTTCTCTTGCACCGGATCAACCATGTCCTTAATGGCTTTTTGCCGTTTTTCCAGATCATGCGCTCCATCGGATTGCAGGTTTTTGAAGCGCTCTTGCGCAAGATTCATAAATTGCTCCTGCGAGGCATTCAGGGCATTTTGTGCTGTAGCCTGAAATCGTTGATCCAGAACCTTAGTCGCTTCTTCCCACGCCGCATCCTTAGCCTTAAGATTGGCTTTTAGCTCTATATTTTCTTCCTTCAACTTTGATTTTTCTACCATGCTATAATACCCCATAGCCGCGAGACCACCGATAAAGGCAAAAACAGTGATTAATATGTTACTTATTGTGAAGACGGCCATAGCTTACTTTGCCTTTCCTGCGAAGTTTGATAGGGTTGTAATTGGAATCTTACAGTATCATCTTAATTATACAATGAAAACAAAAAGAGAACATTTTAACGTAAAAACTTGTGAGAAAGGCAATGCGCTTATTTATGTTTTGATCGCAATTGTTTTGTTTGCGGGACTAGGTTTTACGCTGGCGAGGCAATCTAACAATGCAGGCACTACGGAGTTAGATGAAGCCAAGGCAGAGCTTCTAGCCGATCAAATCATTGCCTATGCGCAGCAAGCCCAAAATTCAATAGATCAGATGCTTTTTTCGGGAAGCAAGATTAATGATCTGGTCTTTACACTGCCGAGTGAGGCCGGATTTAATACAGCTCCCCTTCAGCACAAAATCTACCACCCTAGCGCTGGCGGGTTTATCCCCTCGCCCATGCCTGCACAGATGGTAAATGAAGTATCGACGACGCCTAATGCCGGATGGTATCTCGGGAGATTTAATAATGTTGAATGGACGCCTAGCACGAATATGGATGTCATTTTAACGGGTCATCAAATATCGAGAGCTATTTGTGAGAAGATAAATTTCAAAATAACCGGCAGCACGACTATTCCTGCAATAGTAGGAGATTTAAGAACGTTCCTTATTGATGATGCAAATTATGTGGGCACGAATGCAGATTTTACGACTATAGAATGCGCTGCATGCGAGAATTACAAAACAATGTGCGTATCCAATGCCGGCGCTACATATTTTACCTATTACGCGATAATTGCAGATCAATAGCGCGGCGAATAATTCAGGATAATGGCTTTGAGTTCATCCAGACCGATATCCTTATGGCTGCTCGTAGCGTGAATTTCAGGATAAGCGGCGGAATGTTTCTTTAGAATTGTTTTGATTTTATTAGTTACCTTTGCGAGGTCCTGCGATTTAACCTTGTCACATTTGGTTAGAATAATTCTATAGGAGACAGCCGTTTCATCAAGCATTTTCATGAGCTCTAAATCGCTATCTTTAAGGCCGTGACGAGAATCTATAAGAATAAATACACAACGCAGAGTCTGGCGGCCTCTTAAGTAACTAAAAATGAGTTTTGTCCAAGTTTCTATTTTGGATTTAGAAACTTTGGCATAGCCGTAACCGGGCATATCAACAATATTAAGCAGATCACCCAAATTAAAGAAATTCAGCTCTTGCGTCCTGCCCGGGGTATTGGACGTTCTGGCCAATGTCTTGCGGCCTGTTAGTGCATTAATGAGAGATGATTTTCCGACATTTGATCGACCCGCAATAGCGACTTCTACTTTATCGGCATCAGGCAATTGATTCAGATTTGCCACACCCAGCATAAAATCACATGGGCCGGAAAAAATCTTTCTGGCATTTTCAAGCTGGCTTGGAGAGAATTCCTCTTCCATTACTTCTTTTTCTTCTTCTTTTTGGGCTTTGGCGGCTTTATGTCCTTGCCTGAATCAGCCCTGTCACTGGCGGATTCTCCGAATAGAGCCTTTTCTGCATCTTCTTCGGCCATTTCAATCAAGGGGTGGACTGCCGGCCCCTCGTCAATTTGTTTTTCCAGTTTTTCAGTAAATTTATCTTTATTAAATATATAAATCGGGACATTAAGCGAACGCATGATTATCATTTGCTGGATAATTCCAATGAAACCACTAAAGGTCCAGTAAATAACAAGACCTGCTGCGAATCCTGACATAATCCAGGTAATAAAGAACGGGAAAAAGCGCATCATATCACGTTGCATTTTATCTTGCGGCGGTGGATTGAGTTGTTTTTGAACCATCATCACAACAAACATCATGCATGGCCACGCTCCGATAGCCAGCATTGCCGGTGTTTCAAACGGTAAAAGGCCAAATAAGTTCAGGAAACTGGTCGGGTCTTTTGCTGATAAGTCCTGTATCCAGCCAAAAAATGGGGCGTGCCGTATTTCAATTGTTATAAACAGGATTTTATAAAAAGCAAAAAAGATCGGGATCTGAATCAGGATTGGAAAACATCCTGATAATGGATTGACTTTCTCTTTCTGATAAAGCTCGACAATGGCCTGCTGGAGCTTTTCCGGCTCATCGGCATAGGCTTCACGTAACTCTACTATTTTGGGTGAAACTACCTTCATTTTTGCAAAAGACCGATAAGAAATATTCGTCAAGGGAAAAACAGCGCCGCGAATAATGCACGTCAGCAATATAATGGCTACCCCCATATTACCAACCAAAAGACCTACATAATGAAGTGCAAGGAAAAACGGATAGGTAAAGAACCAGAACCAGCCAAAATCCACAGCCAGATCAATATTGGAAACGCCTAATGAGCGCTCATATTTCTCGAGTAACAGAACCTTTTTTGCGCCTGCATAAAGATGGTAGATATTTTCAATCTTCTTCCCTCTTTCGACATTCCGCACCGGCCCTGTATAATCTGTCTGAAATCTGTCATATATAGTTTTCAAAGGACTTTTCGTGTACTTAAACCTGAATGTTGTTTTAACATTTTGTGACGGCAACAACGCCGTAAGCCAGTATTTATCTGACATGCCTATCCAGCCGGTTTCAGCCTGAAAAAGCTCGTTAGGGTTGTCATCCATACTCTGGAAAGAGCGTTGCTCCAGATCGGATCCGAAATAGCCCATAGGCCCTTCATGCATAACCCATGTATTGCGGTTAAGGCTTGGAATTCCTGTTTGTGTCAAAAGCGCATAAGGGGCAAGTTTTACATCTTTATTTGAATTATTATAAACGGTCTGATTGATATTAAAGACAAAATTTTCATCCAGGGAAATTTTGCGCTCGAAAACCAGTCCTTGCCCGTTATTCCATCTTAAAGTTATAGGATTTTTTTGTGTTAGCTTACGATTGCCTTCTACCTGCCAGAGCGTATCCTCATTTGGTAATCGCACACTCTTATCCGGTGATATCCAGCCATATGTTGTATAGCGTGATTCAAGTGTCTTTTCGGGTGAGAACAAAATAACGTTATTTTTTTTCTCGAGTGTCTGGAAATATTCCCTTAAGGAAAGATCGTCAATACGCCCTCCTCTTAAGGCAATAGAGCCAAAAATTTTGCCATTATCAAAGGTAAGACGTTCCGAGGCTTTTAGTGCTTCTGCACGTTCTAGCGGCTTATATTCTTTAATCTCGGGATTATTCAGGATCAATTCCTGCCTTGCTATTTTGGCCTTTCGTAGAGCATCGGCTTGCGGCTTCAGGATATAAATATCGTACAAAAACCACAAGAAAATAGACACTATGCCAAAAATGATAAGATTACGGGCATCCTGAGGGTGCATCTGATCTTTGTTATTTTGCATGGATTAGCCCTTTTAATCCGGATCGTTGTTATTCAATACATTATGTGCAAGCGTTTATAGCGCAAGAATTAGTCTCAGGTAAACCATTTGATCATATTTTATGTGCATTATTTTTCTTTAAGGAGATCCAGCCGCTTTAGGCACCATTTTAAATCATGGCTTAATTGCTCATAGGGCACTGTTTCGGTTTCTACTCTACCGACCAGTATATAGTCGATTCCGCCTTGACCTCTGCTTCCTATTACATCAGCGGCAGTTGCTCTCAGGCGTCGTTTGATGCGGTTACGTGTTACGGCTAATTTGCTAACTTTTTTTGTAACGGTAAATCCCAGACGGCTAATGCCCAAGTTATTTTCCCTGACTTGAACAATAACAGATTTAGAAACCCATTTTTTTCCTTCCTTCTGAATAGAAAGAAAAGTTTCTCTGTCTTTAATTGGTAAAAACTTTTGACGTTCGGCTTTGGCTGTCTTCATTGTTATCCCCTTTAAGATACTATAGGGGCATAAACCTTAAGCAGTTAGACTTTTGCGGCCTTTAGAACGACGGCGAGCCAAAATAGCACGACCATTACGCGTTGCCATACGACTGCGAAAACCATGACGACGGGCACGAACTATACGGCTGGGCTGAAATGTACGTTTCATTTCTTTAACTCTCTTTTTTATTTAAGCGTTCTAAAACTACAGTTGCGCGCGTTTATAGCGGGTTAAACCCGTCTTGTCAAATATCTTATTCGGATTTTTTGATGATTTTTAATACTGGACCAGATTAGCCGTAAGACTAATTTTCTTTCCTGTGAAGTGATCGGCGCTCAGTGTTATGCTTTTACTCTTGGAATAACTGAGATTTAATTCTTTCGGGACATGCCCGATCAGGAATTGTCCTTCATAAAGCACGGCATGAACAGAACAATCTTCTTTCTTAAAAATCACCGTTTCGGCGCGAATATAGGCCGGATCATCAAAGCTGATAAAGGGCAGATTTTCACTATCCAGAGAAATCTGCGCTTTGATGCTATTATCACTAACAAGAATTGTACCCATGAATGAAACCCCCTTAGGAATTAGACAAATTACAGTCTAAAACATCAGGGTTTACAAAGGGTTAACGGAGTATAGGTGTTAACTTGAAGGAGTGACCATTCGTGACTTTGATGCTTGAAGATCTGGTCCTTTATCAGGGTCTTGAGGCTCGTCGTCTTTTATAAAGTCCATAATGTTTAACTCATATTGTTCCTTAAGATCTCTCCCCATTTCTTCTATTCTCTTCTTCATAATGTCTGCAGCTTCAACAACAGGCGTATCATGTCCAATTTTTCCTCTTGCCGGTTGCAATGCCGCTGCATCCTTAATGTATTGCTCAAGTGTTTTATAAGTAATAGCTTTACCTTCTTTAAAAACACGATTAAAATTTTCCGGAGTATATATAAAAACTTTATCTGACTTATGATCGCCTGTCCCTTCTTTACGGGCAAAATCAAAAATACCAGACAAACCAACAATATCTAGTAATTTGTCTATAGTGGAAGGATTCACAGCTGAAACACGGTTATGGACCAGATAATTTCCATCCTTATCCTGACCTATTACAACAGGCACATCTATATAACTATAATCTGGAACTTTATATTTATTTTCTGGGAATTCATCCGTAAGCGCCATTCTATCACCTCAAAATTATAATTTTCTCTATTATATATGAAAAACTTTTATGACTGCAATAATTTTATCCAATATCTCGACAAAAAGCTCTGCACGGGCTATATGTTTTGTCCATTGTTATAGTAAGGATAAGAAATGGCACCAAGAACGCTATATCAGAAAATATGGGATGATCACGTTGTCGAGCAATCTGGTGACGGTACATGCCTGATCTATATAGACCGCCATCTGGTCCACGAGGTTACCTCTCCGCAGGCCTTTGAGGGGCTGCGTATGACCGGACGCAAGGTCCGCAATCTTGGTGCTACGCTGGCGGTTATGGATCATAACGTCCCAACGACAGACCGCTCTCAGCCGATCGAGCAGGAAGATAGCCGTATTCAGGTTGAGACCTTGCGTAATAATTGCAAGGAATTTGATGTTACCCTTTTTGATCTGGGGGATAAACGCCAAGGGATTGTGCATATTATCGGGCCGGAACAAGGGTTCACACAGCCCGGCATGACCATTGTGTGCGGCGACAGCCATACGAGCACTCACGGCGCATTTGGCGCTCTGGCTTTTGGTATAGGGACTTCGGAAGTCGAGCATGTTCTGGCGACACAGACCTTGATCCAAAAACCATCAAAAACACTACGCATTGCCGTAGATGGAAAGCTGTCATCGGGCGTTACAGCCAAAGACATGATTCTTTCTATTATCGGAGAAATCGGCACTGCAGGCGGGAATGGCTATGTGATTGAATTTGCAGGCGAAGCTATACGCAATTTATCTATGGAAGGCCGCATGACGGTTTGCAACATGGCGATCGAAGCTGGTGCGCGTGCGGGGATGATTGCTCCTGATGAAACCACTTTTCAATACATAAAAGGCCGCCCTATGGCCCCTAAAGGCGAAGACTGGGACAAGGCCGTAGCTTACTGGAAAACACTGGCCTCCGATGAGGGGGCGACCTATGACAAGGACGTAGTCCTAAAGGCAGAGGATATTGCCCCGACTGTGACTTGGGGAACTACACCAGAAGATGTTGTGCCTATTACGGGCTGCGTCCCTTCGCCGGAAGATTTTGACGATCAGAACAAACAAAATTCCGCCAAAAGAATGCTTGAATATATGGGGCTTAAGGCTGGCACCAAAATGCAGGATATCGAAGTGGATGTTGTGTTTATCGGCTCTTGCACCAATGCACGGATCGAGGATTTGCGGGAAGTCGCAAAAGTCGCTAAAGGGAAAAAAGTCGCTGACAAGGTGCATGCCTTGGTGGTGCCGGGCTCGGGTCTGGTTAAGGCCCAGGCCGAAGAAGAAGGGATTGCCGATATTTTAATTGAGGCCGGATTTGACTGGCGAGAGCCGGGATGCTCTATGTGTCTGGGCATGAATCCCGATCAATTAAAGCCCGGTCAACGATGCGCCTCGACCTCTAACCGTAACTTCGAAGGCCGACAGGGCCGCGGTGGTAGAACACACTTACTATCCCCTGCCATGGCTGCCGCCGCTGCAATAACTGGAAAACTGACTGATGTGCGCAAGCTATAAAAATTCCGTATGGCCCGATAGCTTTGACTTTGAAACCGATCCCATCTGTCAGGAGCGTTTCAAACCTTTCATAGAAGATGAGTTATCACAGCTAAAAAGTTTTGACGGCCAAAGACCTGAGAATATTACCTATATCTTTCATGAACATGCCAAGCGCGTTTCCAATGACGTTTATAAAACGTGCCTTCATATGGGGCTTGGTGAGACTGTGGCCCATAATATGAAATTGGCATCTTTGCCCCATGATATCGGTAAAAGGCTGCTGCCTCTTGAGCTATGGGATATGGAAGAAAAGCCAACGAATAAGCTCAAGAAATTCAGGCGTACACATACGTTATTAGGGGTGCAGATCGTGTTGGAGTATTTTCCTGATGTAGATCATCCCTTCAAGGATTTGATGATCGAAATTATGGCCTATCATCATGAGCAAATGAATGGTGAGGGTACACACCGCATTGCCGGAGATAAGCTTTCTGCGCCGGTACGACTGATGTCAATTATCGAGGCCTATGATGGATGGCGGATCTGGCGGCCTCATTATGGTGAGCGCGATATCTCTGTGCCCGGCGTTCTAAACAGAATGCGTGAGGAAAAAGGCGCAGATATTTTTGATATGGAGTATTTTGAGGCCTTTGCAGAAATGAAAATGATTGAGTATAACAAAGAGCTAGAAATGGTGTTAAATGATGCAACCCTTTAAAGTTTTAAAAGCAAAAGCCGCGCCGCTGGACATGATTAATGTTGATACGGATGTAATTGTGCCTAAGCAATTCCTGAAGACCGTCAAGCGCACAGGCCTTGGAGTTAATGCGTTTTTCGATATTCGCTATAATGAGGACGGCAGCGAGAATGAAGATTTTTCTCTTAATAAGAGAGAATATAAGGGCGCCGAGATTCTGATCACAGGACAGAATTTCGGATGCGGGTCTTCTCGAGAACATGCGCCGTGGGCTATTTTAGATATGGGGTTTCACTGCATAATTTCCCCAAGCTTTGCCGATATTTTCAATAATAATTGCTTCAAGAACGGCATATTGCCGATTGCCCTGCCCCAAGAGCAAGTTGATACTCTGATGGAGGAAGCCAAAAATAATCCCGATGATTTGCTCGAGATTGATTTGGAGCGGCAAATGATAACACGGGGCAATAAATTCAAATTTGAATTCGAAATAGACCCGTTTCGCAAGCACTGTCTTTTGAACGGGCTGGATGATATCGGCCTGACCTTGCAAAAGGAAAGTGCTATTACAAATTTCGAGAAAAAACGTTCAAGCGATAAACCTTGGCTATAAGGAAAAATTATGACCTATAAATTACAAATCTTAGCTGGTGATGGCATCGGTCCGGAGATAATGGCCGAAGTCAAAAAGCTGATTAACTGGATTAACGGGAATACCGGCACAAAGATTGAAACAGTGGACGGTTTGATCGGCGGTGCATCTTACGACGAATTTGGTGAGCCGTTGACTGATAAGACACTTGCCGTTGCCCGTGATTGTGATGCGGTTTTACTGGGGGCGGTCGGCGGTCCCAAATGGGATGGCGTGCCCTATGACAAGCGTCCTGAAGCCGGTCTGTTGAAACTGCGTAAAGATCTGGATTTGTTTGCTAATTTGCGCCCTGCCCTCGTATTTGACGCCCTGATTGATGCCTCCACCCTGAAGCCTGAGATTGTAAAGGGTCTGGATATTTTAATCGTGCGCGAGCTTACTGGCGGCGTGTATTTCGGTGAGCCTAGAGGGATTGAAGATCTTGGAAACGGAGAGCGCCGAGGTATAAATACACAAGTCTATACAACTTCTGAAATTAACCGCGTGGCCCGCGTCGCGTTTGATTTGGCTCGTAAAAGAAGCAACAAAGTCACTTCCTGTGAAAAGGCCAATGTGATGGAAAGCGGCAAGCTTTGGCGTGAAGATGTTACAGCCCTCCACAAAGCCGAGTTTTCTGATGTACAGCTAGAACATATGTATGCCGATAACTGCGCTATGCAGCTTTTGCGCAACCCCTCACAATTTGATGTGATTGTAACAGATAATCTGTTTGGCGATATCTTATCGGATGAGGCCGCAATGCTGACCGGATCGCTTGGCATGTTGCCTTCAGCATCTCTGGGAGCAGAAGGATCATCCGCCGTTTATGAACCCGTTCATGGTTCTGCCCCTGATATTGCGGGACAAGGCATTGCCAACCCTCTAGCGACTATCCTGAGCTTTGCCATGTGTTTGCGTTATTCCCTAAACGAGCAAAATTTAGCACAAAAAATTGAGGATGGCGTTCAAAAAGTACTGAGTGAGGGATTAAGAACTCCCGATATCATGTCGGAAAATTGCAAGAAAATCTCGACATCCGAGATGGGAGATGCTCTAATAACCGCTATTACATAAACTTTTTTACAAGGGTTAAGCCTATGATCACAAGCATCATCCTAGCCTTGCACTTTTTCGGATTTATTCCCGTCGATGGTGCGGTGAGTTTTCTTTATGTTGTTGGTGCGCTGCTTTTGATTGCGGAAGTCGGGGTGGTTTCTTTCGGGATACTTGCAGTTAATGGCCTAATTGCCCTATACGCCGCCTATTCTCTCCAGACAGGACATTTAATGTTTTTTAATCTCCCTGTTGATTGGGGACTGCTTTTCGGGATTGCTTTTATTGAATTTGCTTCACTGGCAATTGCTATCATTATCTGGCGGAAATTGAAGAATATGAAGTCCCAGACCGGCACGGAAGGTATGATTGGTCAAACTGCGACTGTAGTAAACTGGGATGGCTTGAAAGGAACTGTTCTCTATGAGGGTGAAATCTGGAAGGCTGAGTCCGGTAAAGAAATGGACCTTAATAAAGATGATAAAGTGTCTATTGAATCCGTAGGAAAAATGAAACTTATTGTAACCGCTTAAATTAATCAGGAGAAAATCATGGCATTTTTTGCACCAGTCCTCGTCCTTCTCGTTGTAGTGCTTTTTGCATCGGTGAGGATTATTCAAGAATATGAACGCGGTGTTATTTACACACTTGGGCGATATACAAGTAATCGCGGGCCTGGCGTTCAGCTTATTGTCCCTGTATTACAGCGCGTTTTGATCGTAGATATGCGGATCAGAACAGAAGATATCCCGCCGCAGGATGTTATCTCCAAGGATAATGTCTCGGTTAAGGTCAATGCCATTGTTTTCTACCGCGTTGTTGATCCGGGCCATGCGGTCAATAAGGTTGAAGATTTTTCAATGGCCACAAGCCAGCTTGCACAAACAACGCTACGCTCTGTCTTAGGTAAGCATGATCTTGATGAAATGCTCAGTAAGCGGGAGGAGCTTAATGAGGCTGTACAGGAAATTCTTGATACGCAAACAGAGGGCTGGGGCGTCAAGATTACAAATGTAGAGATCAAGAATGTCGATATTGACCCAACCATGGTGCGCGCCATTGCCAAGCAGGCCGAAGCCGAGCGTGATCGCCGCGCCAAAATTATCAATGCGGAAGGAGAACTGCAAGCCGCTAAGCAGCTTGACGAAGCCGCGGAAATTTTGGCGAAGCGCCCAGAAACTATGCAGCTTCGTTATCTGGGAACCATGTCTGAATTCACTAATTCCAAAGGCAACACGATTGTCTTACCATTACCCATGGATCTATTGAGTGTGCTTAATAAGATAGCGAAATAAGATTTTTTTCTAAAAGAGAAAAAATTTCCTTTACTTTGTTTGCTGATTTTATTTTTTTAAACTCATAAGTTATTGTTTTTAAATGATATTACTTTAGTTTGTTTGTCGGGGGGCTTCTCGGATTTGTATAGTTTGAATTGACGTTTTTTTTGAGCACGTTCGATTTTGTACAGTTCGTTTTCGCGTTTTAAAAAATTTCCGGCCCGTAATCCAATAGTTTGTTCCGGCGTTTTCATTTTTGCTTTTTTTTGGTTTATCATTTAGTTTCAATGACTTAAGAAAAGGCGCCTTTAATAACTTTTCGTCATTATACGGCGTGTCATGACGTTTGGGCTCAAGTGGGGTTTGGTGCGTGGATGACATAAACATGCAGGCATAATAGGATAATATTCCTGCGCTGTCAAGATTATGATGTCATCCCCGCGAGAGCGGGGATCTGGTGGGTAAAGGAAAGAGATCCCTGCTTACGCAGGGATGACAGTTGAACGCGAATATACTTTTATCGTCATTCCCTGAATCCACGCTAAGTGGATTCTAAGGGAATCCAGTAATTTTATAGATCGCCCTAGAATCTGCTGAACGCAGATTCAGGCGATGACGGTGGCAGATGGGGCCTATCTCCGCATCCTGATGTCAGTCAGGATCTATAGAAGGATGGTAAGGGATCCTGACTTTCGTCAGGATGCAAGGAGGGAATAACAAAACCAAAAAAAAGAGCCTGAATTCTCAGGCTCTTTCTATAATTTCTGTCTTACTATCTAATCAATAATTACCCTTGGATGCGGACAACAAGTCCACAAGATAAGCTTTGACTATCTTCGTCATAGACTCCGGTTGCATGGCAACCAGTAGTACCTACTGCACCAGTTGAACCGGTTGTAGCAATACCATCATCCAATTTACGATCCATACGTGCCGCATCTAGTGCCTTCAATGCGCCTGTAGTCCCACCAGGACTAATAATTGCTAAGTAGTGACCACCTCTTGGATTCGCTAACTCTCCAAGAGCCGCCGCGCCGTTCACATAACCAGGCACAAATTGATGGCCAGTGACATTAGTATCGATCATATTACTTGCATTCAAACCTGAAATTAGATCAGCAAATGACAATTGAGGAAAGAAAGCGCCTGTTTCACCAGTTAGCGTCGCTGTAAGAGGAGTACCTTCAAGCCTTTGATTGCCAAGAGTTCCTACAGTTGGCGCACAAGCAGCACCTGTAGTACAACCAACAAGCCGAGTATCTGCACCAGCCATATCTCCCGGGAAGGCATCATACATATCACGGAATGTACCGACTGCGGCATCAATTGCTTTTACCTGCGCAATAGTTGTTGTCACTTGAGTATTGGCAATCATTTCCTGACCTTTCAGGATACCGCCAACAAGCAAACCAATAATAATCATAACAACCGCAAGTTCGACGAGCGTAAAGCCCTCATCCTTACGGATGGAGTTGTAAAGTGTAGTCATAATATTCTCCTTTAAAAGAATAAGTCGTTAAAAAAAAGTTGTGTTTAAGTATGAAGTAGTACTAAGAACGTGCTGGACAGCACAGAGCGAATCATACACGTCTTTTCCTAATTACAAAAGCCTCAATATGATTAGAATGCTTTATTTAGATAAAAAAACCTTTAAAATCAGGGGGGTAAATAATCAAAAAGACAAAATGAGGAGTTTTATTTTGTTATGAAAATTAATTATGTGTAGAATTCGTACTCCTCAAATTATCCGATCATGTTTTTTCGATAGTCTCTTGGGCTTCGTCCTTCGATCTCCTTGAACACACGGTTAAATGATGCCAGAGAATTAAACCCAACTTCCTCGGAGATTATCTTTATGCCGACATCTGTCTCCAAAAGCATTCGTTTGGCATCCTCAACCCGGCGCTCATTCAAAATGGTTGGAAAGGATTTTTGAAAATAAATATTGATGATACGTGATATAACACTTTCGGATAAGTCCAATTCCTTGGCAAGATCTGATCTGGAATAGCTGGTTTCATGATAAATCTTATCTAAGGCCAAAAGATTTTCTATTTTTGCAGCAACTTGCAACTCTTTTTCGCTCAAGACATCATCTTGTTGTGGCTTAGCATTTTTAAGAATAAGTGTTTGCGGATAAATCCGCAGCAAGCTTGTATTGACGAGATATATAAAAGACAGCCCCAGTATGTTTCTTAATAAGACAGCGTTTTCTAAATATTCCTCACGTCCAAGAGCGAGTATATATGTCGTCAAAAGAAAAATATTAACAAAGACAAGAGCCAAAATTACCCAGTAGCGCTCTGATCCTGACTTTTGTGTGCTGAGCAGCGCAAACAAATCGCGCTGAAACCAGATCATCAGAAGGCTAAGAGCTCCGGCAATCATTCCGGTTATATTCAGCCAATCGCCAAATTCCGAACATTTATTAATATATTCGCAATGCTCTGTCGATGTTGACTTGGTAATAATGACCGAGACCAAAAGAGCTAAAGGCACAAATAGTAAAACACCCCACTCCATAAGCTTTGGGAAATTTCTGCTCTGTGCCATCTGTATAATCAAGAGCGCACTTATCGGCGGCCCGTAACTCCAGAGCATCCAGTTGATAATACTGTAATAGGGAATGGCTTGTCCTATATATCGCTCTGATAAGTCGGAAAAAAAAGCTGCGCCGAGAACCAGGAAATACAGACATGGAAGAAAAACAGTTATTATATTTGGCGCACGAAAGACAATATAAACCAATATATACACACACTGGAAAACGCCCAGAAGAGAGAGTACCTCTTGTATGTTAAACTGGAATTGGTTCATAACGCAGGCCTTTATTTATACTTTGTAATATTAGCACATAAAGGGTCTTTTTTCGCCTCTTCTTCGGATAATATCTGATTACAGATATGATAGACCATCTGGTTTACCTCTTCGGCACGTAATTTATCTGCACTGGATTTCAAAATTTCGACCATTATAGTATAAGCAAGCTCTTTATCACCCTTTTCCCGTAGCACAAAAGCCGGCATCTGTTTGGTAAAAACTGGAATATCTTTTTTCGGATGATTGGCAAGCTCATTTGCCAGCGAGAGCGATGTATCCAGATCGCCCATAATTTTCCGCGCTACAACAACAGCCTGAACCAGAAAGCGCCATTTTTCTCCTTCTGCCCTGATACCTACATCTCTTAGATATGAGAGGACAGGCCTGTATTTCTCCGGTTCCTGTAAGGCGCTGAAATAATACGCTGCTAGGTAAGGAGAAAAGTTTGATACAGGATCCAGAGCATCTTCAACATAAAACCAATGCGTTAAATGATTGTAATTATAGACCTTTAAAGCAGTAGCCCGCCCTCCACTATCACCAAAATTCTGGATCATCAGACCAATCACGCGGTATGCAAATTGGCCATCCCCTATCCCGTAAGATGCTGCATATTTTTTGTCGGGGGCCGGGGGGACATTAAGCCATTCTGACTTGATATTTCTGGAATAAAGCCAGAAGGCAATATTTATTGCCAGCGCCAGCTTTAGGATAAAAACAACTTTTTTTTCAGTGCTTAACGTATTCTGAAACATTTTGTATAAGCCTTAGAATTGCCGCCTTACAAAATCCAGTAAAATGGCATTGATAATCAGAAAATAAAAAACCAAACATTGGGCTATAACGAAAAACACTGAAGATAAGGGATTTTGGAGGCCGTAAACAAGCCAGCTATTTTGCGCCATCAGATCAAGGCGGGGAACAAGAATTGAAACCAATGTCATAGCCATCTCTACTGGCAGAGATGTCTTTAGAAGATTAGAGTCTATGATGCCCAGAATTTGCCCCATCATTCGCCCCAAAATATAAAAGGCCGCTGTTGCCATGGCAGCATTGGCCGCACTCGATATATAAAGCGCAAAGAAAAAGGCGACATTAACCATGATAATGCATTCAACAAGATAGCTGAGTGCCCAAATAAAATGGCCTTCTTTTTCTAGGCCTAAACTCATGGCATAAATTGTTGCAATACCTGCCAGCCCCAGCAGAACAGCAATAATATTAAAAGCCGTGGAATAGGATAAGATAAAACGGACCCGCCCTATGGGTCTTGAAAGCAAAAATTCAATATCCTTGCTGTCGAAGGATTTACGCACAAAAAATATAACAAATAGAGTTAGCCCCAAAATCGAAGCTATTCGTAAACTTCCTGCAATAAATACAACTGAAAAAATATCTTTTTCGATCACAGCCGAACTTCCAAAAAAAATCGAAAGGGCTGTTGCAACGGCTAGAACTAAAAAGAGAGCCAATACAAGTCTGTCGCGCAGAGCTGCTTGAAGTACGTATCTTACTAATGGTAGTAACATTATAACAGCTCCTAGTTTTACTCTTAGAGCTTAAGGGGTCTGCGATCACCAGAGAATTTCCTGTACAAATCCTTATCCGTAGGGTGAACAGTATCATCACCACTATCAATGATCGTCGCTTTGATAAAGATCACGAGCTCGGTTTTTTGTATCAGATCCTTTTGGGTACGAAATAATGAGCCAACGACAGGCATTTCGCCAAGGACCGGAATACCTTCCTGAGTATTAGCCATGCGGTCTTGCAGTAATCCCCCCATTACAATCGGCTGACCGGAGGAAACATTTACAACTGTGTCAATTTCCTGAACATTAACCTCGGGTATTTCAGACTGCAAGTTTGAAGCGCCAGGTATTGTAGATGCAACGAAGGCAACACCCGGGTCCCTTTCTGTTCCTACTATACGTGTTACAGTTGGTCTTAAAGCCAGAGAAATTTTTCGTGTCGAGAGGTTGATAGATGGCTGAACATTGACCAAAACACCTTCGGGAACACTTTTAATAGAAGAATCAACCTCTACTGTATCAATCGTGCCGTCATCATCTTCGTCAGTTGATTCAAGATCAATTTCAAAAAACACCTGATTAGTTGCCACATTCAAAACAGCAGACTGGTTGTTTAAGGTTGTCAGGCGCGGACTTGCCAGAGCTCTGACTGTACCAAATCCTGATATGGCCTGTACAAGGGCTTCAAGATCATTACCTGCATAGCCGAGAGTAAAGTTACTAGTTGTAGTCACTGATCCGTTTGGCGGTGTAATAAGTCCTCTTTTAGATCCTGAATTTAAGCTATTCAAAGACGTTGCTCCAGCAGTGCTAAGGAAATTCCCCAATCCTTCTGTAACGCTTAAAGCCTGCCAATCAATACCTGTTATATATTCATCAAAAAGGTTGACTTCAAAAATTTTAGCCTCAATCAAAACCTGAGAAGTCACCGATCTTCTTAACTCTATAAGATAGTTTTCTACTTCGGAATGCTGTTTTTTAGTAGCATAAATCGTAATCATTCCCGCTTGTCTATTAAGGGAGAATGTTGCTACACTAGGGTTTCCTCCATCAGAACCACCAGCCGCGCCATCTCCATTAAGAGGCAAGGATTCTACATTAAGAATAACATCCGGTGTATCATCATCGCCGTCTGTGTTATCCTCCAAATCACTATCCGGATTTTGCTCGGCGGCTGTAATCCTAGGATCTGTGCTTGTTCGAAGTGCAGATCCAGTCGCCCCGCCTAGAATCTGGGAAATATTGGCTTCAAGTTCACCCCAGAA
>Ga0224501_10001377_pt1 | contig 18858 bp, 11 predicted proteins | sample SF_Oct11_sed_USG_4_FD_169105 | JGI IMG/M metagenome (GOLD analysis project Ga0224501, IMG submission 169105) | Sediment microbial communities from San Francisco Bay, California, United States - SF_Oct11_sed_USGS_8_1 | ecosystem: Environmental > Aquatic > Marine > Sediment | place: USA...
GCCGCTACGACGCGGTGCCCATCACCGACGACCCCTCGGTGGCCGAACGCATGGCCTACAACGTCGACAATCCCTGCAAGGCCAACCTGGTGAGCACGCCCGAAGAATGGCCGGGTCTGAACCTGGCCTTTGGCCTGGGCGACAGCGACGAGCTGGAGTTCGAGTTCCTCAACCGCAGCAAATGGCACAAGGCCCGGCGCCCGGAGCAGCTGGCGCCGTTCTTCGAGACGGTGACGCTGAAGCTCTCGCCGGTTCCGGCCTGTGAAGGCATGGAGCGCGAACTCTGCCGCGCATCGCTCGAGAGCTGGCTGGAGCACCAGCGGGCCAAGCAGCACGCCAAGGGCAATGTGCGCTCGGGGAAGCCATTGGGGGTGGAGCAGGTCGTGCATACGCCCTTCGAGGCGCGCCCGAAGGAGCCGTCATCAGGCAAGCGCCCCTACGTCTTCTGCGAGCCCGAGCGCAAGGCCGAGCAGCTGGCGGGGCAGATGGTGGTCTCGCAGGCCCACTTCGACTGCTCGAAGCGCTTTCGGGGCGGCGACCGCAGCGTGCAGTTCCCGGAGGGGACCTATCCGCCGCCGTTGATGCAGGCCGCATAGAATTGGCGAGTTCGGCGCCGTAACGCAGGAGGCGCATTGCCCCCGCTCGCTGCTCGCCATGAAGCGAGAGGCGCGTCGTTGCCTCTCCTGGCCACCCCCCGGGTCACGAATCTCATCCTCGGCGATGCGATTTACGGCCGCGGCGCCGAATCACCACATCCTCGTGCGCCAGCCACAGCCACTTTCGCGCCGAAGACAGCACACGTGGCGGGTCTCGCACCCTGCAATGGAGTCCTCCCCAAAAAACGTCTTGGAAGCTTGGGAAATAGCTCGGAGTGGCGACGGACCGCCTGACTCCCACTTGAAGACCACCACTCCCAACTCGTGCTCACGGAGTTGACCAAAAAGCTGGCCAAAAGCGTCCTGGAAGCCATTCGGGCTAGACCCTGCCACGAGGCCATCCGGGCCGGCCTCCGGCACAGTGGGCGTTTGGCTCGGCTGTTCGACACGGTCTCGCTTTAGCGCAGGCCGATCTTGCTCGTACGCGGTCCGGTCTGGCCCTGGTAGTGACTGCCCCGCTCGCGACCGTAGGGCAGCTCAGCAGCGGAGGTCATCACGTAAAGCACGATCTGTGCGATGCGCATGCCAGGATATAGCTTCACGGGGATCGGCCCGATGTTGGATAGCTCGAGCGTGATCTGGCCCTCGAAGCCGGGGTCGATGAAGCCCGCTGTCGCGTGCACGACCACGGCGAGCCGACCGATGCTGCTGCGGCCGTCCACCCGCGCGACGAGATCTGTGGGAATCCGTACACGCTCAGCTGTCGAACCCAGCGCGAACTGACCGGGGTGGAGAATGAACGCGTGCCCGTCGGCAACCTCCACTCGCTCGGCGGCGTCTTCGATTGTGGCCGGGTCGTGCGGGTCGAGGCAGGCCACCTGGGCAGGTCTGTACACGATGAACGCCCGGTCGAGGCGTAGGTCAATGCTGGCGGGCTGGATCTGAAGCGCCTCGTCAACTAATGGCGCCACCCGTAGGTCGCCCCGCTGCAAGCGTTCACGCAGGTCTCGGTCGGAGAGAATCATCGGTCGTGAGCGTAGCACCGCGAACGATGAGGCCACACGCCGCCAAAAAAGCAGCCCCGCCCAAAAAGCTGAAGAACTGACAGGATAGTTTTCGATGAGCCGGCAGTGCCCACTCTCGGCGCGCGAGCGCCACCACCTCGACTCTTCCCCCCCCTCCAAAGCCACCGTGGCGGCGGCCGAAGCCGGCGGCCGAAGCCGCCAGGACGTTTTTTCGGGCGCGCTGCGCAGCCGCTGCGTCGCTCGCCCCGATGAGTTGATCACCTGGAACGGTCGCTGCGATGGCGGCTTCGCCCCCCCTCGGCCTCCGCGAGGTGCGAAGCCAGCGCAAAGGCCGAAGCCGAACTCACCCTACAGTGCGAGCCGCCGCGCGTTGTCCTTCACTACATGCCCAAGGCCGTCCTCGATGCCCCTTACCATGGCGCGCTTCGCGGCCGAGGTGCAAGGCTCGCGCGCGATTGCCCCGGGTGCTGACCCTAATGCACCGCGCAAACGCCATGCTCGACGCCCGCGACCAGCTCGGGCGCGACGCCCGCGAAGCAGTCGAAGGTGGCGTCAGCCCAACTACTGCCTCAGACCGCAAAAGACAACCTGCGCGTCCCCTACGGCCTGAGGTGCGCCGTCGTCGAACTCGAACAGGTGCCCGTCGTTACTCACGCCACCAATCGAACGCCTGCAAGCCGCGTCGACCGAAGCCACACAGCTCACCACGGGACACGGACTGCCCTGGCATTCGACCCGCCGCGTCAATGCGCTGACGCGTACAAAACATTGACCGCCCGCTCCAACGCTCAACTCGAGAAGGAGGTTTCGAATGCAACGTGTGTTAGATCATTTGTGACGATGACGCAGACCCACGCGAGCGCCTGGCAGCGTGCGGCCGAGCAGCTGATCCCAGCAGGGATCTGGCTCAACGCCGAGACCCAGCGCCGTGCCCGCATCGCTGCAGCCACGGCGCTGCTGGTAGTGACCGCCGCGTCGATCCGCTCCCTGAGCTTCGCCCTGGCCGGCAGCCCCATCGCCGCAGCCATCTTCGCCCTCACGGCGCTGACCGCATGCCTCGCTCTTCGAACCCTGCGGCGCGGTGGCTCGATTCGGCGCGCGCGCAATCTCTTGCTGGCGATCATCTCGCTGGCAATCGCCACCGCCGTCTATCATCGGGGCGGTTTCGGCAGCCCCGTGCTGGCAGCGATCGGGGTAGTTCCGCTCTTCGCGACCCTGCTCGGTGGACGCCGTGCAGGCCTTTTATGGCTGGCGCCCACGCTGCTGATGGCGCTCGGTTTCTCGGGCGCCGAAGCGCTCGGAGTCGACATCATCGATCGGGTGCCTGAAGCGAAGCGCATCGGCACGACGACCATCGCCTACCTGCTGGTTCCGATCGTGCTTTTCGCCATCGCCTCCGCCTACGACTGGTCGCGCGAGCAGGCCCAGCACGAGATGCTGCAAGCCGAGCGGGCCCGGGTGGCCGCCGTGGAGCAGGCGCGCGCACTCGAGACCGACCGCATCGTCTCACTCGGCATGCTAGCCGCCGGAGTGGGTCACGAAATCAACAATCCGCTAAGCGTGGTGATCGCCAACCTGGGTTTCCTGAGCGAGGATCTTAGGGATGCCCTGGGCGCGGGCAAAGCCTTGCCGCAGGAGATCGCCGAGCTACTCGACGACACCACGAGAGCCGCCGAACGCATCGCCCGCATCACCTCCGAGATGAAGCTCTTTGCCCACGTCGGCGACGAGGCCCAGCTCGAGATGGTCGACGTGCGCGCGGTGATGGGCTCAGCGCTTTCACTGCTGCACAATGAAATCCGGCATCGGGCTCGGCTGCAATGCAAGTTCGAGGAAGTCCCGGTCACGCTCGCCAGCAGCTCACGCCTCGGGCAGGTTTTTGTGAACCTTCTCACCAATGCGGCGCAAGCGATCGCCCTAGGCTCGGCCGAGCAGGACCGTATCGAGGTCACCATCGACCGCGAAACCGATGGCTCCATCCGTGTACGCATTTGCGACAGCGGCCACGGCATGACTCCGCAGGTGCAAAAAGAGATCTTCAAGCCCTTCTACACCACCAAACCCAAGGGCGAGGGCACGGGGCTCGGGCTGGCGATCTGCAAGGACCTGATCGGCGCCATGGGCGGCACCATTACCGTCGAGAGCGAAGTCGACAAGGGAAGCTGCTTCACGGTGAGTTTGCCCGTGGTGAGTGAAGCGGCGCGCACCTCACTGCCCGATCTTCAAGAGGCGTCATTCGACAGCACGCCGAAGGCCCGCGTGTTGATCGTCGAGGACCAACCCTCGGTGGCCCAGGCCCTGGCGCGCTTCCTGCCCGAGCACGAGACCACCGTCGCCGCCAGCGGCCTGGCCGGGCTCGAGCTACTCGAGGGGCCGAAGCGCTTCGACGTGGTCTTCTGCGACCTGATGATACCAGACCTGGGAGGCATCGAACTCTACCAGCACGTCGCCCAGGCCAGGCCCGAACTCGAGCGGGCCTTCGTCTTCATGACCGGAGGCGTCTTCACGCCCGAAGCCCGGCGCTTCGTCGAGCACCACCGCGAGCGCTGCATCGACAAGCCCTTCGACGCCGGCCAGGTGCACAGCGCACTGGCCGCGAGGCTCCTGCAACAGGCGCCGGACTCGGCCGAAGCCCCTCAGACGTCGAGTTCTTCGGAATCGGCTTCGGCCGCCGAACTCATGATGAAGTGATAGCGCGCGGAGGGATCCTTGCCCATCAGCTCGTTCATGATGCGGTCTGTCTCCAGATCGCTGTCGATGGAGACGCGCATGGCACGTCGGCGACGCGGGTCCAGGGTGGTGGACTTGAGTTCATCGGCCGACATTTCGCCCAGACCCTTGAAGCGGCTGATGTCGGGTTTGACGTTCTTGGGCAGCGCTTCGAGAATGCGATCGCGTTCCCCGTCGTCCAGGGCCCAGTAGGTTTCGCGGCCGGCGTCGATGCGAAATAGGGGTGGCATGCAGACGTAGATGTGCCCCGCGCGGATCAAGCCCGGCAGGTGCCGGAAGAAGAACGTCAACAGAAGCGTCGTAATGTGATGGCCGTCGGTGTCGGCGTCCATCAACAGAAAGACCTTGTCGTAGCGCAGCTTGGAGATGTCGAAGTCCTTGCCGATGCCGCAGCCGATGCCGGAGATGACGTTCTGTAACTCCTTGTTGGCGAGCACCGCAGAGGTGGTGGCGCGCTCCACGTTCAGCACCTTGCCGCGCAGCGGCAGGATCGCCTGGGTGCGGCGGTCGCGACCCTGCTTGGCGTTGCCGCCGGCGCTATCGCCCTCGACCAGGAAGAGTTCGCACTCGGCGGGGTCGGTGCTGGCGCAGTCGGCGAGCTTGCCCGGCAGGTTCAGGCGGTGGCTGACTGCGGTCTTGCGGCGCACCTGCTGGCCGGCGGCGCGACTGGCAGCGCGCACACGGGCCGATGTGACGATGCGCGCGACGATGGCGTCAGCCAGGCTCGCGTTGTTCAAGAGCCACTGCTCGAGTTCCACACGCAGCGTAGATTCGACCGCAGAAGTGACCTCGGGGTTATTCAGCCGATCCTTGGTCTGCCCCTGGAACTGCGGTTCGGAGACGAAGACACTCAGAATCGCAACCAGTCCCTCGCGGATGTCCTCGGCGGCGATGGTCACGCCCTTGGGCGCGATCTTCTTTGTCGCCATGTAGCCGCGGATGGCCTTGCCCAGCCCCTGCTTGAAGCCGTTTTCATGGGTGCCGCCGGAGCCGGTGGGAATGCCATTGGCGTAGGAGCGGAGGTTTTCGTCGGTCCCCTCGGTCCACTGCAGGCACAGCTCGATGCGGGCCTCGGGAGTCTCGCGTTCGAGGCTGAAGGCTTCGGGGTGGATCGCCTGCTTGCCCTTGGCCGCGACGAGCTTGCCCAGGTACTCGTTGATGCCGTCCGGATGAAAGAATTCCTCGCGCTCGGCCTTGGGACCGGTGAGCAGCGTGATCCTGAGGCCGCGGTGCAAGTAGCTCTTGGCCTCCAGGCGTTCGCGGATCACGGCGACGTCGAAGGCAGCCTTCTTGCCGAAGACCTCGGCGTCCGGCCGGAAGTGAATGCTGGTGCCGTGGCTGCGCGTGGCGCCGAGCTTACGTAGCTTGCCCTTGGGGCTTCCGCGCTCATAACTCTGAGTGTATTCGAAGCCGTCACGCTTGACGCTCGCCGTCAGCTCACTCGAAAGCGCATTGACCACCGAAGATCCCACGCCATGCAGCCCTCCGGAGACCTTGTAGCTGCCGCCGTCAAATTTGCCGCCAGCGTGCAAGGTGCACAGGATCAACTCCAGGGCCGAGCGCTTGAACTTCGGATGCATGTCGACCGGGATGCCGCGGCCGTCGTCGCTGACCGTGGCGCCCTGCATGTCGGCATCGAGCACCACGTCGATGCGCTTGGCGTGACCGTTGATGGCCTCGTCGACCGAGTTGTCCACCAGCTCCCACAGAAGGTGATGGTAGCCGGCCTTGTCGGTGCCGCCGATATACATCGCCGGCCGTTTGCGCACGGGCTCGAGCCCCTCGAGCACCTCGATATTCTTTGCGGTGTAGGCGCTCACGACTCAGCTTCCCTTCGTGGTCTCGCCCAGCTCGGGCACTTCGGGGGGAGGCAGGACGACCCGCGAGAGCGAGCCGCGCTTGAACATGGCGTGGCCCTTGCCACCGCGGGAGACCGGTTGGTACTTGCGGGTGCTGACATTGATCTCGGTGCCCGACTCGCGTGCCACCACCAGGGCGTCGGAGGGGCGATAGAGCAGCGTCACGCCCACCAGCCCGTCGCCCTTGTCGAGCTTGATCAGACGCACGCCCTTTCCCGGACCCGACAGCAGTGAGACATCGCTCGCCGGGCAGATCAGGGCACGGCCCGAGCGGCTGGCGCAGGCCAGGTTGGCGTCGTCGGCGTCGAGCCCGACGTAGATCACCTCGTCGTCGGCGTCCACGCGCATGAAACGCCGGCCGCTGCGCGTGCTCGGCTCGCGGTGACCGCGCAGCGACGCCCTGAGACACATGCCGCCGCGCGTCACCGCCACCAGGTAGGGCGGCTGCGGCTCTTCGCCGTCCTCGTCGGCCGCCGGCACCTCCAGCACGCGCGGGTCGAAGCCCATCATTGCGACGATGCGCTCACCGTCGGCCAGCTTGAAGAGTTTCTGCACCGGCGAGCCGTAGCCGGTGCTGGGCGGGATATCGACCAGCCGGCTGACGTAGCAGGTGCCGCGACTCGAAAAGAACGCTACCGACGAGCGCGTGGAGCCGGTCACCACCGCAAGCGCCGAGTCGCCCTCGCGCAGGCGCGTGCTGCCCACGTCCTTGATCTCGCGTTGACGCTTGACCCAGCCCTGGGCGCTGAGCAGCACCACGCCGTCTTCTTCCTGAATGAAAGCCTGGTCGTCGTATTCGGGCTCGTTCACCGAAGCGACGATGCGGGTGCGCCGCATGTCCTGGTAGTCGGTGGCCAGCTCCAAAAGCTCCGCCCGGATCAACTTCCAGCGCGCCGTCGTGCTGCGCAACAGGCGCTCGATGCGGGCCGCTTCCTTGATCTTCTTTTCGAGCTCCTCGCGGATCAGCAGGATCTCGAGCTTGGCCAGCTTGTAGAGCCTGAGTTCGAGGATGGCGTCGACCTGAAGCTCGCTCAGATCGAAGCGCTTCATCAGCTTTTCGGCGGCGTCTTTCTTGCCATCGGAGCGCCGGATGATGCGGATGGTCTCGTCGAGGGCGTCGAAGATGATCGCGAAGCCCTCGAGCACGTGGATGCGCTTTTTCAGCTCGGAAAGTTCGTGCTCGAGCCTGCGGGTAACCACCTCCATGCGAAAATCGAGGAAGTGGCGAATCACGGCCCGGAGATCCAGGCGCGCCGGCCCGGCCACGTCCGGATTGTCGGTGGGCGTCAGGCAGGTCAGGTCCACCGCCACGTTGCTGGCCAGCGGCGTGTGCTTGTAGAGGTAGGCCATGACCAGGTTTGGATCGGACTCGCGCTTGAGCTCGAGCACGATGCGCGTGTCGTCGGTGCTCTCGTCGCGCACGTCGGTCAGGGCCGCGAGCTTGCGCCCGATGATCACCTCCGCGATTTTTTCCACCAGCGTGTTGCGCTTGGTGGCATAGGGAATCGACGTGATGATGATCTGCTGGGCACCGCGGGAAAGCTGCTCGAGCTTCCACTGGCCGCGCAGCTTGAGCGTACCCTGCCCCTTTTCGTAGACTTGGAGCAGGTCGGCACGGCTGGCCAAGAGTTCGCCGCCGGTGGGGAAGTCGGGCCCCTTGATGTGCTTGAGCAGCCCCTTCAGCTCGATTTCCGGGTCGTCGATCATCGCCACACAGGCGGCCACCACCTCGCCCAGGTTGTGGGGCGGGATCGAGGTGGCCATGCCGACGGCGATGCCCTGCACGCCGTTGACCAGCAGGTTGGGGAAGCGCGCCGGCAGCACGATCGGCTCGAAACGCGTGCCGTCGTAGGTGGGGCGGTAGCGCACCGTCTGACTGCCGAGCTCATTCAAGAGCTCCGAAGCCAACTTCTGCAGCTTCGCCTCGGTGTAGCGCATGGCCGCCGGCGAGTCGCCGTCGGGAGAGCCGAAGTTGCCGCGCCCGTCGACCAGGGGCGCGCGCAGGGTGAAGTCCTGGGCCATGCGCGCCAGGGCGTCGTAGATCGCCGTATCGCCATGGGGGTGGTACTTGCCCATGACGTCACCGACGATGGCGGCGCACTTGCGGTACTTGGCATCGCTGCGCAGGTGCAGGTCGTGCTGCATCGTGTAGAGGATGCGTCGCTGCACCGGCTTCAAGCCGTCGCGCACATCGGGCAATGCGCGCGAGGTGATCACGCTGAGCGCGTAGTGCAAATAGCGGCGCTGGGCTTCCTCGGATAGCGAGGCATCGATGATCGGCGGTGCACCGCTTCCGTCGCTGGCGCCGTTTTCAAAGATGTCGAGTTGAAGGCGTTTCTTTCTTGGCACGATGGACTCGATACGCTGGAAAAGTACGGCGCCCGCGAGTTGATGCGAGCCTGGACCGATATTCAGTGAAGCACGGCCCCAGAGGTAGCAGCTCGGAGCGCCGCTTTGCAACTTTCTCTACAGGGGTGATTCATCGATGGGGGCGCTGTGATCGAGGGGGCCCCGACCGGCAGCGCCAAGCTCCGGGGCGCTCGCGAGCGCCCGGCCCAACCAGGTCTTGGCACGACGGCAGGCGCTCTCCAGATCGGCGCCGCGGGCCAGCCAGGCGGTGATCGCCGCCGACAGCGCGCAGCCGAAGCCGTGACCGGCCCGCGTCTGCAGCCGCGGCGCCGAAAGCCGTAGCACCGAATCGCCGCGGCACAGCAGGTCGTCGGCTGTGGCCCCGGGCAGATGTCCCGCCTTGATCAGCACCGCGCCGGCCCCGCGGCCTAGCAGCTGGCGCGCGGCCTCCAGCGCGCTGGCCTCGTCCTCCACGGCGCCGCCGACGAGCCAGGCCGCTTCCATGGCGTTGGGCGTGATCAGCGCAGACAGCGGCAGCAACGCTTCGAGCAGCGCCTCGCGCCCGTCATCCGCGAGCAGCGCACCACCTCGCGAGGCGACTCGCACCGGATCGATCACCAACGGCAGCCCCCGCCCGGCGAGCTGGCGCGCCACCTCGCGCACGTTTTCAGCCGAGCCCAAGGCACCGGTCTTGACCGCCTGCGGGACCATGTCGGCCAGGAGCGTCGAAAGCTGCGCAGCAACCCAGTCGGCCGGCAGCGGTTGGACGCGCCCGAGCCCGACTGTACTCTGCGCGGTCAGCAGGCTCGCCACAGCGCAGCCGTAGACCCGATGCTGGTGGAAGGTTTTCAGATCGGCCTGCAGGCCCGCACCACCACTGGGGTCGGAACCGGCGATGCTGAGGGCGACGGGCGGCATCGGGCGTCACTCGACCACGGGCTCGGAGGCGAGGCAAGCGCTCGAACGCCATGGCCCGCGATGGGCCTGGTGCTGGCCTGCGCACTGTCGGTGTTCGACACTGGCTGTTCAGAACCGGCGCCCCCGGTCGATGCCGGTCGCCCCAAGCCGGCCCCAGCGCCCGCGCCCGCGCCGCCGCCGCCCGAGCCCGAGCCCTCGGTGGTGCATCGCGTGGAAGAGGGCCAGACGCTATGGGACATCGCACGGGCCTACGGCGTGACGGTCGACGACATCATGGAGGCCAACAAAATGCGCCAACGGGATGTGCGGCGACTGCGCGAGGGCTCCGAGCTGAAGATCCCCGGGGTCGGCCAGCGGGTCGAGGTACAAACGGCGAAAGACCGCGAAGCCCAGGAGCTGCCGCCGCTCGAGGACGGCGCCTACCATCGGCTGGCCAGCGGCGAGAGCCTTTGGACCCTGGCGCGCACCTACGACGTACCGATCGAAACGCTGATGGAGCGCAACCACCTCGACGACGACGCCGCCGGCGCCCTGCGCATCGGTCAGGCGCTGATCATTCCCGGCATCAAAGCCGGCCAGGTCAAAGAAGCACCGCCCAAGGCACGCGAGGGCATCCATCACGAGCTCGCAAAGGGCGAGACCATCTGGGACATCGCCTATGCTTTCCGCGTCAGCGTCAGCGAGATCATGGCCGCCAACGAACTTTCAGCCGACGCCGTGACGCGGCTGCGCGACGGCACTCGGCTGTTCATCCCGGGCGTCGAGGAGGATCGGCGCGGACGCGTGCGCCGCAAACTCTCCAAGCGCGAGCAACGGGCCCAGCGCGCGGCCCAGAGGCTCGGCCTCGGAACGCGCAACGTGGCCCGGGCCCTCCTGCACGGAAAGATGGAGAAGCGCTGGCGCAAGGCCGCCGACAAGCTCGGGCGCTTTCCCGGCACCCTGCGCTGGCCGGTGAGCCAGGGCTGGTTCGTGCGCGGCTACGGCTCGGGTGAACAGGGCTACCACCTGGCCATGGACATTATGGGCAAGATCGGCTGGAACGTGCGCGCCGCCGCGCCCGGCGTGGTGGCCTATTCGGGCGACGAAGTGAAGGGCTACGGCAACCTGGTCGTGCTCATCCATCCCGGCGGCTGGGTCACCATGTACGCTCACAACTCCGTCAACTTCGTGGCCGCTGGCGAACAAGTGCCCCGCGGCGGCATCGTCGCCGAGGTGGGCAGCACGGGCATCAGCCGCGGCCCGCACGTGCACTTCGAGCTGATCTACGACGGGCGCAACTGCGATCCGGCGCCGCTCCTTCGCCCCGGCGTGCGCCACCGCAGCGGCAAGCACGGCAAGGTGACGCAGGCCACATGGAAGCTGGGCGCCGATCGCCCTGCGGCCGTGCGCTGCGATAGGCGCCGTCGCCATCCTCGCTCGCGCTGGGTGATCCACGAGGATCCGCAGGCCGAGGGCGGCGAGCCATAGAAATCAACCCTATGGCTCCGACCCCAAAAAAGTTGACCGTTTTGCACGCGCCGACGGGTCCAATCGCGGCCAACGTCCTCGTGAAATTCCTCAAAGTAGCGACGCGATTCCTGCGGATTTCACCCCGGGGCGCGATCGCGACCGGACTCTCCCGTCGCGCGCCAAACGGTCAACTTTTTTGCGATCGAGGCCTACGCGTCGGGTAAAAAAATGGCGGGGGCTGGGCTCGGACGCCGGGGGAAAGCGTCACGGGGAGCCCAACCCCCGCGTCGGTCAGCATCGCCAGGGGGAGGACGGCTGAACCGACTCGAAGACCGTTTTGTACGCCGGTAGCCCGGGGGGGAGCGGCTCCGGCGCCGCGGCCTTCAGCAAGTACATATAGCGAAGACCGTGCCAACCAATTCGCCACCAAGATCTCGGGCTTTTTGGGCCCGCATGGGTGGCACAGGTCGGCGCAGCACAGCAGACGTGAAATATCACCTTGCAGGGACGAAACGTAACCCGATTGGGTCAGTGCGAGGCCGCAAGCGCAACCTCCCTCAATCCTCGAAGGGGTCAATGATGTCCTCGGTGACGTTCAGCCGCTGCAGGACCGGGGGGGGCTCGGGCCTAGCTGGCTCGGGGCGCTTCCGGGGACGCACGCGCAGCACGGGCTCGCTGTCGGTCGCTGTAGACCGGCGTGGGCGCTCGCCAGGTGCGGTCTTTCGCAACAGAGACGGCTGGGCGCGGGCCGCCTCGGAGCCACGCTGCTCGACGGGCTCCGCTCGCTCCTCCTCGTCCTCGGGCACTGCCGCATCTCGGGGGGCTTGCGGTGGAGCCGCGGAAGCCACCCCGTCGACCGCTGGATCAACAGCCGGCGCATCCGACGCGCCCGGCTCGGCCTGCGCCCCGGGCGCCAGCGGCAACATCTGCGCGGGTTCCGACGCAGCTGCCCCCCCATCGCCTTCGGTTCCGAACAGCAGAAAGCCCGAGGCGAGCACGGCCACCACCGCCACAGCCGCCAGCGCCCCGGCCACGAGCCTACCTCGCCCCTGCGACCCCACCGGCGACTGCTGCACCCTGCGTTCGGCCGTCGTATATGGCGTCGGTTCGGGTGAGCTACCGGGCTCGGTGGCAGGCCGCTGTGGCAGCGACAGGCGTTGGGGAACCGTCAACGCACGCAGATCGGCCGCAAGGCTCGCGGTATCGGGGTAGCGCTCTGCCAGATCCCGATGCATGGCCCGCCGCACCACGGCGTCCAGCTCCCGGGGCAAGCTCGGATCGATCTCGCACACGCCCTCGGCCTGCCCCTCGAGAATCTTGAGCACTAGCGCCGCGAAGTTGTTGCCCCGATAGGGCATCTGGCCGGTGACCATCTGGTAGAGGATCACCCCCAGCGAGTACACGTCGCTGCGGGCGTCGAGTGGACGGTCAGCGAGCACCTGCTCGGGCGACATGTAGAGGGGCGTGCCCAAAGACACGCCCGTCGCGGTCAGGCGGGTCTGGGTTTCGGCCGCGACGAACTTGGAGATGCCGAAGTCGAGCACCTTGGGTCGAAACGATTCTTCACTGACAGATAAGAAAATGTTGTCCGGTTTCAGATCCCGATGGATCACGCCATGGCGATGGGCCGCACCGACGGCATCGAGCACCGGGAGCATGATGGCGATCGCGTCTTCGACCGGCAGCGGACCGCGACGCAGCGCATCGCCCAGACTCTCGCCGACCAGAAGCTCCATCACGATAAAAGGAAAGTCGCCCTCGCGCCCGGCGTCGAATACGCGAACCACGCCCGGATGCTCGATCGAACTCTCGGCCTGGGCCTCGCGCTCGAAGCGTCGCTCCGCGTCGGTATCACCCAGCAGGTCGCTGGCCATGACCTTGACCGCGACGTCGCGACCGGTCAGCTCGTGGCGCGCAGCGAAGACAGAGCCCATGCCGCCCGAGCCGAGCATCTTCACCAACCGGTAGCGCCTCGCGATGAGATCGCCCTCGGCGGGCATACTTGGACGCTGGGTCACCCTATCGCCCTCGGCTCACCAGCCGCGCCCCCTCACCCCGAAATCCCCGAGCGCATGAGCAGCGGCGCGATCTCGGGCTCTCGGCCCATGAAATCCCGAAACAGCTCCATCGGATCGCGACTGTCACCACGCGCCAAAATCATTTCCCGAAACTCGCCGCCCACGGTCGGCGAAAACAGACCCTCGGACTTAAAACGCGAAAACGCGTCAGCGTCGAGCACCTCCGCCCATTTGTAGGAATAGTAGCCGCCGGCATAGCCCACGGGATGGCCGAAGAGGTGGCTGAAGCTGGCAATCATGGCGTGGTCGCCCGGCAATGGTGTGGGCGCGAAACGCTCGAGGACGCCACGGCTGTAGGCGATGACGTCGCCGTGGCTGCCTGGCTCGAAGTCCGAGTGGAGCAGCAGATCGACAGTGCCTAGGCCCAGCTGCCGCATCATGGCGCTGCCACCCCGGTAGGTGCGCGCCCGGGTCATGCGCTCGAACAGTTCGTCGGGAATGGCCTCACCACTCTCGTAATGGCGGGCGAAGAGGTCGAGCGAGTCGCGCTCCCAGCACCAGTTCTCCATGATCTGGGAGGGCAGCTCCACGAAGTCCCAGGCCACCTGCGTGCCGGCCAAGCTGCGCACCTCGACCCGCGACAGCAGATGGTGCAAGAGATGGCCGAACTCGTGAAAGAGGGTCTCGACCTCGCGATGCCCCAAGAGCGCAGGTCGCACCGACGCGCCTTCCAGGGGTGGCGTAACGTTGGCGCAGATCAGCCCCACGTGCGGCGTGTAGCCACAGCCGGCCTGCTCGCTCGGCTCGCCCGTGATCAGGGCGTTCATCCAGGCGCCACCGCGCTTTTCCTCGCGCGGGAAGAAATCGGCGTAGAAGAACCCGAGCACGGCGCCGTCGGCATCGGCGATGCGGTAGGCGCGAACCGAGGGATGCCAGGTGGGCATGGCGTCGGTCGGCTCCACCACGATGCCGTAGAGCCGATGCACCAGCTCGAAGAGCCCCGTGAGCACCGACTCCAGCGGAAAGTACGGGCGTAGGGCCTCCTCGTCGAAATCGAAGCGCGCGCGGCGCTCTTTCTCGGCGTAGTAGCCCACATCCCAGGGCGACAGCTCCGGCGCCCCGGCGCCCTCAAGTTCATCACGAAAGAGCTTGAGCGCCACCGCCTCGTCCTCGAAACAGCTGCGCGTGCGGCGCTCCAGGTCACCCAGAAAGTCGCGCACGCGCCCGCTGTCGCCGGCCATGCGATCGCTGACCACCAGGTCCACGAAATTATCGTAGCCCAGTAAACTCGCCCGTTCCGCGCGCAGTGCGAGGATCTGGGCCACCAGGGGCCGGTTGTCACGCTCCCCAGCGGTGCCGCGGCTGTAATAGGCGCAGTGCACCCGCTCGCGCAGGGACGCGTCGTCGAGATAGGTCAGCAAAGGGATCAGGCTGGGCTCCTGCAGCGTGAAGCGAAAGCCCTGCTGCCCCTTGTCCATGGCACTCTGGCGCGCTGCATCAATGGCGCGCTCGGGCAGACCCGCAAGCCGTGCTTCATCGCCCACGAGCAGCTCGAAGGCATTGGTCGAGTCCAGCACGTTCTGGGAAAAACGCGTCGTGAGCTTGGATAGCTCCACGTTGATCGCCTCCAGGCGCTTCTTCTGCTCGGGAGCGAGGGATGCGCCCTCGCGTTCGAACTCCTCGAGAGTCTTGTCCAGAAAGCGGGCCCGCGTCGGGCTTAGGCCTTGCGCCTCGGGGCTCTCCGCAAGCGCCTGCAGCCGCGCGAAGAGCGGCGCCGACAGCGGGATCGACGAATAGAACGCGCTGACCTCGGGCTGGACGGCGTTGTATGCCTCACGCAGCGGCGGGGAGGTCATCACCGACTCCAGGTGAGCGACCACGCCCATGGCGCGCCCCAGGCGCTCGGTCGCGCGTTCCAGGGCCGCGAGCGTGTTGTCATAGGTGGGGTCGGTCGGGTCGCTCTGCAGCGCGTTGAGCGAGCGACGGGCGTCCTCCAACAGGACCTCGACGGCCGGCCGAACGTGCTCGGCCCCGATCTGGTCGAAGGCGATGGGGTGCTCGATCGAGAGCAGTGGATTGGGCTCATTGGCATGGGGCATCGCGGCTTGATCATAGCCCGAATCGTTTCCGGAGGTAGCCGCCCTTCCAGAACCGCCCCGACCACCCGGCTTGACTCCCGGCGGCGGTACGATACAGGACGCTCCATGGCCGACGAAAACCGCCTGATCGACGATCGCGACCTGCGTTTCCTGCTCTTCGAGCATCTGCACGCCGAGCGGCTTTGCGCCCTGCCCCACTTCGCCGATCACTCCCAGCAGACCTTCGAGCTCTACCTGGCGGAGGCCGCACGCCTGGCCCGCCAGGTGGTCTTCCAGAGCTACAAGCCCATGGACGAGCAGGCCGCCTACTTCAAAGACGGCCGCGTCCACACCCACCCGCTGATGCGCGACCTCTACCCGCAGATCGTGGAGCTGGGCATGTTGACCGCCGCGCGTCCCTATGCGGTCGACGGGCAGCAGCTGCCGCTGTGCGTGTATTCGATGGCCGCATCCTACCTGATGGCGGCCAACCTCAGCGCCTTCGGCTACTGCATGCTGACCACCGGCGCCGCCCACCTGATCGAGAGCTTCGGCAGCGACGCGCTCAGGCGCGACTACATGCAGCCCATGTACGGCGGCCAGTGGACCGGCACCATGGCGCTGACCGAGCCCGACGCCGGCAGCAGCCTGGGCGATCTGCGCACCCGCGCGCGACCGGCCGGCGGTCACTATCTGATCGACGGCTCCAAGGTCTTCATCTCCGGCGGTGATAACACGCTGAGCGAAAACATCGTGCACCTGGCCCTGGCGCGCATCGAAGGCGCCGCGCCGGGCGTCAAGGGCATCAGCCTCTTCGTGGTCCCCAAGCGCCGCCTGCAGGACGACGCCCTGGTCGACAACGACGTGGCCGCCGCCGGCACCTTTCACAAGCTCGGCTGGCGCGGCATCCCCTCCATCGCCCTGAACTTCGGCGAGGGGGGCGACTGCCACGGCTACCTGGTGGGCGAGCCCGGTCGCGGCCTGCACTACATGTTCCAGATGATGAACGAGGCGCGCATCAACATCGGCCTCCATGGCGTGGCCACCGCCTCGGTGGCCTACCAGCAAGCGCTGCTCTACGCCCGCTCGCGCCCCCAGGGACGCCGCCTCGGCGCTGGCGCAGACGCGCCCCAGGTGCCCATCATCGAGCACGCCGACGTCCGCCGCATGTTGCTGCGCCAAAAGACCATCGTCGAAGGCGGCCTGGCCCTGGTGGCCGTGACCGCCCGCTACGCCGACCTGGCCGAGCACGCCGCCAACCCCGCCGAGCGCGAGCGCGCCCAGGCCCTGCTCGACCTGCTGACGCCCATCACCAAGAGTTATCCGGCGGAGAAGGGCTTCGAGGCCAATACCCTGGCGGTACAGGTGCACGGTGGCTACGGCTACACCAGCGAGTACCTGCCCGAGGCCTGGCTGCGCGATCAAAAGCTCAACTCAATCCACGAAGGCACCACGGGCATCCAGAGCCTGGATCTGCTCGGCCGCAAGGTCTTCCGCAGCGCCGGCGCCACCCTGGGACCGCTCCTGGAGGAAATCGCCCACGCGATCGAGCAAGCCCGGGAGGCGGGCCTGGGCGACCTGGCCGATGCCCTCGCCAGCGCCCGCGACGGACTGGAGACCACCAGCACCGCCCTGCTCACCAAAGCCGCCAGCGATCCCGACCTGGCGCTCAGCCATAGCGCTGACTACCTGGAGCTGGCCTCCACCGTCGTCGTCGGCTGGCAGTGGCTGGCGATGGCCACCCTGGCCGGGCGTGCGCTCGACACCGGCTGCGAAGCCCACGACGAGCCCTTCTACCGCGGCAAGCTGCAGGCGGCTCGCTACTACGCGGCCACCGAGCTGCCGCGGGTCGCGGCCCTGGCCGCGCTCTGCCAGAGCTGCGAGACCAGCTACCATGCGATGCCGAGCGAGTGGTTCTGACCGCTGCGTCACAACAACACGGACACCATCATGGGCAATCGCTTCGGCACACTCTTCTCCATCACCACTTTCGGTGAATCCCACGGCGGCGGCGTCGGCGTGGTGCTCGACGGCTGTCCCCCGGGGCTTTCCATCGAGGCCGCAGAGATCCAGCGCGACCTCGACCGCCGCCGCCCCGGTCAAAGCCGCCTGACCACGCCGCGTCAGGAAGCCGACCGGGTGGAGATCCTCTCGGGCGTCTTCGAGGGCCGCACCCTGGGCACGCCAATCGCGATGCTGGTGCGCAACAAGGACGCCCGCCCCGCCGCCTACGATCATCTGCGCGAGGTCTACCGCCCCTCCCACGCCGACTACACCTACGAGGCCAAATACGGACGCCGCGACCACCACGGCGGCGGCCGTTCCAGCGCCCGAGAGACCATCGGACGGGTGGCCGCCGGAGCCATCGCGCGCAAGCTGCTCAGCGCTGCCGCGGGCATCGAAGTGGTGGCCTGGGTCCAGAGCGTGCAGGAGCTACAAGCCGAGGTCGACCCCCTCCGCGTCACACTCGAAGAGGTCGAGCAGACCGCCGTGCGCTGTCCCGACGCCCGCGCCGCCGCCGCCATGATCGAGCGCATCGACGCGGTGCGACGGGCCCAGGACTCGGTCGGTGGCGTCGTGGCCTGCGTGGCCCGCAACGTGCCCGCGGGCCTCGGAGTTCCGGTCTTCGATCGCCTCGAAGCGGACCTGGCCAAGGCGCTGATGTCGCTGCCGGCCAGCAAAGGCTTCGAGGTGGGCAGCGGCTTTGCCGGCACCGCCCTGCGCGGCAGCGAGCACAACGACCCCTTCCAGCCGGGCCCCGACGGACGCCCGCACACCGCCAGCAACCGCTCCGGCGGCGTGCAGGGGGGCATCAGCAACGGCGCGCCCATCGACCTGCGCGTGGCCTTCAAGCCGACCGCCACCATCTCCCTGCCCCAACAGACGGTGAACCGAAGCGGCGAAGCCGTGACGCTCGAGGCCCAGGGGCGACACGACCCCTGCGTGCTGCCCCGGGCGGTACCCATCGTCGAGGCCATGGTGATGCTGGTACTGGCCGATCACTACCTGCGCCAACAGGCGACCCGAGTACTCGACTGACGTCACGATCGGTGAGCATCGAGTCATAATTTGCGCAAAAATCCAGTTTTACCGGATTTTTTGTACACCAGCGCGCGAGTAAGGGCTCGCGGACGACCTGCAGTTGGTGTACGGTCTTTGCTCACATCGCGACCGTCGCACTGACCGGGATGTTCGACTCATACCGTGGGGTGGGTCGCGGTCGAGGACTGGGAGAGCTCACAACGATGCGTATTCGATGCCTGTTTGCAGTGACGTTTCTTTCGGTCTTGATACCGGCCGCGTGTGCAACCGAAGTCGAGAACTGCCCCTCCATCGGCGGCAACTTCCAGCCGCTCTACATCCACCTCAACGGCTCCTGCGGCCCCATCGCCAAGCCCTTCGCCGTCCCCTTTGACGGCGGCATCAGCGGCGTCAACACCATCATTCAGCGCCGCGTCAACGGCAACATCACGACCGAAATCGTACTCAAGGGCTGCACGGTATCGATGACCCAAACGGTCAGCGGCGACGAGGGCGGAATCGACTCCATCATCGATGGCAAAACCCTGGACATCGTCGCCGACGACGAAGTCGCCGGTCAGGTCGCGATGACGATGTACGACGACGAGGGCGCTATCGCCTGCGAGAGCATCTACGATGCCCGCTTCACCAAGGACACGGCGGTCGTTGGCGGCGCCCTCGGCAGCAACTAGATGTGCTCGGCGGAAGTCATGATCCGCTCTCGGGACCGCTACGGCGCCAGCTGCGGCGTCCGGTCCCCTTGAAATACACGGAGTATTCCGGCGAAGGCCGTCCTTGCATCTGCCATCGTATCG